>OMBM01000672.1_pt1 | contig 16613 bp, 14 predicted proteins | sample 1644861 | NCBI WGS metagenome assembly OMBM01 (sample SAMEA103958165, study PRJEB25191) | human gut metagenome | biome: human-associated habitat [ENVO:00009003]; feature: intestine environment [ENVO:2100002]; material: feces | place: Germany | collected 2013/2015 | reverse complement strand
GTGACCGGATTTACAAGATTGACAAGGATAGTACGGATTTTCTTTTTAAGGCCGGAGGACTATCCGTTTACAAGCAAGCTGCCGAAGAAAAGTGTGGCCTGCGTGTGGCTATGACAGACGATGAGTTGCACGGCTATCTTGGACATTGCTGGGGCTACGGCTGGCACATCTCCGATCTGCGCATCTACGACGCACCGCGAGAGTTGATCGAGTTTGAACGCCCATGCGAATGCAATGAATGCGACGCGAAATGGGCGACCGAATGCAACGCTTGCCACGAAGAAGGCAAAATCAAGCGCGCACCGCAAAGCTGGTGCTATGTGGAGGAGGGCTGACAATGGCTGAATATCATGTTGGATGTGGAGCGTTTGGGATTTACGCGGGTACATTAAACAGTAAGAACAAGAACCTGTGGCAGAACAAAACGGAGTGCACCGATGAAGCCTTATGTGCTGTGCGCGACTATTTAATACAGAAATGTCTTGGTGGTCTGCACGGCGACAAGTCCTCTGGCGGCTATGAGTGGACGTTAAAAGACGGGAGAGTTGTCAAACTGCTTGTGGCGATTGAGAACGGAGGTGACAGCGATGAAAGTTAACGGGAGACCGCTGCCCAATAACCCGAAACAGGCTTACATGCTGGGCAAGCTGCACGGCGCTCAAACCACGATGGGCAACGTGGCGATGTTGCCGAATGACGAGTGCGGCGTGGTGTCTGGAGGTTGAGATATGGTTCATTTGGGAGACATCTGCAAGATAAACGGCGCGGAGATTGAGCCGGTGTGGGTGGTGACGGGCGGCAGCCCCTGTCAGGATCTATCCATCGCTGGAAAACGCGCCGGTCTGGCGGGAGCGCGAAGCGGCCTGTTTATGGAGCAGGTGCGCATCGTAAAAGAAATGAGGGAGGAGGACAAACGGAATGGACGGACAGGTGACATGGTCAGACCTCGGTTTCTCGTTTGGGAGAACGTTGTCGGGGCATTCAGCAGCAACAGCGGAAAAGACTTCGCAGCCGTGCTGGAAGAAATTGCGCGTATCGCAGAACCAGGATTTTCTCTATCTGGACTGCCGGAAAAGTGGAAATGGACAAAAGCAGGAGCCATTGACGGTGATGGGTGGTTTATCTCTTGGCGAACTCACGACGCTAAGGACTGGGGAAAAACCATCCGAGACAGCCGTACAGGAGATGTTATCCGTCTGGGGACCCCACAGCGTCGCCGAAGAATCTCGGTTGTCGCAGATTTTGGAGGAGACACCGCATCCGAAATACAATTTGACCGCGAAAGCGTGTCTGGGCATCCTGCGGAGAGCGGAGCGGCGGGGGAAGGATTTGCCGAATCTTCTGAAAGCGGTTTTAATCCGGCAGTCGCAAGGAGCCTAACCGCAAGAGCGGACGGAAGCCCCTGCGCCGACAGAGGTCCCAACATCGTATGCAGTCCGAATCCGGGTGGTGTGACGGCAGAGAAAAGCGGAACGCTGGGTACGGGGAACGATCAGACGATTTTCTGTCTGCAAGGCAACGGCATTGACCGCGCCGATACCGCCGGATGCAACGGCAAGGGCTGGAAAGCGGACGAGAACTACACGCTGAACACAATAGACCGCCCTGCTGTGTGCGCGGAGGTTTCGTGCATGAATCCTTGGGATGCGCAGAGCGCAAGGGTGTACGATCAGGATGGCGTATGGCACAGTCTGAATGCCAACGAGAATGGCGGCATGGCGCGGGACAGCGTATTGTGTGCTGGGTTTAAGCTGGGCAACAGTGAACAGGCGCGGAGCATCGGCTATCAGGAGGAGCTGTCCCCTACACTGAACGCCGAGTGCGGCGGGAATAAACCGGCTGTGGTTGCCCCGGCGGTGGCGCTGGACATGACACACGCCTGCGACGTCATCCGCGAATGTGGGGAGCAGGTCCCGGCATTGCAGGCGAGAATGGGAACAGGCGGCAATCAAGTGCCACTTACATACCAGATGAACGGGTTTGGAGATTACCGCGCCGCCGAGTGTGCAAGCAGTTGCAAACAACGCGACTTTAAGGACAGCACAGACCTTGTGTGCGCCGTAGACTGCCGCAATTTCCGAGAGGGTGGAGAGATAAACGGCACGCTGCAAGCAAAACCAAGCGGCGGGCAAAGCCTGAACTTGAATAATACAGTCCGGCAGAACATGGTCGTGCGCCGCCTGACGCCGATGGAGCTCGAACGGCTGCAGGGTTTCCCGGACGGATGGACCGACATCGGCGAGTGGACAGACGGCAAGGGAAAACGTCACAAGCCCAGCGACAGCCCGCGCTACAAAGCGCTGGGCAATTCTATCGCCCTGCCCTTCTGGGACTGGATGCTGCGGCGCATGGCGCGGTATCTGCCGAAGGGCGCGACGCTGGGGAGCTTGTTCGATGGCATCGGAGGGTTCCCGCTGATCTGGGAGCGCATACACGGCAAAGGCACGGCGCGGTGGGCAAGCGAGATCGAGCCGTTCCCCATCGCGGTGACGAAAAAGTGGTTTGGGGAGGAATGACATGACAAGAGACGAGATCGTGGCGGTGTGAAAGGGGTAAAAAATGGATAAAGAACAGCAGGCAATCAACCTTTTGCAGCTCGGCAGCCGAATGAGCCTGCACTATTACAAGCAGCCGCTGCTTATCTGCAATTCCGGCGGCAAAGACAGCCTTGTGCTGCTGGAGCTTGCAAGGCGCGCGGGAATCCCTTACGAGGTACAGCACTCGCACACGACGGCGGATGCGCCGGAAACCGTGCGGTATGTGCGCCAGCAGATGCACGAGTTGGAGCTGGCGGGCGTGAAGTGCTATGTAAACATGCCGACGTACAAGGGAGAGCGGACGAGCATGTGGAAGTTGATCGTCGATAAAGGCTTGCCGACAAGGCTTCGGCGATTTTGCTGCGCGGTGCTCAAGGAGACGGGCGGGGCAAACCGGGCTATCGCGACAGGCGTTCGCGCCGACGAGAGTTCGCAGCGAGCGTCTCGAGGGGAGCTTGAGACGCTCGGGAAGACCAAGGCGGACAGTTACAAAATCAACGCAGAAAACGCGGCGGAACTGTTTGAGGACGATGTGCGTCGCAGCCCCATCGAGCACGATGACAAGTTTATTTCTGCGTGCAAAGTGCGGGGCAGCACGATCGTAAACCCGATCATCCACTGGACAAATACCGACGTGTGGGAGTTTATCCGGGGCGAGAACCTCGCTTATAACCCCTGCTACGACATGGGATTTAACCGCGTGGGGTGCGTAGGCTGTCCGATGGGCGGCGCATCCAGATCCCGCGAGTTCGCGCGTTGGCCGAAATATCAGGATGCGTATATGCGGGCGCTGCAGCACTATCTTGATAAGCACCCAAAGCAGGCCGCAAAGGGAGATATCATGTCATGGTGGCACTGGTGGATGGAGGATGGCATTATCAGCGGGCAGATGGATCTTTTAGGAGGCTAAAATGAAGGAACCCAGAAGGCACTCAGAATGGCGGGGTATCCCCCCGCTCGATTTGTGGTATTGCGTTGCTTGCGAGGGAGCGACTACAGAGCCTACTCCCGTTTGCCCTCAATGCAGAGCGATCATGGATCGGTGCATCGACATTACGCATGATGCGGATATCGGAAAGGTGTGGGAGCGTGCTAAAGATCATCGTTGAGGTCAATGCCCCTGTCGGCCAGGCGATCGGGGTCAAGGAGCAAATCGCGCAGGACCTGGAGAGATATGGGGACACCCGCATTATCTCTGTCGAGGAGATCTCCCCGTACCGCCAAATGCCGATCAAGATATAGGTAAAAGCCCCCGAATCCGGGGGCTTTTACTCTAATGTAGTCCTCGCACAAACGCGAGGGCTACGCGCAGGACTGGCGGCGGCAAACCGTCCAGCTGTGCGCAGATTTTACAGATCAGGTCTCCTCGTTCCATCCCAATTCCCCTTCCGTTTCGGCGTTTTGCTTCATTGGCGCGTCGGTACTTGTGCAATCATCCAAATACGCCCAGCGCGGCAACTTTGCCTTGCAGATGCAGACGATTTGCCGTAAACTATAATTAATAAATCATTGTTTGGAGGGATTTTATGCTCGATTACGCACTTGCTCTTCTCGCCGACGTCCTCGCCGTGGGTATTATCCCGTGGCTCGTCGCCGGGCTGAGAAAAAAGCCAATGACCCCAAAGGGATATCGGGGGTTATCTATCGTGTTTGCTATCCTAGGCCCCGGCAGAATGTTTGCCTCCATGGGCAGCGACTTGCTCCGCGTCATCGTAATCATGGACTGCGTGATTTGCTTTTTTACCACTTATTACGTTGGCACGACCATCTTAAAGCGCCGTGGAAAACTCGCCGGATCCGTGACCGGGGATCTGCGCGACGACTAAATGTACGGTTTAACAGGATCCACGGCGCCTCCGCAGCAGCGCCGCGGATCCTGAGGAGCGGTGGGCTATAACCGCCCCGTTGCGCCTATCGTATCATGTACGCCCTTGATATCGCAACTCAGTCTGCTGGCATGCGCACGCAGAAGCTCACTCCCCACATCTTGGCATCTGTGCCAAGATGCGGGGAGACAAAAAGGAGATGTACTGTAATCCAAATGGACAGTTTGCAGGATCTGTGCCGTAAGGCTCGGCACGACAAAGGGATGACCAACGCAGACATTGCAGAGCAATCCGGCGTCCCGATCTCAACAGTCAGCAACTTTTTTACGGCGGGGTCAAAGGCTCCGTCCGTTTACACGGCTGGCCCTATTTGCGCCGTACTCGGCGTATCGATCAACCAATTTTTCGGCATCAACCCGCAGGATGAGCCAATTCCGGACTCAGAGCGCAAGCTGCTGCTCCAGCAGATCGCGTTTGGCAACGAGCGCTGTGCCATACTGGAGCGGTCAATCGCCACGAAAAAGAGGATCATCTTGGCTTTGTTTGCGATTGTGCTCACGGTCCTAATATACGGCGTAACGCTCGATGTACTCTGCGGGAGCATCGGATTTATCAGGAGGTAACACCATGCCAAAGCAGATACGCGCCGCGCTTTATGTGCGTGTCTCGAGTGAGGAGCAGGCCCGCCACGGCTACTCCCTCGCGGAGCAGCGTGCGCGGCTCCTTGCCTACGCAAAAGCCCACGGCCTAAAGGTCGTGGGCGTCTACGAGGATGCAGGCATATCTGCCCGCAAGTCGTACCGAAAACGTCCCGCGCTCCTCCGGTTGCTGGAGGATTGCAAGGCCGGCAAAATCGATACCATCTATTTTATCAAACTTGATCGCTGGTTTCGCAACGTAGCCGATTACTACGCTGTCCAGCCAACACTGGAAAAGGCCGGTGTAACGTGGTGCGCAACGGAGGAGAGCTATGAGACGCAGACTGCCGCCGGCCGCCTGAAGGTAAACATCATGCTGTCTGTCGCGCAAGACGAGGCCGACCGTACCAGTGAGCGGATCCGTTTTATAAACGATGGCCGCAGAGCAAACGGGATCCCAATCGGGACAAAAGCCCCATTGGGGCTGATGATCAAAAACGGGGCTTACATCCAGACAAAGGACGCACCAGCCGTCCAAGCCATGTTTAAATACTACATCCAGACGCGCAGCGTCAACGCCACGAAAAAATATATGCTAAAGCAGTGGGGGATCGACGGCGTGTACAATACGTTTAATCGCGCCCTCCGCAATCGGCTCTATATCGGGGAGGTTTACGGTGTCCCCGATCGGATCCCGGCGCTCATCCAAAAGGCCGATTTTGATCTTGTGCAGGGCATGCTCGCAAAGCAATCCCAGCGGTGCAGCGGGGTTGAAGATTCACGCATATACCTGTATTCCGGCCTAATCTATTGTCGCGAGTGCGGAAAAACGATGCAAGCAGAGACCGTCAAGGGGACTTACACGTATTACCGTTGCCGCACACACAACCTTGATACTACGGCTTGCCCACATACCAAACGGGTCCGCGAATCGGAACTCGAAATATACCTACTCGAGGAGCTGGAGCATATCGTCAAAACGGCATACTCTGCAACCAAAAAGGGGCGCGAGAGAAAGTCTCGGATTGCCCCGGCCAAGATCTTGCGCAAGCTTGATCGGCTGAAAGAGCTGTACCTCGCAGAGATGATTGACATGCCCACCTATCGCGCCGACTATGACAAATTGCAGGAGCAGCTCAACGCCGCGCAAGCTGAGACTCCAGATCCCCCAGACATAGCCGGCTTGCATGAGGCCATCGCACAGTATCCAAAGCTCTCGCGGATCGAAAAAAAAGAATTTTGGACTCGCACCATCAAGCGCATTGACGCCGACAACAATGGCGCATTTTTTGTAACCACTCGTTAGGCATAGTTTACACTGCCGCTATATAGCGTCAACTACACCCAACTCCCCCAGCCAAAGCGGCTGGGGGAGTTTTCTTCACTTCGCGATAGCACAATAGTACGCCGCCAGTTTCGCTTTCGGTTCCGGCGCGTCCTTATCCCACAAAAACGCCTTTGCCAAGTCTCCGTAAAACTCAGCCGTAAAAACGCCGTGCCGCTCCGCGACAAGGCAGTAGTCCGAGTACATCATGTTCATGGCGACCCACCAGCACCACGGGGTAATGTGATCCCATGTCACGCCGAGGCTTTCCGCGACGCTGGTGGTCTGTTCCTTCGTCCAGTGTGCGCCGGTCGTGCCGTCAGCGTTCTCCATCTTCTCGCACCACGCCTCTGCGTCTGCGCGGGAGAAATCGCTCACGCACTCCAGCGATTCGGCATACGCCTTAATATGCTCATAGCACTCCACCATCGCCGTGACGGCGGTCGCGCTCCGCTCGGATACCGGCATGGACATATACTCGGCCAGCCCCTTCTCAAGGCGCTCACAGTACGCTTTAACCTTGTCCTTCATGCCGCACCTCACAGCTTCCGCACGGTGACGGCGGCATTGGTCACGCTGCCAGCTGCGCTAAGCGTCAGACGCAGCGTAGCCCTCGGAGAGTACCGAAGGAGCCGTACCGCAGCGGGGAAGGAAAGCGTCACCGACGTATCCGTAGCCGCCACGGTCGCCGACGCAGTCGCGCCGGGGATTGCTACGCCGTCCTGCAGGAGCGTAGCAGTGATCGTTCCAGCCGCCGTTGGAATCACGGTAACGGATACATCCGCGTCATAGTATCCATCCCCGTTCAGGGAAATGGCATTCCCATTCAGCGTCGCGCCGCATCCATAGCGACGAACAACGTTGCCGAGAGGAATGTCTCCGCCAGCGGCCACAGTGGTGGGAGAGGTCATCGCGGTAAAGAGGATCGAATTGCAGCTCATAAAAATACTCCTTTCACAAAAACAGGCGGGGCTTTTGCCCCGCCTTACTCATGCCCAGCAGGGGCAATGCTCAGATGTTACCGCAGCCGCAGCCATTCATCGCAAACTGAGGCACGATGCCGAACCCGTAAGGGTTCACGCGCGGAACGCCGCACATGGCGTTCTGGAGCGTCAGCTGGTTGATCTGGTTCTGCAGGCTCTCGATCTTGTTCTGAGCCAGCGCATCAAGAATCTTCTGGGTCTGCGCGGTCGTGGTGGCATTGATGCTCGCCGTGTTGATCGCACCGTTGTAGTTCACGCCGTCGATGGCGCGAAGCGTCTCGCAGCAACACTCCTGCTGGCGGGCGAAGCCAGAAGCCGTCGCCATCTGCAGATCGCGCAGCTCACCGAGGATGTTGTAGTTGCCGTCCTTGATCGCGCCGGCATTGTCGTACGCCGCCTGACGGACTGCCGCAACAGTCTCGTTGTTCTGCCGCTCCAGCGCGGCAAAATCAGTGGCGCGCTGGACATCGCCGACCGTGGCGTTGCGATCTCGATTGCCGCCGAAGTTGCCAAAGCCGCCGCCCATCAGCGCAAGGATCGCAAAGAGCCACAGCCCCTCGCCACCAAAACCGCCGAAGCCGCCGCCGCTCACCGCCGCGTAATCAGCAGGAGACATAGAGTCGTTCATGTGTGTTCCCTCCGTTATTCATATTATTTTCACGCGCGCTGTGAAAATTCACGAAAACTGAGAAAGGATCGTCTGCGGATCCACGCCCTGAGACTGGCACATTGCATAAAATGTTTGCTGGAGATTCCCTCCATTCAGCTGTCGGATCTGATTCAGCATCGGATTCTGATTCAGGATCTGTTGCATTGCCAGCGCAGGATTCTGTGCAGCCTGATATGCGTGATACATCTGCACGGCACGGGATACGCCGCTATTCTGCCCGTTCAGCTGCTGCAGGATGGGATTCATTCAGCGCCGCCTCCAATCTTGAAATCCGTTCAGCCAGCGCCGCCAAGTCAACCGGAGGCGCGTCTACATGGGGTGCAATGTCGTAAGGCGTCGCCGTCTTGTACCCAGCTCCGTCTGTTTGGCAAAGCCACACGATCGGCGCAGTCTCGTCCAGCAACAGCTCACTGCAGTTTGGCGCCATCTGATAGGCGTTCACGCCGCCGCGCCCGTTGACGCGTACGATCTCGCGTCGCTGGTATGCGGGCGGATACCCATACATCATTGGATCACGTCCTTTCTGGATCTATCGTACCCCAAATCAGCGGTTGGAAAGCGTAGAGTATCGGCATCAAAAGGCGCAAAAAAGGAGGGCATAAAGCCCTCCTTCAATTTGTGCCGATGATCCCGTATGAGATCCCGTCAGCAATCTTTCCGTATGCTCTTCGTCTGCAATTTTTGATCGTGTCAGGAGAAACAAACAGATCCATCGCCACGTCTACGCAACTTCGCCCGCGCACATCGCACTCGATGATGCACGCCTCCTCCATGGGCGGCAGATCAAACGCCTTGACGTAGTCCACCGCCCGCTGAGGAGCCATTCGTGATAGCCTTGCTCTGATCTCCCTATGCTGTGCGTTCATCCATTCCCCTCCGCGCCGTGAGCCTGCGGAGCTTTCGCGGGGGAGCGGGGTCGGCGTATCGTTGCCCGCTCCCCGCCCAGAGGGTTAATGCCACGGAGCGTCTGCCAACTGTTTTTCTCCGTAGCCCTTCATTCGATAGAGCGCGTCCTTCTGTGCCGTGGAGATGTTCATCTTGTTGATCGCCTCCAGCACAAACTGCTTCTTCTCGATCTTCCCGTCGCCGTCGGTATCCTCGCCCTTGACCGCGTTAAGATCCTTGTACGCCTCCGCAAAGGTTTTCTTGTCGAATCCTGCCTCGGAGCCGTAACTCTGGTACGCTTTGACGATGGAATTCGTCGCGTCAGAAACTCCAGCGTTTTTCCAGTCGTACACCGTAGCTTTCAGCTCCGCATCTTCCGCAGACAGTCCGCCGACATTTTGCAACGCCCGAATTACCTCTCGGCGAGAAATATTCCCGTCAGCGTATTCGTCGGCAAGATCGTCGTACGAGAATCCGTAGGACTGCTTGAATTCCTGCTGTTTAATGACGGTCTCCGCATCCTCGCGGCTGAACCCGACGTCTTCAAGCTGTGAGAGCATATCGCTTCCACCAGCGTTCTTGATGGCGTTCTTCATGCCGGTCTTGATCTGCTTATCAGTATAGCCCTTACTGATAAGATCGGCATAAATCCGGTCGTATGCGGCCTTATCATCCTGCAATGCGTGATAGAGGATTGAGTAGTACCGCGAGGTGTTTTTCGCGTCCGGAGCGACTCGGTAGATCATCTGCTCCATCTGATACATCGCCCAGTAACTGCCGGTCTCCTGCGCGATGCTTCGCGCCACCGCCCAAGTGTCGCGCCCGATGTTGCCGACGGAAACGCCGAAGATCTTACTGCCAGTCACCAGAAGCTGCTTGAATGCATAGAGCGGAGTTTTCTGCCCATCACCCTGTGCGGCCTTTGTAAACAACTGTGCCGCAGAAATGAAGTCCGAGACCGCGTCCGCATCCATGCGGGATACTGTGTAGCCCTGGAGCATGGACTTGATGTCCTTGGCGAACGGAATCCGTCCTACGGGGTCGATGTTGTCCCACAGGTTACTGCCCAGCAGGACGCTGACGACCGTGTCGTCCTCTCCGGTTACGCCGGTCAGAACCTCGAAGTATCTTCCCCAGTAATCCTTGTCCTTATCATCCTTCCGCGCCGCGTCGACGAGGGACTGGACAAGCGCGTTTACGCCGTCGGTAACCAGCAACGCGATGCTCGTCCGAGCAAACTGCTTCAGAGCCGCGCTCTTCTTGCTGGGATTGGTTTCATAACGCCACGCGTCATAGGCCCTGAGGAGCATATTCAGGGACTTCATCGGTTCGCCCATAAATGCGGTGGCCTGTTTCGTCAGGCCGTTCCCGCTGCGCATGATCTGCGTGCGCTGGAGGATACCGTCAACGACCTGCGACTGGTCGATTACGTCGGAAAACACCTCTGCCGTGCGCGTGTAAAACTCCTCGCTCCCGACTTCATAGTGCCCTTCCTTCTGCACGGTATACTCACACGCGTTCCAGATCTTGCCCCACGTCACAGCGTCGGCCTTTGCCGCCGCCGCACTGGATGCGTCGCTGAGCTTGTCCATAAAGGTCTGATCCGCGCCGTTGAGGATGCCCTTCATGATCGTGTACTGCCCGGCTTGATCAAATCCGGACGAATCCTTGATGGCGGCGATGCCCGCATACTGCTTAGCCTTTTTCCAGCCATTCCCCTTGGTGGGGGCTTTGACAAGCCCCTTGGCCATGTCGCTGGGATCGATGATCGCCGCCGCACGGAAGAATGCCGTGGGCTGCTGGAGCACCACGCGGGCGTTCATGCCGACGCTTGCGGCCTTCGTCCTGCCGACAAGCTTCTCGATCATGCGCGTGATCGGCTCATCATCGTGGGCGATGCCGTTCTGCACGTCACTCATGAGGTTTCGCCAGTACTTCAGCGCCTGTTCGCCGTAAACATCCGTCAGCACATTCTTGACGTTCTTGCCGGTAAGGTTCCCGGCAGAGTCGCGGTAGCGATAGTTAAAAAGACGGTTGATGTCCTCCATCGGTTCGAGCATTGTGCTGTAGGTAATCATGTCGCTTGCGTTTTTCGTGAAAACGTCAAACACTCCGCCAAGATCCAGCGCGTTGCTGGCGTTCTCGTTCAGGGCTTTCGCGCTGCCCATGTTGCGGATCTCGCGCGGCATATTTTCGCCGCGTTCAGCGTTCTGCACGATTGCCTCTCGCGCCGACTTGATCGGCCAATAATGCTCCTCGGTAAACTTGTTGTACCCATACACGGCCATGCTGGCCTCGTTGCCCCACTTGGCAAGCATGGTAGACGCGATTTTCTGCAGTCCCTTTGCGACCTTGATCTGCTCATCCGTCAGGACATCAGTGATCTGAGCCACATCGCTTGCAGTGAGAGGAATGCTCTTCGTGCCGCGCTCGATGGCCGGCAACTTGCCGTCGCGCTTGATGTAGGGCTGTATAACGCCGCCGACAGAGAGGTGCTGCATCGAGTGCTTCCCGCGATTCGCGAGGTTGTAAAGGTTCATGATCTGGTCATTCGTCAGAGTGATCGTCTGCCCGCCCTCGGTCGTAAACGTATGCCGCTCGTTCCGCTGTTTATAGACCTCGCGGCTCATGAACTTCTCCGTCAGCTTCGCGACCTCTGCGACCCTGCGGTTCTGCGTGTCCTCCGCATTCCGCAGAGCGCGGAACACGTCCAGACCAGCATCACCATATGCGTTGAAAAATGTGCGCGGATCGTAAAGGCTGAGCGCAGCCTTCTTGTTAGCCCGTTTGCGGCTACTTACGCCGCTCCTGAGATCGTTTGCCCACTGGGAGATAAACATATACTTCCCGCTTGCAAGTGCCTTGTCGTAGCTTGTGATGGTCGTCTCGATGCCCTTGATGGCCTTCCAGATGACATTCAGCTGGGCGGTATTCATCTCGTCGATGCGCTGATTGCCCAGCTGGACGAGTTGATCGATAAACCCGCTCGTCCCGTCACCGCCAAACAAAGCCGGATCGATAACAAAGTTCGGATCATTGGAGAGGATCGAGTCGTACGCCTCGTGCAGTCTGATCGCATCCTGCGTGCGCTTGGTGGGTGTCCCGTTGTTCCCGCTCCGCAGCCTGCCGTTTTCGTCGTAGCTTCTGGCGCTCTCCATATTGATGCTACGCAAGAGTGCGGCAACGGGCATCCGCAGGCTCTCCGGGATGTGTTGCTTATCCGTTGGGCGGAGCAACTTCCGAGAGAGCGTTTCGGTGTGCCGCGAGATCTTGGCTCGGATCTCTCTGGCCTTTCGCCTTTCCGCTCCGGCCTTCGTTCGCTCGGCATAAGCTGTGCGCATCTGCTTGATCTTCTCGTCGCGACCAGCCCGCGTCTTGCTGAGCAGATCCTTCAGGTGTGCGATCTCCTGCTCCTTCCGGTCTGCGTAGGTAGGTCTTGTCTGCCGGACATCGTCGCTGATCATGCCCTCAATCAGCGCATTGCCAAGTGCCTTTATCGCAATGTCGCGGTACTCATCATAAGGATTCGACCAAATGCTGTCGATATCCTCCAACACCTCGCCCATGCGCGTAAGCTGATCCGCCGGATGCACGATGTTCTCCGGGAAATAGCCGCCGCCAAACAGTTCTGTCAGCTCGTGATATGCCACGTCAACAGGCAGGCCGCCGTCCTTTGCAAACTTAATGTCACGGTGTGCCTTCTTCCATTCGGGAAAATCCGGGATGGATCCGTCATCCGTATACGCCAGTTTGACGGACTTGAGATGTTTTTGGATCTCCAGCAAGTCCTCGCCGCCCTCCTCAAGCACACGGGAATTCTGGATGATCTTTTCTGCCACATACTCTGCATAAGCGTGGAGATCTGTGTCAGGGACATCCTGCGATAGCAGAGCCTTGCCGAGGTTCTCCATATCCGTCTTGATCTCGCTGTACTTCGTCGAGCTGTCGAAATCGTTGATAAGGCGATTGCCGAGTTTCTTCAGATCTCCCTCGCGGAAACTCGGCATAGAGGGCTTGGTTTCCGCTTTCCAGCGTGCCACCTGACGCTCAAGCGATTGCACGCGCGATTTGAGCCGGTCGCGCTCCTTCTTGATGTCGCGAATTTCCGACTCGATCTGCGTCTGAGACTTGAGCTGAAATCTCGCGTTGTCCACACTGTTTACCGCATTCAACCTACCTGTTTCGTCTCCCGCAGGATACTCGATAACGCGAACGCCAGCATCCGATAAAGACTGGCGAATTTCCGCACTGGAATTATCCGGAATTACTGCCGCAAGCACTTCATTAAACCCTACGGCTCTTTGCGGTTTCGCTTCGAAGTAGCCCGTAGGAAGTTCAGCCGCCGCTCGGAACACCTCGCGGATCTCGCGGGCGGTGCTTTCGCTGATGGAATACCCCTCCTGCGAGAACGCCCGTCGGATGGCTGCTTCTGTCTGCTTACCCTGCGCGGCCTGCATCATCACGTCGCCGATGATCTGCATCTCATCGAACTGGTTGTACGAGTGCGCCTTGTTCTCGCGCATGACTGCCCGCGTGGCCTGCTCGATGCGTTTTTCCACCGCGTCCACGTCGGCCTTGTACTGCTCTGTGTCCACCTTGCCGAGCCTGCCGCTCGCGGCTTTCACCTCGTCGATGCTCTGGAAATCCTCCGTACTGACCGCCTGCATGGCCTTTGCCGATACACCGAACGTCTGCCCGCCGCGCTCTGCCTGTGTTTCGGTCATGGCTCGCACGATGTTTTCCAACGTGTACTTCCAATGCAGTCGCGAAAAGCTCCGCCGGTTGCCGCGCTTGTCAAAGCGCTCCAGCCCATTGTAAATGCCCGGTTTGCCGAGAACGCCCTTTAGCTGTGGCAGCAGCCACGCCTTCACGTCATCGACGCTCGCCGCCTCATGCAGTTTGTCTCTGGTCGCCCATTGGTCGATCTCGCTCGTTGTCGCGCCCTGATCCTGATAGTATTCCCATGCGTTTCGGACGAAATTCTCCACCGTAAAGACAGTGACGTTATTCTCCATGAAGTTATTTATGCGCTTTTCTTTAAGCTCCGGCTTCCGGTCGAGATATTTGCGGTGACGTTCCTCAAAATTGTCGCGGATAATCTGGCGCACCGTGTCCTCGATTTCCCGCACAGGCTGATAGTCGCCCGTTTCTATGCTCGCCTCGATGCCCGCCAGTTCCTGCGCTCCGATCTTCTGCACCAGTTTTGCCAACGCGTCATTGCCGAATTCGCTGAACTTCTTTTTCTGCATGACCGGTTCCAGCGTTTTCCCCAGATCAGCCAGATAGGCTGCGCGGATGCCGTCGTCCTCCGCAAGTCTGTTCGCCAGCTCTGGCGTACTCATGCTGCTCTCTTCATCAATGCCTGTGCGCCGCAATGCAGTGTCGTTGCGGAATACGCCGCCAGCGACCTCTCCGCTCAGACCCGCGAGTTGCTTCTCCACTGCGAGCATCCGGTCGTAGTTCACGGGATACTCCACCGCCGGGGCCGTCGGCGTGTATGCGTCGCCGCCGTAGATCTTGTTCCGGTTGTCCGTCTGCGGGTCGATGCTCTCGCGTCCGAACACGATGGAGATCGGCCCGTACATGCTGTGCCCCTGCTCCGCCTTGACGACTGCGATGCTCGGCATCGGCAGTCCGCCCAACTTCATCGCATCCCGCAGGTTTTGTTCCGTCAGGTTGTGGACGGCCACGAGATCCTTTGTCTGTTCTACCGGTGCTCGCAGGGAGAATTTTTCTTTTACTCCCCGCTGATCCTGTGCGCCTGCTCCAGAACTTCCTCGTCCGTTACCGTCTCCTTTGACAGTAGATACTCGACCATATCCATCTGCTGAACTTCCTTCTTCAGAAGCAAACACACTACCATAGCTTTTCCTTTGCTTATCTCGAAGTGTTTTAAACACCCGATTAAGAGTTTCTGCGCCTCTGTTAAAACCATAATCGAACTCCTTCCCGGCTGCCATAAGCGTCTGATGGTCAGATAATGCGGCTTTACCCCCAGAAGCATACAGCGGCGTAGCTTCCGTACCGTCTCCGATCCCATACAACGCGAACACCTGTACGCCTTTTTCATCAGCATACAGCCATTTCGTTGATTCGTCAAGATACTGTTCGGAACTTTCAATCTCTTCCGTCATCCGCCGGTTCAGAAGATTCCATTCCGAGCGGTTGAGATCCGGCCGCCAGTATTTCTTGCGGATCTGCATTTTCGAGGTGCCATCGGCGTTTGTTTCCGCTTCATCGCTTGTACCGGCGACCGTCTCTGCCGCCTTGTCATACGCCGTCTGCCAAAGGTCTGCGATCTTCTGCAGCTCCGCAAAGTTCTTGCCGTAAGCCTCCTGCGCGGCCTTATTGCGCTTGGATGCAACAAGGCCCTTGACCTTGGAGATAAACTCCTTCAGCCGGTCAAGGAGGGTCTTCGCCGCCGTTCGGTTCCTTGCCGCGAACCGCTCAAAGAGGTCAGCGTCATTGAGCATCTCCGCTGTAAAATCCGCCGCGATCTCGTCCATGGCCTCTTCCTGCGTCAGCGTCACGCCAGCCTCGCGGCTTGCGTCGCGGTAGCGCTCTACCATATGCGCCGCCGTGTCATCCCCCAGCTCGTTCGCCCGGTATGCCATCACCGCGTCGCGATACGCGTGGTACTCCGTGGGCGCGGCATCCTGCATCCGGTGCGTCACCTCATGCGCCGCGACAAAGGTGAGCGGGTTGTCCGCGTCCGCCGCAAGCTGGATCGTGTTTGTTTTACTGACGTACTTGCCGTTCGCCGCGCCGCCCTGTACCTGTGGGACGATCTCAATCCTTACGCCCATGTCGCTTGCCAAAGCCCCCAGTACGCGTGCCGTTCCGGCGTCTTTGTTGGCAAGATTCCGGCTGTAATCGTTGTCAGTTAGCCCGGTCTCCCCGGAGCGCGTAACCAGTTTCACCCCGGCCTTTTCCCGCGCAAGGCTGCTCGCCGCGTCCGCAAGCCCCGCCTGATATGCCGCCGTCTGTACGGATGGGGGGATATACTTTGCCGCGTCGCTCTTCACGTCGGTCAGCGCTTTCCCGCTCAGCCCCGCCTGATACATCGAGGTAAAGCCCGTGCGGAGGCGCGGGTTGCTCCTCACGGCCTGATTCTGCTGTACTTGCGTCCACGCGGCGCTGCCGTTTTCACCGAGTCCGGTGTCGGAGCGGAAACTCTGAAGCCCGTCTGCCGCGCCCTGATTCCACGCAGCGGTGCGCTGCGCGTCCGTCAGATCGTCCGCAAACGTCCCGCGTTTCTCGGTTACGACACCGGCGCGGCCATCCTCATACGCCTCCTGCATCCCCAGCAAATAGCGGCTTACATCTCCCCCGGCATAGGAGTCGACAAAGACGTTCGCCGCCCCGGCATTGGCCGCGCGGTTAATTGCGCCCTCATAAAGGTCTGCGGTATTCCGATCCGCAAACGTTACCTTGTCAGGGGAGACGATGTCGCCGTTCTCCATCTCGATCTGTCCGTCCTTTACGACGGACTTGATCGCAGACTCACTGCCGCCGACCGTGGTCTTCCCGTCCTCCTGTGTTTGATACGTCCCCTTTACGCCGGAGCGGTCTCTCACCATCTGCTGCGCCTGTTCGTAGCGCTTATTCTGCTTCTCGATCTGCTTGTTATAGACGCTGTCTGCGGCTTTCCCAGCCGCCATCTGTGCGCCGGAAAGAATGCCTCCGACGGCAAACCCTCCCGCAAACTCCTGTGCGGATGTCACGGGGTTAAAGATCGCGCGGTCGTCCG
>OMBM01000664.1_pt1 | contig 16831 bp, 21 predicted proteins | sample 1644861 | NCBI WGS metagenome assembly OMBM01 (sample SAMEA103958165, study PRJEB25191) | human gut metagenome | biome: human-associated habitat [ENVO:00009003]; feature: intestine environment [ENVO:2100002]; material: feces | place: Germany | collected 2013/2015 | reverse complement strand
CCCTGAATGGTGCCCAGCGGCTGAAACTCATGCACGATATGTTCAACATGGACGGTGCCAGCAAGTTTCACTTTGACTGGAAGGACCTTGTGAAAAGCGGCCTTTCCGTGAAGGATGCCATTGCGCCCACCGCCTTTGCCTTCAAGAACTCCCGGACATTCCAGATGGGCGGCATTTTTTGCGCCGCCAGCTTTCTGAGCATCACGGCATCCGACATCAGCGACCAGCTTTTGAAGGATTTTCTGGATATGGATTCGTCCCAAATCGTTACCATGCACATCCAGTCCGTTGACCAGAATCGTGCCATTAAGACGGTGAAGCGCACCATCACGGAACTGGACCGCAGCAAGATCGAGGAGCAGAAAAAAGCCATCCGTGCCGGGTATGATATTGACATCATTCCGTCGGATTTGGCAACTTACGGACGGGATGCGAAAGCTCTGCTCAAAGAGCTGCAAAGCCAGAACGAGCGGATGTTCCTCGTCACTTTTCTGGTGCTGAACACTGGGCGCACGGAGCAGGAGCTGGAAAACAATGTCTTTCAGGCCAGCTCCATCGCCCAGAAGCACAACTGCAATCTGTGCCGGTTGGATTTCCAGCAGGAGCAGGGGCTTATGTCCTCGCTGCCGCTGGCAGACTGCCAGATCGAAATTCAGCGGGGACTGACCACCAGCAGCACGGCTATCTTCATCCCCTTTACCACGCAGGAATTGTACCAGAGCGGAAAAGAATCGCTGTACTACGGCTTGAATGCGCTTTCCAACAACCTCATCATGGTGGACCGCAAAAAGCTGAAAAACCCGAATGGCTTGATTTTGGGCACTCCCGGCTCTGGCAAAAGTTTCTCGGCAAAACGTGAAATTGCCAACGCCTTTCTGGTGACAGATGATGATATTATTATCAATGATCCCGAAGGCGAATACTCGCCGCTGGTGAATCGTTTGAAAGGTCAGGTCATCAAAATCAGCCCCAACAGCACCCAATTTGTCAACCCCATGGACATCAACGCCAACTACTCCGAGGAGGATAATCCGCTGTCCCTGAAAGCCGACTTTATTCTTTCTCTGTGTGAGCTGGTGGTGGGCGGCAAAGATGGTCTGATGCCCGTCGAAAAGACGGTCATTGACCGCTGTGTGCATCTGATTTATCGCAAATATTTTGCCGACCCCTGCCCGGAGAATATGCCCATCCTTGAGGACTTGTACAATGCCCTGCTCCAACAGGACGAAAAAGAAGCCCACCATGTTGCCACGGCTCTGGAAATCTACGTCAAGGGCAGTCTGAACCTGTTCAACCATCGCACCAACGTGAACGTCAATAACCGCATCGTCTGCTATGACATCAAGGAACTGGGCAAGCAGATGAAAAAGCTGGGAATGCTCATTGTGCAGGATCAAGTGTGGGGGCGTGTCACGGCAAACCGCAGCAGCGGCAAGTCCACCCGGTATTATATGGATGAGATGCACCTCCTCTTAAAAGAGGAGCAGACCGCCGCTTATTCCGTGGAGATCTGGAAGCGTTTCCGCAAGTGGGGCGGTATTCCCACAGGGCTGACCCAGAACGTGAAAGACCTGCTTTCTTCCCGTGAGGTCGAGAATATTTTTGAAAATTCGGACATGATTATCATGCTGAATCAGGCGGCGGGAGACCGGCAAATTCTCGCAAAGCAGCTCAATATTTCGCCCCATCAGCTTTCCTACGTTACCCACTCCGGCGAGGGCGAGGGGCTGCTGTTCTTCGGCAATGTCATTCTGCCGTTCGTTGACCGTTTCCCCACCGATCTGGAACTGTATAAAATAATGACCACCAAGTTAGGTGAGGTTTCGGAGGGTGCGCAGAAATGAGCAATCCGAAGCTGAATCCCAAAGAGGAATCGTCCGCCAAAAAGACCCGTTCTCCCCCGAAGAAAGCCAAGGTGGAGCAGTCGGTGCCCAAAAAGAAGAAGCTGAAAACTGATGCAGAAAAGACAGCCGAAAAAGCCCAGCATCTGCGGTTTGGCAAGGCGGAACTGACCCCGGACGAACTGAGCCGTTTGAGCAAGGCGCAGAAACGGGAGATGTACGCCGCCCATACCGCCCGGTCTGCGGTGCACCGGGAAATCGACCAGTACGAGGACGACAATGTGGGCACACAGGCTCTGAGCGAGGGCGAAAAAGCGGCTGGCAATGTCCGGGATACTTCCAAGAGCAGATACGCCCGCAAACTCAAGAAGAAAGCCAAAATGCAGGGCAAGAAAGGAGCCAAAACCGCAAAATCTTCTGCACAGAAGCCGCCTGCGGCACAAGATGTAGGAGCATCCAGCACCGGCGAGGGCGGCTCCAACTGGCTTTCCCGGTGGCGGCAGAAGCAGGACATCCGGCAGAGCTACTATGCCGCCGCCCGGTCGGGCACTGCGGCGCAGACCGCAGGCGGTAAAGCGGCATCCAACGGTGCATCTGCCGCTCGTTCCGGCATGGAACAGGCGGTGGAGAAAGGCAAAACTGCCGTCAGCACCGCTGTGAAGGGGCTGGTGAATGCCGCCAAGGGCAACGCACACGTTCTGGTGATCGTGGGCGTTTTTCTTTTGCTCATTCTTATGGTGATGTCTGGCTTTTCCTCCTGTGGCATCCTCTTTTCCGGCGGCACGCAGGTATCCGGGCAGACCATCTACACCGCAGAGGATCGGGACATCCGGGGCGCAGAACAGGACTACAAGAAGCTGGAAAAGGAACTGGATAAAAAAATCAAGCGCACCCCCACCGACCACCCCGGCTACAACGAGTATCAGTACCATCTCGACCCCATCGAGCATGACCCGTGGCAGTTGACTTCGTATTTGACCACCCTCTACGACGATTACACCCGGTCAGAGGTGCAGGGCAAGCTGAAGGAGACCTTCAAAAAGCAGTACAAACTGACCACATGGGTGGAGGTACAGATACGGTATAAGACCGTGTGGGTCATCAGCCCAGCAGGAATCCCGGTACCCACGCAGGTGCCCTACGAGTACAAAATCTTCCACACCAAATTGGTGAATAAAGGGCTGGAAGTCGTTATCCGGGAAGAATTGGATGCTGACCAATGGAAACGGTACGAGATTTTCCAAGATACCTTGGGCGGCAGACCCTACCTGTTTAACGGCGGTCTGCCGCCCGGTGGCTCCGATGGCTCTGGCGCGCCGGGCATTGATTATCAGGTTCCGGCAGAAGCCCTGACGGATGATGAATTTGCCGCCATCTACAAGGAAGCCCAAAAGTATGTGGGCACACCTTACGTCTGGGGCGGTTCCACCCCGGAAACAGGCTTTGACTGCTCCGGCTACGTCTGCTGGGTATACAACCAGAACGGCTACGATGTGGGGCGCACCACCGCCAACGGCTTGTGGAATAAGAGCCAGCACATCAGCGAGGCCGAAGCAAAGCCCGGTGATCTGGTCTTTTTCAAAGGAACCTACGACACCCCCGGCATGAGCCATACCGGAATCTATCTGGGCAACGGCATGATGGTGTCGGCCGGAGACCCCATCAAGTACGCAAACATTCACTCGTCCTACTGGGAGAAGCATCTCGCCGGGTTCGGACGGCTTTCAAAATGATTGGAGGAGTTTTATGAGCGAAAAATCGGATAAGCTGCGGGCGATGCTGGAAAAAGAGAAAGAGCGCCGCATCAAACTGAACAACCGCATCGAGATTTTGGAGCGGCGGATTCAGGAGGAAGATTCTGCCGAGGTCAACGAAATGGTGCGGACTGCAAAGGTCACGCCGGAACAGCTTGCCGCCCTGCTGCGGCAGTCGGCTACCGCCACCCCGAACCCGGCTGCGCTGTCTGCCGTGGGTGCAACTTTTGAGAAGGAGGTCGATGCAGATGAAGATTAAGAAACTGGGCGCACTGCTGGTATCGGTGGCACTGTGCGCTGGCATGGCGGCTCCCGCTTTTGCCTATGGCGGAGAGCCTGTGGAGGAAGTGGAACAGCCCGTCCTGACTTCTACCACCGATGAAGAAGATGTGGTCACCGTGACCGATGAGGAAACCGGTGCTCTGACCCCGGAGGGCAATCTGACGCTGGTGGACGATTACCACACCAGTTATTCGGATGGCTCTGGCCAGCAGTTCATCACGCTGGTGTCGAAGTCTGGCAACACATTCTATCTGGTCATCGACCGCAACGACAAGGGGGAAAACACCGTTCATTTCATGAATCTTGTGGACGAAGCCGACCTTCTTTCCCTGATGGAAGATGAAGATGCCGATGCCTACACCGCTGAAAAAGAAGCGGCGGCGCAGGCAGAACAGGAGCGCAAACAGGCCGAGGAGGATGCGAAAAAAGCTGCGGAAGAAGCGGCGGCATCCGGTTCTGAACAGACTGGTGGCAACAAAGTTACGAAGTATGCTGCTACGTTCTTAGGCGTACTGGCACTGGTCGGTTTGGTTGCTGGCGGTGGCATTTACACATTTATGAAGCAGAAGCAGAAAAAGCAGGCAGAAAAAGAAGCCCTTGACCCCGATGCAAACTACACTGAGGACAAGGGCGACTTTGAAATCCCTGTGGAGGATGAGCCGGAGGAGACCGGCGAGGAGGATAACGCAGAAGAATAATTCTATTGGCGGCGTTTGCCGCCTTACATATTGCAATCCAAAACAGATTGGAGGGATTCTTATCGCAAAATTGATCGTGGTGGAAAAACCGTCCGTAGCCGTGTCATATGCAAAAGTCCTCGGTGCGACTAACCGCAAAGACGGTTATCTGGAGGGCAACGGCTATCTGGTAAGCTGGTGTGTTGGGCATTTGGTAGAGCTGGCTCCACCCAATGTCTACGATGCCAAGTACGTCAAGTGGAGCGTGGCCGACCTGCCCATCCTATCCGGACCATCAGAAGATATTTCTTCGCTGGAATCAGGTGGAAAAATACCATAGATTTCTGCGACACTGGATAATGGATCAGTCCGACAAAAAAGTCCTGCTGTTGGAACTTGGCGTGAGTGAGATGACGCCCAGTATCATCAAACTGCCCTTCTGGGAACTTACTGCCAGAAACGAAAACGTCTTTTATGCATGTCTTAATCGAGAGGCATCTCATAGTCCGGAGCATCTGCGGGAACGCAGCCTGTATCTGCAAGGAGATTTGGCGGAAACCCTAGCTGCCCTCCGACAGGTGCGATCCATCGCAGCAACCATAAAATAGAAAGGAGCGAACGAATATGATTGATGGGAAACCCATTGCGGAAAAATTCAGAGAAGCGGACGCTATCCTGATCGGGGCCAGTAACGGCCTGTCCATCACCGAAGGATTGCATTTGTTTGCAGATAATGCAGCCTTTGATGAATTGTTTGGAGATTTCAAACAAAAATACGGCTTACGTTGTATTTTGCAGGGCATGATGGCCGGATGGCCCAGCGAGGAGGAAAAGTGGGCCTTCTGGGCTCGGCTCATCCATCATTACTGCGGACAGTACCAGCCTACGCCGGTGATGAACGATTTGAAGGCCATTGTGGGAGAGAAAGATTACTTTGTCGTCACATCAAACGGAGAAGGTCACTTTGAACTGTGTGGTTTCAATCCGACGAAAATCTATGAGATTGAGGGCAACTGGTTTACGATGCAGTGTGCCCGCCCCTGCCACGACACCCTCTATTCAAGTTTAGAGGTGGCCGAAAAATTATCCGCTGCCGAACAGGGCGGCCATGTGCCTGCAGAGTTGGTGCCGCGCTGTCCCAAGTGCGGAGGTCCCATGGACATCCACATGGGCGCGGGTCAGAGAATGATTCTGGATACCGCTGCTCAGGCACGGTTCCAAAACTTTCTGAAAACCTACCACGGAAAGAAACTGGTGGTTCTGGAGCTGGGCATTGGCTGGCGTAATCAGCTGATCAAGGCTCCGATGATGCGCCTGGTGGCCAGCGAGCCAAACGCCACTTATGTGACCATCAATCTGGGGGAGATCTACATTGCGGACAATATCAAAGAAAAGTCCTTCGGACTGGACGGTCGGCTGGATGAGCTGCTGCCTGCTCTCCGGGAGGCATGCGAGGCATGACGATTTCGGAGCAGGTTCAAAATGACGATACGAATGCATAAAAAGGTTAAAATCACCGTGCTGCGGACGGAATGTTATCAGGAACTGGCAGAACAGTATGCAATTTCTTATTTGGGAAAGTGTCCTTTTCATCAGAAAGGTCAAGTGCTGTACAGCGATGGCATCAATCCGCCGGATGGGATGTGTGGCGTTGCTTGGCAGGTGATTGCTCCCATGGTGCGTCAGTTATCCTTGGGGGAACTGGTTCAGCCGTCTGGCACTTGGCTCAATGATGATACGATTGGTGTGTTTGCATGTCCAGACGGCATCCGACCTGTTATTTTTCTCTTGGAGGCGGAGTAAGAAATGCAATGGGCAGACGGAAAGATTCGATGCCATTGGGTGAGCCCAACTAATACCACTTATCTGCGATACCATGACGAGGAATGGGGCAGACCGGTCCACGATGACCATATGCTGTTTGAAATGTTGATTTTGGAGAATTTTCAGGCAGGTCTCACCTGGGAATGTGTCTTAAATAAACGGGAAGCGTTTCGCCGTGCTTTTGACGGGATTGATTTACGAAAAGTGGCATATTATAGTGAAGAAAAATTGACGGCTCTGCAATCTGACTCTGAAATCATCCGTAACCGGCTGAAAATACGAGCCGCAGTGGTCAACGCACAAGTGTTTCAAAAGATACAGCAAGAGTGGGGCAGTTTTGACCGATACTTATGGCATTGGACAGATGAAAAAATTATCCAAGAAGTAGACAAGGTCAGCTCACCATTATCGGATGCCATCTCAAAAGATTTGAAAAAGCGGGGCATGAAGTTTGTGGGGACCATAATCATCTATGCCTATTTGCAGGCGGTGGGAGTTATCAACTCTCATGAATCAGGTTGCTTCCTGAATCCTTTGCAGCAGTAGAGAATGCATAAAAAGCCGGGAAGTTGACTCAAATTGTCAATGCCTCCCGGCTATTATCATACAGATATTAATATAGTTAGAATCATGGTATATATTTCATTCCCCATTGGGAAATGGCGTAAAAGACCGGCAGCAGTTCCCGCCCTTTCTCGGTGAGGGAGTACTCCACTCGCAGAGGCATTTCATTATATTGGATACGCTGAACCAATTCGTCCGATTCCAGTTCCTTCAGGGCGTTAGTCAGGGCTGTATTGGTAATGGGTTTGAGCACTTTTTTCAGTTCCCCAAACCGCATGGGGCACTTGATGCACAGTTCATAGAGAATTTGGAGTTTCCATTTGCCCTGCAGCATTTGAACCACCGGCGTGACCGGGCAGTTTCCCTCGCCGGTTAGAATGACACTGCCAACCTTTTCTTTGAATTCTTCATAAGTCATAATTGGATCGTTCCTCGTCTTTTGCAGTATATTTTTTGATACCAGGTACAAATAATTTGCGTACTTGAACAAAAATTACTATCAGATATAATAAATATATCACTGGTTGACCATGCAGTCAACGACTGAAATTTCTTGGAAAGGTCTGAATTTTATGAAAGAACTGAACATTATGGAGGCTACTGTTCTGACCTCCCCCAATCCGCTGACACTGATCTGCTCTAAAAAGGAGGATGGTTCTACGAACCTGGCTCCCATTTGCTTTGTGTCTTACCTCTCCTTCAATCCGCCTATGGTGGGCTTCGCCACTGGCAAACAGTCCCACACCGGCAAGCGTGTGCGTGAGAACGGCAAAGTCATTGTCACTGTTCCCGGTGAGAGTCTGGCAGGCGCAGTAATGGCCTGCGGAGCATCTACCGGTGCCGAGACCGACAAGGTGGCCGCCAACAACATCGAGATGATGGCTGTGGAGGGCAGCGATATCCAGATTCCGGCGGACACCCGGCTGGCGATGGTGGCTATCTTGCAGCAGTCGGTGGAGGTGGGCGACCATATCCTGCACATCTGTCAGGTGGACAAGTTCCTGGGCGATGAGGACAAGAAGGGCCTGTATGCCTGGAACGGCTTCGGGAAAGTTGCACCTGCGGCAGAAGGCTAAATCTTAAAACGGTAAGGAGGCATCAGCGGTGGCTGTTTGTATTAAAGACTGTATTCAGAACATGAATCTGGTGATCGGCTGTACGATCGGTTGCAGCTACTGCTACGCCAGAAATAATGTCCGCCGGTTTCACATGATCGACGACTTTGAAAAGCCAGAGTTTTTTCCAAATAAGCTGCGGCTGATGGAGAAAAAGCGCCCACAGAATTTTCTGCTCACCGGCATGAGCGATTTTTCCCACTGGAATACAGAGTGGCGGGAACAGATATTTGACAAGATGACTGAAAATCCGCAGCATCAATATCTGTTTTTGACCAAGCGACCGGAAGATATTGTGTTTTCCACTACCCTAGAGAATGCGTGGTTTGGTGTAACTGTTACCTCCAGTAAAGAGAAAAACCGTATCCAGACTTTGCGGAAGCATATCCATGGCGGACACTATCATGTGACCTTTGAACCTATGTTTGATGAGGTTGGCATGGTAGACCTTACCGGAATTGAGTGGATCGTCATTGGGACTGAGACCGGACATAGGAAGGGCAAAGCCGTATCGAAACCGGAATGGGTGTGGAACCTGACACATCAGGCCCATGCGCTTGGCATCCCTGTATTTATGAAAGAAGATCTGCTACCTATCATGGGAGAGGCACAGATGGTACAAGAATTTCCCACGGCTTTTTACCGGGTATTGGAGGAACAAAAGACATGGCAGAAGTAAAAGAGAGCGGCATTCTGATTCAGGATGTAGAAACCAAAAATATTATGACAAAATCCACCCTGCCGGTGGGAGGCTATTCCGTCAATCCTTATGTGGGCTGTACCCATGGCTGCAAATACTGCTACGCCTCGTTTATGAAGCGATTTACCGGGCACACCGAACCGTGGGGTACATTCCTGGATGTGAAACATTGGCCGGCAATCAAAAATCCGCAAAAGTACAAAGGGCAGCGCGTAGTCATCGGTTCAGTGACCGATGGCTATCTGCCCCAGGAGGCTCAGTTTCAGAACACCCGAAAGCTTCTTGAACAGCTCCGGGGCAGTGAGGCAGAAATTCTCATCTGTACCAAGTCGGACTTGGTAATCCGTGACATCGACCTTCTGAAAAAATTGGGAAAGGTCACGGTCTCTTGGTCGATCAATACATTAGACGAAGGCTTTAAAAATGATATGGACGATGCCGTCAGCATCAAGCGACGGCTGGAGGCCATGAAGCAGATCTATGATGCGGGCATTCGCACCGTCTGCTTTATTGCCCCTGTCTTTCCGGGTATCACGGATTTTGAGGCTATCTTCCATCAGGTCAGAAATCAATGCGACCTGATATGGTTAGAAAATCTAAATCTGCGAGGCGGATTCAAAAAAGACATCATGGACTATATTTGTAAAAAATATCCTGACTTGGTTCCGCTGTACGACGCTATCTACAACAAGAGGGACAGAAGCTACTTCCGTGGTTTGGAGGATCAAGCGGAACGGCTGGCGAAAGAAAACAACTGTCCCTTCGTGGACAACGAGCTGCCCTACGGACGAGCAGAGCCTGGGCACCCGGTCATTGTGAATTACTTTTACCATGAGGAAGTTCGTGGCTCGGAAAACACCGGGCGACGCACCCCCAAAAAATAATTTGTGAAATAAATGGGTTCTGACATGGAGTTGTGCTTCAATGTCAGAACCTTTTTTAGCACTGTTTAAGCATCAACATGATCATCATTCAGAGTATGCCATGGTCTATTCCGATGAGATTGAGGACAAGATCGACCAGATCATGTTGGAGCTGAAGCACTGTTATCCTAATCTGATCAACTACCGCTGGCACGCATTGAAACTGCTGGAAGGAGATACCCCAATGCAAAGCTGCTGGTCACCAGCAAAAAAGATTTTGAACCCGGTAATTTACGCTGACTGGCTCCTTTATTATATTGTTATAGCGAACCGTCGAGGAATCTTCCCGTTTGGGAGGTGTCCTCGGAGGCTTTTTAGTTTATATAGCAGCGGTCCTGTTTTATAAGCCAATCTTCACACAGCCGTTGCGCTTCATCCTTTGTGCAGCAGGTGCAGTTGAAAAGCCTGCCACGGAAAGAGCAGTAGGTGTAGTGTACCTTCGGGACTCCATTGGCATCTCGAAAATCAACGCAGCGTTCCTCACCGGGCAGCAGATAGATCGTATCCACGTTCAGCAGCTCCTTTTACCTTCGTTCATGTGCCAAGGGGCACAACGTTTGCTATTGTACCATGTACCGTCCCAAAAGACCATTGCTTTTTTGACCAAAGATACGCACAAAAATTTTTCGTCCCAAAATTATCCAGATGGCGTTGAGTAAACGCTATTGGATTGTGTATAACAAAAATTGCGACAGGTATGCTATTGGTGTGCAACAAACACAATTAGAATGTGAGGTCGCTATGAATACGCTTTTGGGTCAACGAATACGAGAACAGCGCAAGGAAAAAGGCTGGACAATCGAGCAGTTTGCAGAACGGGTCGATTTGTCAGCAAATTATGTTGGAGATTTAGAGCGCGGAGTAAAAATCCCCAAACTGGAAACCTTTATCCGAATCGTGGAGGTGTTGGACGTATCTGCTGATGTGCTGATCCGGGATTCCGTTCCATCCGCATCCCATGTGGCAGATGACGAACTGAGCAGAAAGCTGAGCCAGCTCACACCGGGGCAGAAGAAAGCTGCTATTGACATCCTGAATGCATACACCGACAATATCCCCTATATCACAAAATAACACCTATGTCAAGGAGCGCAGCAAACGTGCTGACGCTCTTTCTTTTTGCCCTCAAATAGTCTATAATCAACACTATAAGCGTGCATATAACGCTAATAGCGAGTATTTGAGGTGAACGACATGACAATCCTACCCAATATCGAAGAAGCAATGGAAGATGCCCGGAATGGAAAGCTGAGTCTGTATTGGCAGAACAATCTCAAACGTGAATGCCTGCATAGGAAGTTATCGGCTGAAGAACGGCAGGCGCTTTCGGAACTGAATCGCATTTTGTCTGAGACTCCGCAATAGAGCAGCGAAGAAGAACTGCGCCATGACGTAGAGAACATCGGTGGCAGGGTTTGCTTCTGTCACTTTTGGGATGAGCACTACTCCATGGTGCAGTTGACGGAAGACCGAAACGGAAAATACTCCGCAGCCTACGTTCTGGATGTAGAAACCACCCCGGATGTGCGTAAGGTGGCGGCCTTGCAGGCACAGAAAGAACTTGCGGACTGTATGCAGGTGTGGGGCGTTTCGCTTCTGGATGCGCCTGTTCCTGAACAGATGAAGTACGATTCTCTTGCAGAAGCCGCTTCTCACCTCATGCAAGTTTTGAACGACCCAGAGCACATCACCGGGTAAAAAGCGTCCCGAAGGGATGCGCAGCCTGCATTGGAAAATGCAGATCAAAGGGGCTTGGGGCATTCCCCAACAAGCGTTTTGCAACGCAAAATAAGCAGGTGTATCGACCTATTTGCTTCCGTGGTTCAAGATGACCACATGGTACTTCCGACTGCCTCGATTGCTGGAAGTTTCCAACGTCAAAAAGCGCACCAAAAATCATAGTGCTGATGCCGACCGTATTTTCATGTTGGTGAAAAATCATGTGCTGGCCGTATCCGGCATGGGAGATGAAGCTCCGCCCACTCCCGGCGGAAGAAACGGAGGGAGTGATGTATTATGATCCTGCTGCAACGGGTGAACGAATCCAAAACCTCCGAAAAGACCGTGAAGTGACACAAGAACAGCTTGCCATCGACCTGAACATCAGTGACCGCTACATGAGAAATCTGGAGAAGGGTGAGAAAGTTCCGTCTGTCGACCTCTTTGTGGAGCTGCGGGAGCGATTTGGCTCCTCGCTGTACTACATCGTCTTAGGTGTGTCTGCGTCCCAGCGGGAGCAGGAACTGCAAGATCAGCTGCAAATGCTCCGCAAAGAACTGAAAGAAATGCAGCGGCGGATTCTTGTTATGCTGGAAATGCTGGGCGAATCTGCTTGATCAAAGGCTTTACTGTTGTAAACCGGAACTACTGGTTCCTAACGAGAACTTCAGTTTTCAAGTACACTATGGTCACAGCAAAGGCAGCCCCTCTCACAGGGGGGGCGACAAGTCCGAAACTGTACCGTGTACCTTGAAAATTGAAGAAGCAGCTTTTCGGTACTTCCAGACAATGATACTTCCGTAATTCGCGGCCCGGTCAGAAAGCAGACGGGGTGGCTGAGATGCCAATGGAGCGGTGCAAATCCGCCGCCGAAAAGTTCCCACCTCCGGGGTGTCGAGGACAAATAGGAGAAAAACAGTATTTTTCAAACCACCAGTTGAGGATTTCTCGGCTGGTGGTTTTACATTTTCCATCAAAATACCGATATGGAGGAAATCTATATGAGTCGATTTTATAACAACTGCGTAGACGAAGCCAGCTTGACTACCCTCTGCCCGATTTGTCTGGATTCCTTTCAGGGGGCAAAGGGCGTTCGCGTCCGGCGCGCAGACCCTAAGCAGAAGATCAAGGATGTCTGCACCTACTGCCAGATTCGCTATGGTTTCGATTATTATGTACAGCCCGATAAGAACGCTGGGCAGTATGTGAAGCGAGGCCATTTCGATGATGAATCTGAATGCGCTTAAAATCGACCCAGAATTTCAGGGCAAGATCCCGCCCCTGAATTTTGAAGAAGAACAACAGCTTGAGCAGAACATTCTCCACGAAGGACGGCTGCTGAATCCCATTATCATCTGGAATGGCTTTATTCTGGACGGGCATACCCGCTACCGCATCCTGCGGAAGCATCCGTTCATCGCCTACCAGATACAGGAGATCGAACTGGATAACCGTTACGCGGCTCTTTCATGGATCTGCCAGAACCAGCTTGGACGTAGAAATCTCGACCCGGAACGAAAGAAGTTTCTGATGGGCAAGCTGTATGAATCCGAAAAGCTGGCACGGGGCGGCTCCAAAGAGCGGGCACACGATGAGAACGGACGGTTCACCTCAATGGTTCAAAATGATCCATTGAGGGCAAAGCAGCTCTCCACCTGTGAGCGCATTGCCGCACAAAACGGCGTTGGGGCGGCTACCGTAAAGAGAGCAGAGAAGTATGCCAAAGGCGTAGACGCTGCGGAAGATGCAGTCCCCGGTGCAAGAGAAGAAATCCTGACCGGGCGCATCAAGGCAACGGATGCAGAAATCACCGCCTTGGCAAAAACGCCAAAAGCAGAAATTCCTGCTGCTCTTGCAGAATTGCGGAAGCCAAAGCAGGAACGTCAGCCCCGAAAAGCCGAAACCGCTTCTTCAAAACAAACACTTTCTGAAATCAGCAAAAGCATCCAAGGGCATCAACGCCAGCTTATTGCCGAAGAAAAAACTTCTCTGAAAGCATCCATCGACAATCGCTATCAGGAACGGGCCATTGCAAACGGCTCCCTGATGATGTGCGAGGTACAGGGTGCCAAAGAGGACTTTATTCGCCGCTGGAATACGATTTTCAAAGAATACCGGGATGTTTTTGAGGATTCCCACTGCCGCAAGACCATTCACGACCTAATAGAAGATACGATACAGTATCTTTTGACTGTAAAGGAGAAAACGCTATGATGCTTTCTAACCTGAACCTTTCCAGCCTGCCGGAGTGCAACTTCGAGGTGCGCTACGTTGACAGCGTTCTGCTGAACCCCTGCGCCGAATATCAGCGGCTGCTCCGCATGGGCAAGGTTGCAAAAATTGCAGCAAACTTTTCGGAGTACATCGCCAATGAGCCGAAAGTCAGCTACCGGGATGGCCGCTACTTCGTCTTTGATGGTCAGAACACCATTGAGGCACGGAAAACGTGCAACGGTGGGCGTGACCTCCCGATTCGCTGCAAGGTCTTCTATGGCCTTTCCAAAGAGCATGAAGCTCTGCTGTTCGCTGTGCAGACAGGCATTTCCAGCGAACTGACCGCTGGGGAGCGGCTCCGCGCCAAACTGGTAGCTCATGAAGAAAACGCCTGTGACTTCGTTTCGGTAACGGAGGACACAGGCGTTCGGTTTGCACTGGATGGGATTCGTGCCCCGTGGAAAATCTACTGCATCCGCTCGGCTTACTACATCTACAAGAGTTACGGCGCTGCCCTTTACCGGGAAATGCTGAGTATCCTTGTGGATGCGTGGGATGGAGATTCGGATTCGTTCCTGTCTGGCATCCTGCACGGCATGGCTCGTTTTCTGGCTCTGTATCAGGGCGAATACAGCCGGGAACGGCTGATTCTCCGGCTGCGCACAGTGCATCCCAAGACCATCACCCGGCTGGCACAGAACGGCACTGGCAACGTGGCGGACCGCCACATGAAACAGATCCTGTCCATCTACAACGGTGCTGGTCGTGCCCACAGTCTGCCTTGCAAGCGGTGATGAGCATGATCCCAGTCAACCGAAAATTTTTGCGCGGTGATATTTACTACGCCAATCTGGAGCCGCACCTTGGCTCCGAGCAGGGCGGTATCCGCCCTGTGGTCGTGGTGCAGAACAACACCGCAAACTGCTATTCGCCCAACCTCATTGTTGCGCCTGTCACATCCAATACTGCAAAGAAGCCCGATCACCAAGCCCACGTTCTTGTGGACAGTAATCGGGCTTTTTTGCAGCCCTCTATGATCTTGGCAGAATCTGTCCAGACCATCAGCAAGGGACGGCTGATCCGCCCGATGGGGCGGTTGAGCATTCCGGAACTCATTCGGCTCAATTATGCGCTGCTCTATCAGCTCGATCTGAACGAATGGGTATGGAGAAAGGAGGCCTATGAACGCTATCTGCGATACCACTGCTAAATCCGAAACTATTTCCGTCAAAGGCTGCAAAGTCAAGATCACCTATGCGTCTGCGGATACGGACTGTCTGGATGCGATCCAGAAGCTGCTGCAAACCACCATCCTGCGCACGGCAGGGCACACCGCTGCCTGACATCCTTGTGTTCCTTGAATGCGTGAGATAAGATAAAATCGAACTGAACCTTGAAAACAAAATATGGACGAAACACGTTTGATTTTGCTTTTCTCGCCAAAAGAAAGTGAGAATGCAATGAAAAAACGCGTTTATACATTATACCGTGTTTCGACAAAGGGACAGGTCGAGAAAGACGACATCCCCATGCAGAAAGAAGCCTGCCGCAACTTTGCAGAAAGTCAGGGCTGGGAGATCGTCAAGGAGTTTTCCGAGAAAGGCGTTTCCGGCTTCAAAAAATCTGCCAAAGAGCGTGACGAACTCCAGAAAATTCAACAGGCCGCGATGGAGGGCAAGTTTGACATCCTGCTGGTGTTCATGTTTGACCGTCTAGGCCGCCGTGACGATGAAACGCCCTTTATCGTGGAGTGGTTCACGAAGCAGGGCATCGAAGTCTGGAGCGTGAACGAGGGACAGCAGCGATTTGACACCCATGTGGACAAGCTGATGAACTACATCCGCTACTGGCAGGCATCCGGCGAAAGTCTGAAAACCTCCGTCCGTACCCGGACAAGGCTGGAACAGCTCACCGGGGAGGGACACTACACGGGCGGCACCGTGGCTTTTGGCTACAAGCGTGTCCGCCTTGGTCGGGTGAACAAGAAAAATCAAGAGGTCTGTGACCTTGTGATTGATGAAGCGGAAGCTGAGATCGTCCGGCTGATTTTCCACAAGTACGTTTACGAGGGCTACGGCGCACAGAAGTTGAGCCACTATCTTTATGAACAGGGAGTCGTAGGACGGAACAACAAAAATATCCCCAACACCAGCATCGTTCGGATGATCAAGAATAAAGGATACACGGGATACCTCATCAACGGTGCGGTGGAGACGGAGTGTCCGCAGCTCCGCATCATCGAACCAGAGCTGTTCGAGCAGGCACAGGAACTGCGGCAGGCACGCACTTGTGAGCGTGGCGGTACTTCACTGGGCACCAGCTCCAAAGCCCTGTTGACCGGGCTGGTCTACTGTGCCCACTGTGGCAACCGCTTGAGCCTGACCAGCAGTGGACGGACACACACCTACGCCGATGGGCATACGGTGAAAGAAGTCCGGCCGCGGTATAGCTGCTTTTATAAGATTCGGCATCCGGGCGACTGCGATGGGCAGTCCGGCTACGGCGTTTCCAAGCTGGATTCCATCGTAGAAGAAGTTGTCCGGCAGATCTTCGCACAGTTCCGAGAGGTTTCTCGGAAAAAGCTGCTGGAATCAGTCAAGACCAACGATGCCGCCCGCATCCAGAAGAAGATCAAGAAAATCCAAAAAGACTTGGAAAGCAAGCAGAAAGAACTGGATGACCTGAAAGCTGAAACCATTCTGGTTATCCGGGGCGTGAGTGCTCTGGACAAAGAACTGCTTGGCACACTGGTAGCTGAAGCAAAAGACGCTCTGGAAACCCTTGAAAAGCAGCTTGTTCAGGCGCAGGAAGAATACGAAGAAGCCACCAAAACGGCAAAGCGCAGCAACTACATCTGCAACGAGCTGTTTACATGGGCGGATGTGTACGACACTGCCAACCACGATGAACGCCGTGCCATCTTGCAGCAATTCATCAAGGAGATTCGCGTCCGAAAAGACTATGAGATCTCGATTACGCTGAACGCCAGCTTCAACCAAGTGGAGCAGCTCAAGTCTGTATCAATCTACGATGGTGCGGAAATTTTTGAAGAAATTTCCGAGAAGGGGGCATAAAAGCGATGCACTTGCCCGCAGAACTCTGCAAAATGCAAAGAAAGAAGCGTGAAACCGATGGATTTTCAAAAAGTACATGGATGACCCCACCCGGTTCGCATCCGACTTCAGGGTTCGGAGCCCGGCACGGTCTGCCAAAGTTTT
>OMBM01000659.1_pt1 | contig 16895 bp, 12 predicted proteins | sample 1644861 | NCBI WGS metagenome assembly OMBM01 (sample SAMEA103958165, study PRJEB25191) | human gut metagenome | biome: human-associated habitat [ENVO:00009003]; feature: intestine environment [ENVO:2100002]; material: feces | place: Germany | collected 2013/2015 | reverse complement strand
TTGACCCGCAGGCCAACGCGACCTCCGGCCTTGGCGTGGAAAAAAGCACGGCTGCACGCTCGGCTCCTATGATCCAAATAATTATCTGGAAATCTATGACGACGCGGCGGCCGCGCTTCTTGAAAATGAGCGTGATGCGGCGCTGTCCCTGCCGGAAGCGTCCGATGCCTATAAGGCCGCCATCGAGCAGTATAAGCAGGATGTTGCATCGGCACGTATGGCTCAGTGGCGCAACCGCTGCGTGTCCGACGGCTATGAGCCGGGTTCGACCTTCAAGCTCATCACGCTGGCCTCCGCAATCGATTCCGGAGCCGTCACGCTGAACGACTCGTTCTACTGCGGCGGTCAGGAAAAGTTCTCCGGCCGTGAGCAGATTCTTAACTGCTGGAAATCCGCCGGTCACGGTGCGCAGTCGACCGCGCAGGCGCTCGGCAATTCCTGCAACATCGCCTTTGGCCATATCGGCCTGCGCATGGGCGGCGACATTTTCTATGATTACCTCAAGGCCTTCGGCATCATGGAAAAAACAGGCGTTGATCTGCCGGGCGAGGCCAGCGGTCTGTTCTACGAACGGAAATACCTGAACAATCCCGCACAGTACGGCACGTCCTATCTCATCACGTCCTCTTTCGGTCAGAGCTTCCGTATCACGCCCATGCAGCTGGTGCGCTCCGTCGCGGCGATCGTCAACGGCGGCTATGTGCTCGAGCCGTATATCGTGAGCGAGGTTCTGGACGCCGACGGCAACATGGTCGAGCGGAACGAAAAGACTGTCTTGCGGCAGGCCATCAGCCAGCAGACGTCCGAAACAATGCGCAGCCTTATGGAACAGGTCGTCACCGAGGGCACGGCCTCTGCGGCCAAAACCCCCGGCTACCGTGTCGGCGGCAAGACCGGCACGTCCGAAAAGCTGGACGAATACGACGAGGAGCTTTACGCCATCGTCGGTTCGCAGGAGGCCAACCCCATGGAATGCCGCATTTCCGACGATTCCCCGTTCGGCAAGGCACTGCTTGGCCACAAGGTCGGCGACATTGTCGAGGTTGAGGCCCCCATCGGCGTGCTCAAGTATAAGATCCTGACGGTTGAAAAGTAACGAATCAGAAAAAGAGGATAGCTATGGAACAGGAAAACAGGAATCAGCAGAACGCGGCCCCGCAGGTCAGCCTCGGCGACCAGATCAAGGTCCGCCGCGAAAAGCTCGCGCAGCTGCAGGCGGAGGGCATGGACCCGTTTGCCATCACCCGCTTCGTCAGCACCACGACCGCACAGGAGATCAAGGAGCATTTTGACGAGATGGAGGGCAAGCCCGTCTCCATTGCGGGCCGTCTCATGTCCAAGCGCGGCATGGGCAAGGTGTCCTTCTGCGACTTGCAGGACAAAACAGGCCGCATCCAGCTCTACGCCCGCAAGGACGAAATGGACGAGGCCGAATATAACCGCTTCAAGAAATACGACATCGGCGATATCGTCGGCGTCGAGGGCGAGATCTTCCGCACGCAGCGCGGCGAAATGTCCGTGCGCGCGAAGACCATCACGCTGCTGTCCAAGTCCCTGCTGCCGCTGCCCGAGAAGTTCCACGGCCTGACCGACAAGGAGACGCGCTACCGCCAGCGCTATGTCGATCTGATCGTGAACCCGGAGGTCAAGCGGAATTTCATCATCCGTTCGCAGTTCATCAAGCATCTGCGGGATTATCTGGACAATATGGGCTATATCGAGGTCGAAACGCCCGTTCTCAATACCATCGCGGGCGGCGCGGCGGCAAGACCCTTTATCACGCACCACAATACGCTCGATATTGATATGTATATGCGTATCGCGACCGAGCTTCCTCTGAAGCGCCTGATCGTCGGCGGCATGGACCGCGTGTACGAGGTCGGCCGCATCTTCCGCAACGAGGGCATGGACCCCAAGCACAACCCCGAATTCACCACGGTCGAACTCTACCAGGCCTACGCCGATTTCCACGACATGATGGACATCGCCGAGGGCGTTTACACCACCTTTGCCCAGAAATACCTCGGAACCTATGAGCTGAACTGGATGGGCGAAACGATCGATCTGACCCCCGGCTGGCCGCGGCTGACGATGGTAGACGCTGTCAAGCAGTATGTCGGCGTTGATTTTGGTGCGATCACCGACGACGCGGAGGCCGTTGCTGCGGCAAAGGCAGTCGGCGTCGAGCTGGCGGAGGCTGCCGAAAAGACGTGGGGCAACGCGCTTTACGCCTGCTTCGACCAGAAGGTCGAGGAGCATCTGGTGCAGCCGACCTTTATCACGATGTACCCGGTCGAGGTCAGCCCGCTGACCAAGCGCAGCCCGGAGGACCCGCGTCTGACCGAGCGGTTTGAGTTCTTCATCTGCCGCAGCGAGATGGGCAACGCCTATTCCGAGCTGAACGACCCCATTGACCAGCGCGAACGCTTCATGAAGCAGGTCGAGCAGCGCGAACGCGGCGACGACGAGACGGAAATGCTCGACGAGGATTTCCTCACCGCGCTTGAATACGGTATGCCCCCCACGGGCGGCATGGGCATGGGCATCGATCGCGCCGTCATGCTCTTCACCGGCGCAGACACCATCCGCGACGTCATCCTGTTCCCGACGATGAAGCCACTCGACGCTCCCAAGACAAAAAAGCCAGAGGAAGTTGGTATCATCGGCGGCGCGACGAGCACAGTCGAGATCGAGGTCAAGGACGAGCCGATTGATTTTTCTAACGTCGAGATCGAGCCGCTGTTCAAGGACTTCGTGGACTTCGAGACGTTCTCCAAGTCCGACTTCCGCGCCGTCAAGGTCAAGTCCTGCGAAGCGGTCAAAAAGTCCAAAAAACTCCTGAAATTCGTGTTGGATGACGGAACCGGCACCGACAGAGTCATTCTTTCCGGTATCCACGAATACTACGAACCGGAAGAGCTCGTCGGCAAAACGTGCGTCGCCATCACAAATCTGCCGCCGAGACCCATGATGGGAATTGCGTCTGAGGGTATGCTTATTTCCGCTGTCCACCACGAAAACGGCGAAGAAAAGCTGCATCTTCTGATGCTCGATCCGCACATTCCGGCGGGCGCTAAAATGTATTAAATTCCCAATTTGACACGTTTTTGACACACTTTCGAAATTCAATATGACACAATATGAAGCTGGAATGCACAGATGCCCTGTGCATTCCAGTTTTTCTTATCCGAAAAGTTTGATTTTTGCACTCATGTTTTGTACCGAATTTTTGAGGGTGTCCTCTGTGATATGTGTATAAATATCCAGAGTAGTACTGATCTCGGCGTGTCCCATAATTGTTTGGATTGCCTTGTGATTGGACTCGACCTCAAACATCCGCGTGCAGAACGTATGCCGCAGACTGTGAACGGAGAAGTGTGGAAGCAATAGAGGCGATCGCTGATCCTCTTCGGCAAGCTTCAATTCCTCCGCGTTGTAGTCTCGGATGATCCGCTCAATCGCACGATTCAAGCTGTGGGGATTCAACAGATCTCCATAACGGTTCCGAAAGATGAAATCCGTGTAACCGTCAATCGTCGGGCTTGGTGTATCATAGAGCGTGTCCAAAATAGCAATCAGTCCAGCCAGCTCAGCCAAGACTTCAGAGCACATCGGGATGAAGCGAATGCTGCTTGCTGTCTTCGGTGTTGAAATCAGGAAACGGCATTTTCCGTCAATCTTTCGATACAGTAGATTGTGATTGACAGAAATAAGCTCGTTTTCAAAATCAATGTCTTTCCGTGTCAGGCCAACGCACTCTGCGATACGCATTCCGGTTCCGAGAAGCGTCACAAAAATTGGCGTCCAGTGATGATAGACTGGACTCTGATTGATGTAATTTAGGAAAGCCTGCTGCTGCGCCAGTGTTAGTGCGACGCGCTTTTTACAGTCTTTTTCTTTCAGCGCCCGATAAACACCTTTGCTTGGATTTTTGCGGATCAAATCGTCATCGACCGCCATCTCTAATGTTGGATGCACCAGATTATTGATACTGTCTAAGGAATTCGTACGAAAACCGTTTGCCAGAAGTTCTCCATAAAGTTTCTTGATGTCGCTGGTCTTGATATTGATAAGAGACTGATGTGCAAGCGGTGTGGGCCTTATGTATTTATTCCACAGGTACAGATAGTTTTCTCTGGTGCTGGTCTTGAGTTTGGTTTTTGTGGCAATGTAAGTTTCAAACATATCATTGAGCGTGATTTTAGAGGCTTCCTGCGTGCGGATGCCATCGTCCTTGTCATGTTCAATTCTTCGTTCCAACTCACGCAGTTCAGCCAAATCAGAGGCATAGAGCCATTTTCGTTCGCCGCAGATCGTGTAAGAGTAGCAGTAGCGGCCATCGGATCGATAGGATTCCCCCTTCCCAAGTTTTCGACCCTTTGCGTCTTTTTTGCAACTTGCCATAAAAGATCACCTTCTCCTGTTTGTCGTGGAGGTTCCATCAACAGGCAATTTTGTAGACATACTCCTTAATGCGCTGTACACTCCAAAGAACGCGGCTGTTTGTGACAATACGCGCGTGCGCGAGATCCCCAATCTGAATAGCGGTATAGCGGCCGCAGCAAAGAAGTTTGCAAAGCGTTGGCGTATCGACGGTAAGAAGCTGTTCGGTATTGAGAGCAGAGCTTGCAGTAGTTGTGTTATCCAACATAATAAAACCTCCTATATTTTCTTTTACGGGTCATCGACCCGAAATTCAACAAATTGTGCCACCTGGCAGTCCGTTCCTGCGCTCCGGTCAAGAGCGCGTATTGCAGTCGCTGCTGTGCAGCGCTAGGCCGTGGGTACGCTCATATCGTCGCATACTGTCCGCGGCTGATGTATCTCCCTGACAGATGGGTGTTCAATTTTCAAGGTACACTGTTTGAGGGTCTTTACACTTAAAAAATAGGGGCCGCTTCGACTTTTTCTGCACGAATGCAAAAAAATTTTTTGAAGCTACATATATTGCGCTGGGTGTAAGGTCGCAAAAAATGAAACGCCCTCGATCAAGAGAGCGTTTCTACCCTGCTGTTAATGCACAACAATTTGATTGAATGAATTGCGTTAAGTGTTGCTTCTTGTATTACTGATAGTGTTTTTCTTTCAGCTTAAAATTGCAAAGGCTCCAATTATAACAACAAGACGCAGCGTAATTGCATTCAATGCGGATCACTGCCAGTTTGAGAGCAACCTTCTACCATAGAAATCGTACCTTGTTTAATATGATAGTTGATACCATGCTCCTTGCAAAAGCTGATTACCTTTCTAGCAGCATTGTTATAGAATTCGTGATGATTTTTGTATGCCGAAACCTCTTTACTATAGTTTGTTCGCCCGAATATGATGCGATCAACGAAAGAAATTGCATCCAGTATCTTTCCCAAATCCTGTTCAATTAAATTGGGGGTTGGATATGGCTCTATACTCACCCAAGTTTTACATCCTGAATTATGTAATTCCCGAAGTGATGCCAGTCGCTCTGCATACGGTGCCGTCCCTGGCTCCATTCGTTCTCTATACTCTTCGTTTAGAGAAACAAGAGTGATACCGTACTCGTTTTCCTGCAAACAATTTGCCAATGATTGCGGTAGGCATCCCTTTGTCAGTACTGTACACCTTATGCCCGCATCATTTAGTTTCTTTATTGCGGCTATGCTCATTTCTTCAATTTCTGGATATCCACGCATGAATGGATCAGTGGTGAAACACAACTGGACAGACATAATTTTTGATTTCAATTTTGGAATTTCTTTATCCAGCAAATCCAGTGTATTACTTACCAGAATAGGACTACACCATTCTTCGTACGTAGAGACCTTTCCAAATCGCTTCGCCATTAAAAACGCATAACAGGGATACTTACATCCGTGGGCGCAACCAAGGGCATGATTCATTGTATAATCCCCATATTCTACACCAGTTTTATATAGCATCGTTTTACGAGTTATTGTTTTCATGTATTCCACCTCACAGATACCGTCTTTCCACGTCCTTCAATCATAAACGTTGACGGTTTTCCATTCCGCGTTACAGACGGATCACGAATGAATTCCGCCCTTCCGTTTTCCTCCATTTCTTTCAAAATTACATATACGTCGCTTGTTGCACATATTGGCCCGAATCGAACAAAAAACTTAGCTAAGACATCACTTAACGATGTTGGTACTTTAACTTGTGAAAAATGGTCGATTACTTTTTTCGTCAAGTCAATGCTGTCAACAGCTTGATTATTGCAATTTTCTGGCCAAAAAGAAATCTGCCCTCCCGTTTGTAGATCTCTTAGCGACTCCCACCGGTTGCAAATATTATCTACCATCAGTAGACAGCCAGCGCTGTGATTGGTTGCGTGAATAAGCCTATACTTGGGACGTTGCCCTCGCTTTATTCTTAGCGGCATATTCAGTACATATTTATAGCATTTAGATAACCGATTGCAGTATTGCTTCGTGAACTGGTCTTCTGCCTCGTATCCATCAATTAGGCCAATTTGATAGTTTCGGATTATGGTTTTCCAATAGTCCCCGCCCGCAATTTCATTCAGTGCATTTATGGACTGTTCGGTTGTATCCATTCGCGTCGGCGAATATTCGACAAGTCCTTCTAGCATTTCTTGCTCCGAAAAAGTTGCTCCAAGTGCATTACACGCCGCGCGGATAAAGCCAAAAGAATTCAGATTGATTAACAACTCTATGGAATTAAAACGACTGTTCGCAAATTGATCAAACATTGCACATTTTAACGCCTTAATTCCATAAGGATCAATGTATAAGAAAACGTTTCTCCCATGCTTTCCTTTTAATATGGAGCAAATCTCATCTTCGTATTTCCCTGCTACAATCTTAGCCGAGGGATATGCAACGAGGTTCTTTTTTAAATCATCCGCGTAATTTAAATCGATAAACACAGTTTCAACGCTGGTTTTACGCATTGTTGTGGCTTGGAGGCATTCATCGACTATTTTTAGGGCAATAAGAGGGGAACCGGGACTGCCATCATCAAACTTTCCTTTCCCCGCAAAGCAGTCAATGTACAAAAGCGGTTTATTCGTATGAAGAATTTTGGATACATATGGTTTGAAATAGCAGGCAAGAATGTCATCTTTGACTGTTGACCACTCTTTTTTGGCTTTGAAGAAATCGTCATTTTTCTTTGACATTGTAAATACCTCCGTTCCAAATTTTATGCAAATCAGTTAATTCCTCAATGCCGTCACCGGTATCACAAATACCCCGTCTGGTCGTTGATAGGCAGCTGAAGACAGTCCGCACAGGACACCAAGCACAACCGGAGGTTTCCCCTTTGGATCTGCTTCGATTTGTCGTTTGATTTCGAGAAGTCCTTCAGCAGCATCATTGATCTGGTTAGCTCCCAGTTTAATTTCAAAGGCACACCATTGGCCATCTGCTAATTCAATCACAGCATCGATTTCCTGGTTTTTATAGTCTTGATAGTGATACAGATTTGCTCCGAAAGACTCTGCGTAAATGCGAAGATCGCGCTCGCACAATGCTTCAAATAGGAATCCCAGTGTTTCCAAATCACCTAATAAACCGTCTGGCGTGGCCCTCAACAGCGCACAGGCCAGCGAAGGATCAGAGAAATGACGTTTTTCTACCTGCTTTATCCGAACAGAAGAACGAATACCAGCAGAAAACGGCGGTTGATTATCTGTGATAAATAGTCTCTTAAAAATATCAAGATATGCAGCGACGGTATTGCCATCGATGTCTTCATCATCTACAGCCTTGATGTCTCTCATTAGAGTCTTATTTGTGGCAGTTGTGCTTTCGTTTCGTGCCAAGGAACGTAGCAGCAGGCGCATTTTTTGCGTATCGCGTTTTACTCCATCAATGCGGAACACGTCATCATCAATCACTGCATTCAGGTACTCCGTAGGCAATAGCATTGCCTGTTCCAGCGGCAGATCAAGGCTTCCGGGCCATCCCCCCCGAAGAATCAGTGCAATCAGTCTTTTTAGGTCGACTTCCCCAGACAGCGCCGGTGTCAACTCGCCATGGCACAAACTTTCCAAAGAAACCATGCCGCTAGAATCACCAGACTCATAAAGGGACATTGGACGCATTCGCAGCTTTCCAATCCGCCCTGCACCACTGTGTAGGACACCCTTATGGTTAGGTGTTGCAGAGCCAGTTAAGATATATTGACCTTTCTCTGATGTTTGATCCACCTTATACCGCACTGCATCCCAAAGAGGTGGAACCTCCTGCCATTCATCAATCAAACGCGGCGTTTCGCCATCTAGTACCAATGCAGGAGATAACTCGGCCAGTTGCCGATTTTGAAAATTATTGGCCGGATCACCAATGTATATCTCACTTTTGCTGTGATAAGAAGAAGTCCACGTTTTTCCGCACCACTTAGGTCCTTCGATGCAAACCGCGCCAAAGGCAGACAGATATTCTTTTACTTTGGCATCAATCACGCGAGGTTTATAATTTTGACGCTTCACACTATTCAACTCCCTAAAATTCTTTTGGCCTTATTATATCCGAATCAGTTGATTTTTGCAATATTATTCAGTCAAATTTCAAAAACTGATTCAGTCAATTTACATCATTCAGAAAACCCATTGACAAAAAGCCATAATTCGTGATAGGAATTGATGCAGCTAAGACTTAACGCGATTATGGAGGGACAATTATGCCCTACACAAAACAGGAAAAACAAAAGCTGGAGCAGACCCGTTGGAGCGCGCCGAGATTCTGCGCCAGTGGCAGCCGTATTTTGAGCAGCTTCCGGAGTACGAATATCTCCGGGAAAGAACTGACTTCCGAGTGGCCGTAAGCTGCCCTTTCCTTGACAACCACAATATCTTGTGGTAAAGTTGCCTTGTAATTGAGATTTGTGCATACCGCTTGTGGCGCGACAGCCGCAGCGTTCGGAGTATTCCGACTTGCACACGTATTGTCAGGCTTTTACGATTTCCGGTAGAATTGCCATGTCCGCAGGACAGGTTTCTGCCGGATTTCTTTTTTGGGCGCAACGCCCACAGATTGCGGGAATGACCGCGACGCAGAAAAACTGCGCCGCTGAGCGTTCTCGTTCTTTTTTTGCCCAAATGCCGAAAGGCTTTGAGGATATATTTTTTGAGAAAGGCGGTAACCAAATGAAATCACGAAAGAAATGGCGTCCCGGAGGACGGCAGCGGCAGTCTGCGGCGTATCATCGCAAAGCGGTTCACGAGCGGAAGCGTGTGGTACGGCTGCGGGTGTGGAAGAAGGGAGAAAAGAATGGTGTTGTGGCTGAAGTATGAGCCGCAGGAGTTGGTAGATACAAGTAATCTGAGTAGCGAAGAATGGCTGTCCTATCGACGGCGGGGCATCGGCGGCAGCGACGCTGCGGCGATCCTCGGCATTTCGCCCTGGCGGACAGCACGGGATCTGTACTACGACAAGCTGAGCGTCGTAAAGGCGGACATGGATGAAAACTGGGTTGCGCTGGAGATGGGGCATCTGCTGGAAGATTTGGTTGCGCGGATTTTCGCAAAGAAAACCGGACTGCGTATCTTTCAGCGGAAGGTCATGTTTCAGCACCCACTGTATCCGTGGATGCTGGCAGACCTGGATTACCTTGCGGAGCTTCCGGACGGCAGCAATGCCATTTTGGAGATCAAAACGACAAATTATAATGCCAAAGAAAACTGGTGGTACAACGGCGAGGAGATCGTTCCGGTGTACTACGAATCTCAGGGACGGCATTATATGTCGGTCATGAATCTGGACAGAGTTTACTTCTGCTGTCTGTATGGAAACAACGAGGATGAGGTCATCATCCGCCATCTGGACAGGGATTATGCCTATGAGTCGGAACTGATCGCGCTGGAGGATGCGTTCTGGAATGATTTCGTGCAGAAGCGCCAGCCGCCGGATTATACGGAAAGCGGCGACCTCATTTTGCAGAGCCTGCAGAGATGGAAAGGCATTGACCGAAGAGATTTGCCGCCGGCAGCGTTTGGCGCACCGCAGGTCACGCAGATTCAGCAGTATTTGCAGCTTCAGGAACAGAAAAGCGTGCTTGCAAAACAGGTCACACAGCTGGACACACAGATGCAGCAGCTCAAAGGATTGCTTGTCAGCAAACTGGACGGCAAAGACTGCGCAACTTGTGCGGACGGTGAACAAAGCTACGTTATCTCCTACAATCCCATTCGCAGGCAGGGCATCTCCAAGGATAATCTGGTTCGCTTGCGGGAGGTTTACCCAGAGATTTACGCACAGTTTGTGGAAACGTCGGAGTCCAGACGGTTCAGCATCAAAATCGCGGCGCAGCCTGCCGCATAGTGAGGTGAAAAACGAATGATTGCAGTATATGACAAGCTCATCTACTTCAATGAAGCCAGCAAATACACCATTCTTCGGATGCGCACAGATGATCCGTCCGTGCCGGAAGAAGCCCGTTCCCAATACACGTTCCGCGACCGGATGCTTCGGTTCACCGCTGTCGGCTATGGCCTGCCGCAGACGGATTCCGTCAAGCTGGAGATCGAGGGCGACTGGAAAGAGGGCAAGTACGGCCTGCAGCTCCATGTAGAGCACTGGCACGAGCTTGTGCCGCCGACAACGGAAGGACTTCTGAGCTATCTTTCATCGGGTCTTCTCAAGGGCATTGGAGAAAGTACAGCCAGAAGCATTGTCCAGCGGTTCGGCACAGATACGCTCGACGTGCTGGAGTATCACCCGGAGAAGCTGCTGGAGATCCGCGGCATCACGGAGCAGAAGCTGGAGGAGATCAAGACGTGCTACGCAGAAAGCCGCGCGATGCGGGATATTATGGAGCTGCTGACACCGTTTCAGGTCACGCCAGTGACGGCGATGAAGATCTATCAGCATTTCGGCCCCGCCTGTACGGATATTCTGCGGCAGAGCCCGTTCCGGCTCTGTGAAATATCCGGATTTGGATTCAGGCGCGTCGATACGATCATCCGCAAGTCCGGCGGCGATCCGCACGACCCGGTTCGTATCCACGGCGCGATGATTTGTGCGCTGGAAAACGCGCGGCAGCACGGGCATCTGTATCTGGAGGTCAATGCCTTGATCACCGAATCCATGCAATTTCTCAACGAGCCGATCCCGCTGCCCCAGATGCAGGTCAGGCGCGCAGAGGTGGAGCAGAAGTTGCAGCAGATGGCAGAAGACAACAAGATCGTTTCCGATGGCGGGCGGTTGTATCTTCCGCATATTTTTATGCAGGAGGTAGAGACTGCGGCAAAGGCGGCAGCCATGCTCATGGAACACACGGCAAAAATTGATGTGACGCTTCCACTGGAGCAGGTCAAGCAAAAACTCGGCTTGCACTTAACAAAGCGGCAGAGCCGCGGCGTTGAGGTGGCGATGGAGCGGAATCTCTCCATTATCACCGGTGGCCCTGGCACTGGCAAGACGACAGTTCTGAAAGCTATCATCGAGGTCTACCGGATTTTGCACCCCAAAAACCGCATCGTCCTCGCCGCACCGACCGGCAAGGCCAGCCGACGCATGGCACAGAGTACCGGTATGCTGGAGGCGCTGACGCTGCACAGTCTGCTTGGCTTGCAGGGCGATTTTTGCAGCAAGGACAAGCAGGATCAGCCGCTGCCGGTTGACTTTCTGATCGTGGATGAGGCATCCATGGTGGATATGTGGCTGGCGCATCAGCTGTTTACGCGCTTACAGAAGGACACGAAACTCCTGCTGTTGGGCGACGTCGATCAGCTGGAGAGCGTCGGCGCGGGCAATGTGTTCGCGGAGCTGATCGGAATCGGCATCGTACCGGTGACGGTTCTCGATGAGATCTTCCGGCAATCCAAGGACAGCCTGATCGCCTACAACGCCAGATTCATCAACGAGGAAAACAGCAGCCTGTTCTATGGTCCGGATTTTCAGTTTGTCAAGGCAGAAAATCAGGAGGAAGCCGCAGCGCAGATCCAGGAGCTCTATCTGCGGGAATTGCAGGATACGTCCATTGGACAGCTTCAGATCATCTCGCCCTATCGGACGGACGGAGAAGCGTCCTCCAACGGACTGAACGCGCTGATTCGCGAGACGGTCAATCCGCATACGGAAAAGATTCCGGAGCTGGCGTTCGGAGAGCGTATTTTCCGCCTGCATGACCGTGTGATGCAGACCAAGAATAATTACAGTTTGGAAGGCTATGATTCTGCGTGCGGGCAAAAATTCAAGGGTGTGTTCAACGGCGACATTGGGAGCATCTGCAAGATCCTACCCGATAAGCTGTGCGTGGATTATGATGGGCGCATCGTGGAGTATTCCAAAAGCCAGCTCGGTGATCTGGAATCGGCATATGCCATTACGATCCATAAGTCGATGGGTTCGGAGTACGAAACGGTCATCATTCCCATTTTGATGGCACACCGCATTTTGCTGACGAAGAACCTGATCTACACCGCCGTGACACGCGCAAAGAAGCGTGTGATTCTGGTCGGGCAGAAGCGTGCGCTGTTTCTGGCGATCCACTCCGGCAGAAAGGTCAAACGGAACACCTGCCTTGCCGAACGGATCTTAAAGTACAATCAGGTATTCAGACAAAAGGCTCTGCCGCAGGGCGCGACAGAGCAGAAATTGAAAAAAGCCGGTTAAGTTGAGATGGATGTGCAGAATTTGCGCAGTCATCTCTTATTTTATTTATGGAAGGAGTTCTAAGAAATGAATGACAACAAATCCACCGTGATGAACAACGCCGCCGTGCAGCAGCTGCGCAAGGTGCCGGGCTTTGACCCGATGAAGCTCCTGCGCAAAACGATCTCCGTCAAAACCGGGCATCCGGTCTGGAAGCTGGATCTCCGCTATAAGCGGCTCTGGTTCCGTCTGGCCTGCCCGAACGGGAGAATGCTCCTGAAGCCGCTGCGCATCAGCGACCAGCTGGCAATTATCGAAGCGCAGGTTTATTTCAGCAAGGACGATCCGGTTCCGGCCGCCAGCTTTACCTCCGAACAGCGCAGGGAGAATATCCCCGGTGGGGAATTTCTCCGTGCCGCGCAGGAGGATGCGCTCAACATGGCGCTGGAAAACGCCGGTTTCGGCATCCAGTTCTGCGACGTGAGCCGCGACTACGGCGGCGAGCTGTTCGGTTCGGAAGTGCCGGTCCAAACGGAAGTCGAAGAAGCAGCTGTCGAGGAAACCAAAGCGCTCATTGCGGAGGAAACTGCCGCAGAAACAGCGCCGACGATGGATATGGATTCCGTGTCCGCCGAACAGCACGTTGTGGAAACAACTGCTCCTGTTATGGAAGAAACGCCTGACCTTCATGTCGTGCCGCCCCAGCAGGAAGAAGCTGTGGAAGAAGTTGCAGAACAGCCGCAGACCACGTCTTATACGGCAGATATGGATGTCAGCGAGATCACGCAGCGTATGACGGTGGACGAAGCCAAGGCCGTTGTGGTGCAGATCGGCACCTGCCGCGGCTGGACGCTCGAACAGGTCGCGCAGCGCCGCCCGGCGAGCCTCAAGTGGTACCTCTATGGCTGCGATCAGGCTGACAATATTCTCAAAGCTGCGGCATCTGTCCTGCTGGACAATCTGCAGCAGAAAGCTGGATGAAGCGTCAAGTTTGGATGAAAGGGTGTGGCCGTTATCAAAGCCGGTTCTTCACAGTTTCCGTTCCACATTACAGACATTGCAGCGCTGCTGCGGCTCAATATCCGCAGACGCGGCCCGGATTTTCTGTATGTGGATTGCCCGCTTTGCGGCGATCGTCGCGGCAAGCTCTATCTGAAAACGTCACGGGACGTATGGCACTGTAATTACTGCCAGGAATCCGGCGGGATGCTGGCGCTCTATGCAAAGGTCTACGGTATCAGCAACGCGGATGCCTATCGGGAGATCTGCGAAGCGCTTCAAACCGGAGACTACGCACCGGAGTATCAGAGCTACCTGAACCGGCAGCCGCAGGAAATCGCGCAGTCGGTCAGAGCACCCAGACAGGCAATCCATCAGACGCTTTCGATGCTGTTTTCCATGCTGTCGCTGACGCCGAAGCACCGTGCGCATCTGCGTGAGGTGCGTGGACTGACGGACGACCAGATCGAACGGTTCGGCTTCAAAAGCACCCCGCCGCCTTATCTCTGCAAGAGTCTGACGGCGCGGCTTTTGAAGCAGGGGTGTACCCTGCAGGGAGTCCCCGGCTTTTATATGGCAGAGGACGGCAGATGGACAGTACGCTTTGGAACACGCACGGCTGGGATTTTGATCCCAGCCAGAAGCGCGGACGGACTGGTCTGCGGCGCACAGATCCGGCTGGATATCCCCATCCGGGAGGAAAACGCGCCCGCCGATAAGGAGGGCACGAAGTACCTCTGGCTGTCGTCAAGCAGCAAGCCGATGGGGACATCCTCGGAAAGCCCCATCCACTTTGTCGGCGATCCGTGTTCCAGAGTGGTCTATGTGACGGAAGGGTTACTCAAGGCTGACATCTGCCATGCGCTGATGCACCGCACCTTTGCAGCAATTGCCGGCGCAAACAACGTGTCCAAGCTGGATGAGCTGTTTGCGTTCCTCAAAAAGAACGGCACGGAGGAGATCATCGAAGCGCAGGACATGGACAAGTATCGGAATGTTCACGTTGAGAAAGGTGCCTCCAAGATCTATCTGATGGCACGAAAGCACGGACTGCAATGCCGCCGGCTGACGTGGAATCCCAACTATAAGGGGTTAGATGACTGGCAGCTTGCGCTCCGGAAGAACGCTGGGAAAGCACCGAAAACAATGACGTTCCGGGAGCGGTATCTGTACGGCGCGTGTGCGTTTTCCGAGATAGATGCCTGCGTGGAACGATGGCACAAGACGCAGCCGGATGGTGTGTCCTTGCAGGCATACCTCGGCTTGCCGGACGAAGAATACCAAGCCTTTTTACAGCCCGGCGGCAACGCACGGCTGGCAGCGCTTTTGAACGCACAGCGTAAGCAGCTCGGCTGCCGCATCTATCAGCTGGAATTTACGGACACGGAGAAAACGAAACCGTTCGCGTTCTCCGGGATCGACGCGCTTCACAAGGCAGGCTTTCAGCAGCCACCCGCGAGCGAATACCGGCTGGTGCGTGATGAAGCGATATTTTGCCCAAAAGATGAGCCGGACTTGGCTGTGCTGGAGCGTGTATTTGACCACTATAACGGCAAGCTGCCGGCGGACTATCCAGGGCGCTGCATCGCGCCGTCTGATGTGCTGGAACTGTACGACGCAGAAAAGCGTCGGTATTACTATCGGGATATGAAGCAGTTCGTGCCGGTGGCGTTTTCTCCGCTGCTGGCGCGGCCAATACAAAAATGAAGGGAGACAGCATATGAGAAAAATTACGGTTCTGGATTTCGCAAATCAGATCGGCGTTCTCAGCGACGAGGTTCCCGTAGTCGTGAAGACGGACAGGAAGGTCATCGGCCGCTTCCGCTGCTTATATGAAATACCGGAAACGGCGATGCCGGGGGTGCTTGAAGCGAAGATCGACCATGTCATTCTGCGTTCCGACGAGATCACGATTCAGGTCAAGCCGAAAGCAGTCACGACATAATGACCGCGACCAGAGAGATATGGATGAGAGAAATGAGATCGTGCAGCTATGCGCATTTTGCCGCAGCCTTGGCGCGCACGTCCGCGAAGTACAGGATGGCGCCAGCTTTACGGCAATGCTCTGGGAGGATGCAGACAGCGTCAGTGAACGCGACGCCACTGAGATCCAGCGAAAAATCAAACGAAAGACCGCAGAATATCCGGGATTCGTGTGCTACTGCTTCGACGCATTCAGCACACTGATCTACCGACGTTGTCGCCCGGCTGCAGGTGCATGGACTTCTTTGCCGCGCGCAGCGCGTTATAGAACAGCACGTCCGTCGATGTAAACGTTTCCTCGCACAGAACCGGCTGCACGCCCCACGAGAGTGCCAGACGGTACCACACACGCTCGTTTGTCGCCATGCCGATGATGTCCACTGGCACGCGGAAGCGCGAGACCATCCGCACCGTCGCGCCGGAAAGCGAGCTGACGACGATGGCCTTCGCGTGGATGTCGCAGGCCATGCAGCACGTCGCGTGCGAGATCGCGTCGACCATGTTCTTGATCTGGAACGCCTCGGCGCGGAACAGCGGCTCATAGTCGATATGCTTTTCCGTTTCCTCCACGATCTCGGCCATGGTCTGCACGGTTCTGACCGGATATTTGCCCGCCGCCGACTCACCGGAGAGCATGACGGCGCTCGTGCCGTCATAGACCGCGTTTGCAACGTCGGAAATCTCCGCCCGCGTCGGGCGCGGATTGTGGATCATGGATTCGAGCATTTCCGTGGCCGTAATGACGCGCTTGCCGAGCAGACGGCACTTGGTAATGAGATACTTCTGGATCGCAGGCAGCTCCGCAAACGGAACCTCCACGCCCAGATCGCCCCGGCCGATCATAATGCCGGAGCACGCCTGACAGATCTCTTCCACGTTGTCAATGCCGGTCTGGTTCTCGATCTTGGCGATGATCTCCACGTCCCTGCCGCCGTGCTCGTCCAGAAACCGCCGCACGTCCAGCACGTCCTGCTTCCGTGAGACAAACGATGCCGCGACAAAATCAATGCCGTTCTGAATGCCAAACAGCAGATCGTCCTTGTCCTGCTCGCTCAGATACACCTGTTCAAGCACCTTGTGCGGGAACGACATGCTCTTGCAGTCCGAAAGCTCACCGCCCGTCACGACGCGGCAGTGAATTTCTGTCCCCTCGATGTTCTCTACCTCAAAAATGACCAGTCCGTTGTTGACCAGCACCGTATCGCCCACGGAAAGATCGTTTGCCAGTCCTGCATAGCTGACGGAAACGATCGTCTCGTCGCCGTCGACCTGCCGCGTCGTAAAGGTGAACGGATCGCCGTCTGAAATTGGCATCAAACGAATATGTAATTCGTTTTCCATCAGCGTCATAAACAT
>OMBM01000643.1_pt1 | contig 17136 bp, 17 predicted proteins | sample 1644861 | NCBI WGS metagenome assembly OMBM01 (sample SAMEA103958165, study PRJEB25191) | human gut metagenome | biome: human-associated habitat [ENVO:00009003]; feature: intestine environment [ENVO:2100002]; material: feces | place: Germany | collected 2013/2015 | reverse complement strand
GCAAAATTACGCACTTTTTCGCAAACTCCAACTTTTACACGACTTTTTTTTGACCGTTTTTCAAAGTTTTTTCGTAAAGCACTGGAAAACAGATATGTTACGCGGCATACTTTTTCAGCATACGCAGAAGGAGGAGGAAAACATGCACAATAATATTTATTGCGCGGGCGGGCGCATGTGCGCGAGAGAAAATACACCGCATTATCCGCAAAAAGCGGTAAAATGGAAAAACAACGCCTTCTCTTCATCAAAACAACGGCATGTTTTCACCTAAAATACACCACATAATAACTAATACTATTAGTACATCTCCCAACTCGTCATCAACATTCCAAAGAACATTTTACTGTGTACAAAATAAATCCTCGTAAAATAATCAGAACATATAAAAGAATACCGCTACAGAAGAATATCAAAAAACGATTCTAGATAAATTCATAAAATGAAAAAGGGATTTCACAAAAAAGCAAAATGAGAATTACACTATCTGAGCAAAAATTTCTTCTTTTGTTTTATACAATTATAGAAACACATTTTAATGAATACATTTAATGTTATGCCAAATTACCTAACAGTTTCCAACAATACCATACTGGTAAGAGTCTTAGATACCGGAATTGTCTACATCAGTTCAGACGGCAGCTACACAACTATGAAATTAATAAATGGTGAAGAATATACATTTTCCTTCAACCTATCAGCTTTTGAAAAAATCATAGAACAACAATTAAAAGACCATGCCAGTATATTTATTCGAGTAGGCAGAAGTCTTGTGATAAACAGCAACTTCATATATGTAATAAATATCAACAAACAAGAACTTATACTTGCTGATACAAAAACTTCTGCAAAGTTCATTTTACATGTTTCGAAAGAAGCCCTGAAAGTATTGAAATCATTAGTTGAAAAATCAATCATTTAAAATATTAAATAATTATGAATAAAGAAGATAATGAAGTTTATTTCTTAGGAAAGAATAAACCCAAACAGCATAGTAAGCGTATATATCTATATACACTCATATTATTAGCTATACTTGGAATAAGTGGATGGATATATAAAAGCACAATAAAAAAAACAGATAATACTGAAATATTACAAACCGTATCCATTCATCCTAAAAAGACAATACTCAAGCGTCCTCGTTTTGATAAAGATAAAGACATTACAGCCTTTTATTCATGGATAGCCCAAAATTTGAAATATCCCAAAGGACTTGAAAATAAAGATGCAAAAGTTGTCATCAAGTTTACAGTAAATACAGCCGGCAAGCTGGAAAAATTTCAGATTCTTGAATCCCCAAAAGAGAAAGCTTTCGAACAAGCAGTAATAAGTCTTCTGAAAGAATCTCCACAATGGACACCTGCCGAACTCACAGACGGCACCAAAGTCAACATGGAGTTCACCCTACCCGTTTCGTTTAAACCTGAAAAATAACCACTATGAAGCATTCTATCATTTGTTTTATCAGCCTGATGATGACTGTATTTTGTTATGCAAGAACTTCAATCTATCAACTTCCAAGCGATTCAACCGACTGGAAAGTCTATTACATGCAAGGAGAAGAATACCATCGAAAAGGGAAGCTGCAAAAATCTTTATCGAACTACAAAAAAGCACTCAGCATACATGTTTCTGATACGATCGTACATGCACTGGCCAACTGTTATTACCAAAGGGGGTACTACCAGCAAAGTATTGAGCTATATAATACATTTATAAAAGAAGACTCTTCGGAAACCAAACTGAATACTATCGCCAAATGCTACGACAAACTAGAAAAACCAGACTCTGCACTTATATACCGCAAAATAATTGCAATGCAAGATATAGAGAATCAGAATAACACTATCGCACTTGCTCAGAATTTTTTGAGCATGGAACAACCTGATTCTGCGCTGACATATCTATGCCGATACACCTCCATTGACTCTACCGACTTAAACATAAACAGACTGAAAGCATACGCATACAATCAGGCAGGATTGCACCAAGATGCTATCAAACTGTACCAGAAAATCAGACAATCCGGTGACAGACAGGCCAGTACGGAATATTATCTCGGACTATCGTATGCATACACAGACAGCCTCAGCCAAGCATACGATTGTCTGGTCCGCCAATAATCTATCAGAGAGGAAAAATGCTTACATTTTATCTCAACTGGGTGTAATAGGAAGTAAAATAGGCATGATAAAAGAAAGCCAGCAGGACATAAAAGATGCACTTGATCTCTTACAGCCCGACAAGCAACTGGTTACTTCTCTGTATGAAACCGCAGCAACAAACCACATTCAACTCCATCAATACAAGGATGCCATTGCCTGCTACAGCAAGATTTTAAAAGAAAACCCAGAGAAGCTGCATATGCTATACCAGACAGCCTTCTTATACGGCAAATTGCAACAGCCTGAACAAGAGGCCGTCTATTACGAAAAATTCATCAAAGCGGTCGAGCAGGCCGGAAAGCCGAAGAAATATACAAATATGCTTCAAGATGCCGAAAGCTATATAAAAGAGCTCAATGTAGAGAGATTTTTTCAAGGGAAAACAAACAAATAACCCAAACGTATGAAACGACTGATCATATTAGGCATTGCGATATGTGCGGGAACTCTTTGTACCCACCTGTCTGCACAAGTTATAGAAGGTAAGGTAACAGATGCTTCACAACAAGGAATAGACGGAGCAACAGTTATACTCCAGTCGGCCGACTCTGTATTTATCGAAGCAACGATAACCGACAAGGAAGGAAATTTCCATTTCCGTCAAAAACGGGAAAATTACTGTCTGACCGTACAACACCTGCTATTCCAGACAATAAGAAAGTGTTTTCAGGAAAACAATATCCGACACCACATCATCATGCATCCTAAAGACAATCAGCTTCGTGAAATAATAATCGAAGGAGAAAAACCTCTGCTAAAAATGGAAGGAAACAAACTGATATATGACATTACCCAGCTGACAAACACCAAGCTTGTAACCAATGCCTATGAAGTTATCAAAAACCTTCCCGGAATTATGGAATATAATGGAACTCTGACACTCGCAGGAAGTGGTTCGGTTAATATCTTACTAAACGACAAGGTATCTTCCATGACTTACGAGCAAATTCTTACACTCCTGAAAAGCATGCCAGCCTCACGAGTGGAGAAAGTCGAAATCATGTACACCACTCCCCCACAATACCATGTTCGTGGTGCATCCATAAATATTCATACCCCAAAGCATAAAACAGATGAAGGCAAATTACAAGGAGAAATCAACGGAGCCTACAGCCAAAAGCAGCAAAGCGACGGAGAAGGTGGTATTACGCTAGCCTATACCTCCAAAAAGTTTAATGCAGATTTTACCTATCATTTTACTAATGAATACAGCCGTCAGGGTAATAGTCTGGAAACTCTCCATACAGTCGATGGCAACCAACACCATGTCTGCCAAAACTTCTCCGGAAAAGGTCGAAGCAACACGCATCTGCTGAAAATTGGCAGCACCTATAAATTTACTTCTCAAAGCAGCCTAAGTCTGGATTATACAACCAGTCTTACTCCTGACGATCAAAACACCCTGACAGCTTCCGGCAATCAGTTTGCATCTGAAAACATTTCCAACAGTCAAATCCAGGTACACAATCTCTCACTATACCTGACTTCAGCTTCCGGATTAAAAACCGGTGCAGACTATACTTACTACCGGAATATAGAAGATCAGCATTTTCAAACACTTCAACCGGTTGAAGCTTTGCAGAAATTTCTCAGTTCGTCCAGGCAAGTGATCAACCGATGCAAAATATACGCAGACCAACATCATATTCTCAATCAGGCATGGCAATTGGACTATGGCACTTCCTTTTCGTATGTAACCAACAGTAACCGGCAACAATACGATGCCCCAACGATGAGCAAACAGAATCTGGACTCCCGAATAAAGGAATACACCTATAATTTATATGCAGGCTCCGAATATAAATTCAACAAGAAACTAAGTTTAAGTGCATCCGTTTCGCTGGAGTTTTACAAAATGATGAATTATAAAAAATGGGCCATATACCCTACCCTACAACTTGGATACATTATTTCCCCTTTCCATTTGTTACAATTTTCATTCAACTCCGACAAGACATATCCAAGCTATTGGGTAATGAGTGGAGCCATAAACCATATCGACAATTACCAAGTAACAATAGGCAACACTTACCTCAAGCCGTACACCGATTATTCCGCCCATCTTAGCTATATATTAAAACGCAAATATATTTTTCAGATGCGCTACAGTCACAGGCCTCATTACTTTACGCAAATGATGTACCTGCCTCCCAACGAACTGAAGTCCATATATAATTATCAGAACTGGGACTATATGAATCAACTTACATTTTCTTCCATCCTACCCTTTAAAATCGGGAAATGGTGGAGTAGCCGACTATCGCTAAGCGCAATTCTGAAACACGACAAAGCCAGCCATTATTTTGATGCACCTTTCGACCGAAAACAATGGACCGGAATAGGTATTTGGAATAACACATTTACACTATCCCAAAAACCGGATATAAAAATAGAACTCAGTGCCTTCGGACAAACCAAAGGAATACAGGGAAGTTATACGATAAAGCCTATGGGAAAGACAGATGCCGCTATCCGATATACATTTCTTAATCAAGCAGCTTCCATACAGCTGCGCCTAAATGACATATTCAATTCGATGAATCCGTATACAACCATACGCAACGGAGTTCAAATTGCAGACATGAGCGTAAAACGAAACCAGCGCAGTTTGACCCTGTCTTTCAGCTATAAATTCAAAGGATTCAAGGAAAAAGAAGTGAAAGAAATAGACACTCAAAGATTTGGATTATAGACTAATCTGCATGCCAGAGAATATACGTTTAAAAAGATGCAGAAGAAAGGATGAAAAATTGCTGAAAAAATAAAAAAAGATGCTGATGTTTTCAAGAAAAGATGCTGATGTTTTTCTGATGATTTCAGGGAAAGATACCTAAAAAGTAAAATGACATGCCAAAAGCCAAACAGTTGCTTCCGGCATGTCATTTCCTTCAATATCATTATAGCTGTTCACATTCCTGTAACCACAATGCTGAACTAGCATCGCTCGGCATACGCCAGTCACCACGAGGACTTAAAGAAACAGATCCCACCTTAGGACCGTCAGGCAAACAAGAGCGTTTGAACTGTTGATTAAAGAAACGACGGCAGAAATTTACAAGCCACTTCTTTATTGTTTTTTTATCGTACACATCACGGAAAGCAATCTCTGCCAAATAGAAAATCTTTGCCGGACGAGAACCGAAACGCAAGAAATGGAAAAGGAAGAAATCATGCAATTCGTAAGGTCCGACCAAATCTTCTGTTTTCTGCTTGATATTTCCATTTTCATCTGCAGGAATCAGTTCGGGACTGATCGGAGTATCGATAATATCGAGAAGCGTTGCACGTGATTTTTCATCCACTCCGGTTTCTGCTACCCAAGTAACCAAATACCGAACCAGTGTTTTCGGTATACTTGCATTTACTCCATACATAGACATATGATCACCATTGTATGTAGCCCAGCCCAGTGCCAGTTCGGAAAGATCGCCTGTTCCAATTACCAGTCCTCCTACCTTATTTGCATAGTCCATCAGAATCTGAGTACGCTCACGAGCCTGACCATTTTCATAAGTTACATCATGAACAGATATGTCATGATCAATATCTTTAAAATGTTGGATGCAAGCATCGCGTATACTGATTTCTTTCGTCGTTACCTGCAATGAACTCATCAAATCCAAAGCATTATGATAAGTACGGTCGGTTGTTCCAAATCCCGGCATCGTAATGCCGACAATACCCTTTCGGGACAATCCAAGTTTATCGAACGTTTTTACACATACCAGCAAAGCCAGTGTAGAATCCAATCCACCGGAAATGCCGACAACTACCGTTTTACATCCCGTATGTACCAAACGCTTAGCCAATCCCGCTACCTGAATTGAAAAGATTTCCTCACAGCGTTCATCAAGCAACTTACCTCCTGCCGGAACAAAAGGATGAGGTTCTACCGTACGTGTTAATGTAAAATCTTCATTCGCTTTAGTCATTTCAATTGGAATACGCTTTACCGGATAGTCTTTATATGTCCGTACGCTAGCAGCAAAAGTCGTATTCACCATTCGCTCTCCTCTCAAACGTTCGATATCAATTTCACTGACAACCAACTGTTCTTCAAATGAGAAGCGTTCGGAAGCAGCCAGTAGTGTTCCGTTCTCATAAATAAGAGCGTTTCCTGCAAAAACGACATCAGTAGTAGACTCTCCAAATCCAGAAGAAGCAAAAACATATCCAGCCAGACAACGAGCAGACTGCTGTGCCAGCAAAGAACGCAAATACTGATGCTTACTGATATTTTCGGTATCAGCAGACATATTGAATATTACATCAGCTCCTTTCAATGCCAAATGAGAACTTGGAGGAATGGTAGCCCATACATCTTCACAAATTTCTACACCAAAACATAAATCTGTTGATTCAAATATCAAATCGGAACTGACAGGAACATGCTGCCCGCATATACGAACCATCTCATCATCTGCATGTGCCGTTGATGGAGCAAACCAACGCTGCTCGTAAAATTCTTTATAGTTAGGCAAATATGTTTTAGGAACAATTCCCAATATTTTTCCACGCTGGCAGACCACAGCACAGTTCATCAAGGTAGAATTGACAACAACAGGCATGCCCACAATAGATATGATATCCAACTGACGAGTTTCATTCATAACCTGCATCAAAGCTATTTCTGCCTGCTCAAGCAATAAAGTCTGCCCGAACAAATCGCCACACGAATATCCAGTTAGATTTAATTCCGGAAAAATAATAACCTGTACGCCTTTCGAATCAGCTTCGACAATCAGTTTACTTGTCTGCTGAGCATTAAACTGGCAATCGGCCACCTTCACTAAAGGTATAGCAGCTGCCACTTTTACAAAACCATATTTCATATAAATTGTTATATAAATAGTGCATTACTGCAAAGATAGGAATTATTTATTGTTCACTATGAGAAAAATAAAAAAACTAACTTTGCTTTGGATTTTAAGAAAATCTTTATATCTTTGCCAAAGAATTAAAATTGTAACAATTACAAAATAAAAAGAATAACATGAACGTTTACGAATATCTGCTTAGCTATAACATCAAGCCATCCGTACAACGCATTGCTATTATGGACTACTTGCTAAAGCATCATACACACCCGTGTATAGATGAAATTTATTTAGCATTATGCAAAGATATACCCACCCTGTCGAAAACAACTGTATACAATACATTGAAGCTGTTTATTGAGCATGGTGCAGCACGCATGTTAACTATTGACGAACGCAATGCATGTTTTGACGGAGATACTTCTATGCATGCACATTTCCAATGCAAAACTTGCGGAAAAATATATGACATTCCAATGAAAACGGAAAGCGAAGAGGCAGACCTCTTACATAAAGATGGATTCCAAATAGAGGAAATACATCATTATTATAAAGGTATCTGTCCTGAATGTCTAAACGAGAAAAATGAAAATTAATGCCTGTAAATGGCAAATAAAATATTACTAATAACTAAAACTTTTTTTGACTTATGAAAAAATTTATCTGTACTGTATGTGGTTACATCTATGAAGGTGAAACAGCTCCTGAAAAATGTCCTTTGTGTAAAGCTCCTGCTTCTAAATTCAAAGAAATGGAAGAAACAGCAGAAGGTGGCTTGCAGTTTGTTGACGAACACGTTATCGGTGTAGCTAAAGGTTGCGACGACGAAATGATTAAGGATTTGAATAACCACTTCATGGGCGAATGTACAGAAGTTGGTATGTACTTGGCAATGAGCCGTCAGGCAGACCGTGAAGGCTATCCTGAAGTAGCTGAAGCTTTCAAGCGTTACGCTTGGGAAGAAGCAGAACACGCTGCAAAATTCGCAGAATTGCTGGGTGACTGCGTATGGGATACAAAAACTAACTTGGAAAAACGTATGAACGCTGAATGCGGCGCTTGCGAAGACAAGAAACGTATCGCTACTCGTGCTAAACAGCTGAACTTGGATGCAATCCACGATACAGTTCACGAAATGGCAAAAGACGAAGCTCGTCATGGTAAAGGTTTCGAAGGTCTGTACAACAGATATTTCAAGAAATAATAAATCCTTCCAATAATTAAGGTAGAAAGAGGCTGCTTATTCAAAGCAGTCTCTTTTTTTTATTTACTCCCAACTATACCTTAATAGCGATCAGTATAACTCTTTGTCATCACTCTTCCAACGCGAAATACACCCGTTCAATAACTTTAGACAATAATAGTCCTGATCTAGCTAGTCCAACCCAATAAATAAACCTTGAGTAACTCAAATCAAGGAATAGCTAATTTTTATAGACAATAAAAAAAGCGACCCTTTTTCGAGGGTCGCTCATTCTGCAATATATCTTTTTTATTAATTAGCAGCAGAATCTTTAGCTGCAGGAGCAGCAGCAGGCTGATCAGTTGCTGCATCAGACTGAGGAGCAGCAAATCCTGCAGGAGCATTCAGAGGGTTAGTTTTCTGTTCTTTTACTGCCTGATCCATAATAACAGATGAAGCTTCGCTTGTGGTAGGAATAACATAAGCTGTAGCAACACTTACTACAACCATAAAGATAGCCAATCCCCAAGTAAGTTTTTCAATAAAATCTGTTGTTTTGCGAACTCCCATAATCTGGTTTGAAGCAGCAAAACTAGAAGAGAGACCTCCTCCCTTAGAATTCTGTATCAACACGACAAAACACATCAACACAGCTGCAAGTACGATTAATCCTACAAATAATAAATACAATGAATACATTTTCTTTTATTTTGATTTAGCGTTAATAATCAATTTTTCCAAAAATCTTATTTGGTCTGCAAAGTAAGCATTTTTTTTTGGATATTTCAAATTTAATTTTTTAATTATTTCAAGAGCTTTATCATATCGTTGCTGTTTTACATAGATCTTAGCCAAAGTTTCAGTAAAATAATTTTCATCCGAACTTTCTTCTATTCTCTCTACCTCATCTTCTCCCTCTTGTATATCTGTTTCCTCTGGAACTTCATCTGCTGCATCTGATTCTTGCATCAAGTCATCCTCTTCCACCACAGCCAAGGTTTCAGAACCTGCTGACTGTTCAATAAAGTTATCAATCAAATCTTGGCCTTTCAACATGGTAGAAGAAGCAGGTTCTGCATCAGGTTCCTGCATCAAAATGGAAGTATAATCTACATTAACTTCTGCTGGCAATGGCAGTTCCATAGAAGTTTCCTCCGATAAATCCGACAAGAAACGGTCTATCAAATCTAAAGTCCGGTCAGTAGAGGAATCACTTGATACGTTTTTTTCAGAGGGGTGTTTCTTTATTACCAGACGCTCTCCTTCGATGTAATAGAAAAGAACACTTAAATCGGCTATATACAATGCACTTTTCCTTAATTCATCCTTGAAATCAGCATCCTGAAGCAAGAAGAGATTTTTCAGATAAAGTAACCGAACTGTCTGAAAATAAGGATAGCGAGCCAATAAATTTCTCAACTCAAACAAGCTATCCTTATTCAAATATTCCGGATGCAATATCCACTCATATAAACGTTGCTGCATCATTTGAATGAATTACCAGTTCGCTACTGTTGCATTAAATATTTGTTCCACTATTTCATCGATCATCTGGTTAACCAGATCTTCCTGTACAGAAGACAACTGCTGGCTTGCATTATACTCACGGCTCGCAGAAAATTGCTGTTCAAAATCTTCAGCATGATTTGTGTTATTCACGAAACGTACATTAACAGTCATTCTCAACTCAGCCATAGTAGAATAACCGTCGGAACCTACACCCTTATTATAAGCATCGTAGTTTGTAATCTCACCTGACAATTCCAAATCTCCCCCTTGTCTAACCTGTTTCAAGCGAGTTTGCTGCATGTATATATCCTGCAAAGCCGTATTAAACATCGACTCCATAGGTCCCCATACAAACGCTGCAGAACGGTTCGGGAAATTTTCGAAAGAAATTGTTTTTACCTTATCATAATTAATGGATGCACCATTAAACTTATATGATACAGTACATGCCGCCATTATACAGACAGCAACAGACAAAACAGAAACTAACTTATAATATTTTTTAATCAAGCCCATATTCTTTTATTTTTCGATAGAGCGTACGCTCTGATATTTTTAAATCATTTGCCGCATTCTTGCGTTTGCCGTGATGGCGCTCCAATGCTTTCCGAATCATTTCTTTCTCCACCTCATCCAAAGAAAGATTTTCCTCTACATATTCTTCTGTGTCTTGTACTTCTGCTACTTCATCCGAAGAAACCTTTACTGGAGATATAGTATTTACTGACGAAACAGAAGGCTTTACAACAGGCACAGAAACCGGAGCGACCACTACTGGGGGGTCTTGTACCATTCCTACCGGATTCTGTAAATAATGTACAGTCGCAGTTTCCGCAGGATGATTTATCGGAGTTCCGGCACGTTCGGACATAATATCGTGAACCAGTTTTTTCAGCTCGGTTACATCGCGACGCATATCAAACAAAACCTGATAAAGAATTTCACGCTCGCTTTCAAAACCTTTTCCCCCGGAAGTATTTTTCACTCCCAATAAAGCCGGCAGACGAGATACCGGTTGCGCAGGCAAATACCCCTGTAAAATGTCTGCTGTAATATCGCGGTTGGTTTCTATAATAGAAATCTGTTCTGTTATATTTTTCAACTGACGAATATTGCCAGGCCAGGAATATGATACAAGCATATGTCTGGCATCGTCAGTCAACTGAATGGCAGGCATACGATATTTTTCAGCAAAGTCAGCAGCAAACTTACGAAACAGCAAAGCAATATCATCTGGACGCTCACGCAAAGGAGGTATTTTGATTGGCACTGTATTCAAACGATAATACAAGTCTTCACGGAAACGTCCTTCCGCTATTGCATCTGCAAAATTCACGTTTGTAGCAGCAACAATACGCACATCTGTCTTCTGAACTTTGGAAGAACCTACCTTAATATATTCGCCAGACTCAAGGACACGCAACAAACGAGCTTGTGTGGATAATGGTAGTTCGCCCACCTCATCCAAAAAAATCGTTCCCCCATTGGCTTCAGCAAAATATCCGTTACGATCACTGATAGCTCCGGTAAAAGCCCCTTTCTCATGCCCGAAAAGCTCTGAATCAATAGTTCCTTCAGGTATTGCGCCACAGTTGACTGCGATATAGGGACCGTGTTTGCGGCGACTGAACTGGTGAATAATTTGCGGAAAGCTTTCTTTACCGACACCACTTTCTCCTGTTACCAGTACAGACAAATCTGTAGGAGCAACCTGTATTGCAATGTCAATAGCCCGATTTAAGCCTTCGGCATTACCAATAATGCCAAATCGCAACTTTATATTCTGTATTTCTGACTTTACCATATTCTACATTCAATATATGACAAAATTACAAAAAGTTTAATACATCAGGCAATTTTGGCAGAAATTTTAAAATACGGTACGAATCATAAAGCGAATACCCCACTTGTTTGCAGTCGGAAGATTGTTATAATTCAAACGGCGTACATACTCTACATGCAAAAGCTTGAAGATATTATGTATACCAGCGGTAATCTCCACATAAGGCTTCTTGGGATCCATCACATTGCTTGAATAGCGGTATTCTCCATTATAATCATAATGTCCCGGGAACTTCATCAGTACATCGTCATTACGGTTTTGCTCCAGGAACGGATTATTTTTATCGGTCAACGTTCCCCACAAACATTTTACGCCAATAAACTCACGCCATTTCAGTTTTTTCAACAATGGAATACGATTGAACAATTTACCTTGCATATTCCATGAAACATCCAATGAAGCATAACGGTCGTTCAAGAATTCCATATTATTGATCAAATTGAATGTCTCATCCTGAATGATATAAGAAAGATTGGCAGCAGGCATAATCAACAGCGGGAATGGTACTTTATTCCACTGAATACCTCCTTTCAAACGGGCATCAACATTTCCCCATGAACTAAACCAGAAACGTTTATAGACACTTGCTTCCGTTACATTATACGTATAATCGCCTCCCAATACACCTTTCAAAGCCAATGTATGCTGCAAAGTAAACACCGGAGCATCCAGATTGATAGGAAGACGCCGCTGTTTGGTGTTGACAAATGTTTCACCAGGAGCATAGCGGAATGCAACAGATGCTTCAGCTACCGTAATGTCATGAGTATTGAATGGAGAATGTACCCATTTTTGTCCAGACAACTGCTGTTCAGCAATAAACGTCTGCAATGAGCTTTCACCGGCCATCGTACGATAGAACAATTCTCCGCATGGCTCATAGTTAGCATAGCGAATCATTGCAGTCGTTTTAAAGCCAAACTCCCGTTCACGTTCATATTTTATGGTAGCCTTACGCTCATAATTATACTGATCGACAGTACAAACCTTCAATGAAGTAAATACATTATCCTTATCTGTATTAATAAACTTATCAGAAGGCAACATATTATCATATTGATAAGTAAACGTGAGTGAGTGTTTAGGGAATTCACGCGGCAAATATTCCTTCTTGTCGAATGAATACTCTACCTCACCCATATATTTGGATTTCTGGTCTTTAAAACCATATGCATAATACCCTTTCAAAAACAAATGCGGATTCAGGTTTGCCGTAGTCTGAGCCGAAGCACGCAAACGAAGTCCATCAATATAATTTGAAGTAATCATGGTATTGATAGGACCTATATCTACCTTACTATCCGGCGTACTGGTCTCCACGAAGTTTTCAATAAAAGCTTTCAATACGAACATGATATACTTGAATCCTTTTATTTTGGTCAAGTCGTCAACAAAACTGCTCATTCTGTTTTCCGACTGGGTCAAATCTTCTTGCCTGTACTGACTCCAATATTTGTCATCACGCATCATTGCATTGACATCTTTTATCTCATCACCTTTCTTCTTAAAAAGCTTATCAGGCAAAGGATCAAAAGCAAAATCAAAATAGCGGGTAGTACGCCTTACAAGATAAGAGCCTAATACTTTCTTTAGATATGACAGTTCGCACAACATGTCATCTTCCAATAAAGCCCATTCCCCAGTAGGCAGTTCACCAAATTTTTGGTCGATGATCATATTATCAACGAAATTAATATCCGTTTTTTTAGGCAAGTTCAGCTGACATTCTTTTACACGATAAGTTGAGTCTGCCAAAATATACAGATGTCCAGTAAAACCAAAATCCTGAGAGTTATTAGGGACAAAAGATAAATGGAAGCATTTATCCCGCTCTACATATACCGTATCCATTATATAGAACTTATAAAAACGAATACCGGCGTCCGAAACAGGACTATCGAACGGATACTGTAAAAAGCGGAAACGATCTTCATAAATATCTATATCCTGAAAAACATCCTTCAAAACCGTAGTCAGCATATCACCTGTACTAAACAGTTCATTGACTCCGGTTGAATTTATTCCCTGAATAATTGTCTTCTCCGAACGTGGATTTTTTCTAAAGATTTTCTCTGAAACAGTTTCATCAACAGAAAGCGGCAGGATATTTTTTCCCGTTACATCACAAGTTTCTACCTGATCCCGGAAAAAAGGATACTTCTTAAACAGCCACGACTCTCGCAATGAATCTGTGGTAATGTTATTCATCGCAAAAGTAATCTTCTGATACTTATTATAATGATAATAGTCGTTTTGCTCCAAATTTGTTTTCTCCTTTGAAGCAACTACTTTCTTCATAAGTTCTACTGCCGGATTATTTTTACGTGAATACTTTTCACGCTTGGGCTTTACAATAACTTCATCGAGAACCAAATCCGACTTCATACTTATATTCAGTTCGGTTGTCTTAGAAGAAACTGTTATCACTTGTGTAGCATATCCCACCATCGAAAATGTTAACTTTGTCCACCCCGGATGATAATCTATCGAATATTTTCCATCGATATCTGTGATTGTACCTACACCTTTCCCATCATAATAAACATTCAAATAAGGAATTGGATCTCCTGTATCGGAATCAATAACAACTCCGTGAATTTGAGCACACAGACCTACAGCCCAAATGCAAAATGTCATTATTAGGAGTAATCGTTTTACCATAAAAAATTTCAATACGCTTTTTTCGATATTCATAAAAACAGAGGCGAAATTACTGCTCTTTATTGTTTTAGACAAGTCAAGTAGTAACAAAAACGATAAATAGACCGTCTTTTATGCAGTATTAACTATTATTAATTTAGATTTTTAGGAAAGTCAATTCAGAGAAAAAGCGTAATTTTGTGCACTCAAACAAAAAAAGAATCGTATAATTTTCAAGATTAATAAACATGTCTAAAATACCATTATTCCATAACCTGATAGCAAGTGGCTTTGGCTCAGGGTACAGTCCTATCGCACCGGGTACAGCTGGGGCATTGCTTGCCACACTTATCTGGTGGGGATATGCATCTTTATTTAATGATTACTACCAAACATTACAATGTACATTTTTACTTGTTTGCATATTTACTTTTTTAGGCATCTGGTCATCGGGGGTTTCTGAAAAATATTGGGGTAAAGATCCATCGCGCGTAGTAATCGATGAAATGGTTGGAACATGGATTGCTCTACTTGCTGTACCGGCAGACAATTATATCGGATATATGTTTGCAGCGTTTATTTTGTTTCGTTTTTTCGATATACTTAAACCATTAGGTATCAAACAGGCTGAAAAATTACCTTCCGGATACGGTATCATGGCGGATGATATCCTGTCGGGAATATATGGAGGCATAGTCATTCTTTTGTATCGATTCGTGTGCGCGTGAAAAATTTATTCATATCTATTTGCAAAAAGGGAGGGCTATTTATGTTCATCAGAGCGCAGCTCTCTGCACAGATTGCTACTTTTGTCGACTTTCTGATAAGCATTTTATTGAATCAATGCGCAAATGTATACTATGTATATGCGACACTAATCGGTTCTATCAGCGGAGGATTAACTAACTGTGCTATTAATTATAAGTGGACTTTTCAGACAGAAGACTGTAGCCCTATTCCTGTCATCATAAAGTACACTTTGGTGTGGATAGGAAGCATTGGACTAAATTTATGGGGGACTTATCTATTAACTGAATTTCTTACGTTACAAAATAGTTTTATCTCAATAAATCAATCAACAGCTTTCATTATCGCCAAGGTCAGCGTATCTATTATGGTTGCGATATTATGGAACTATAATCTACACAAGACATTTGTCTTTAAAGATGCACATATCAATGAAAAACTCAAAAATAAAATAAAACAAATCACAAACCAACATGGAAATAAAAAAACAAGCTAAAAAATTGCGTGATTCACTTCAGCAATTAATTTACAAAATCATTAATCCTTTGGTTCATGGAATGATTAAGATCGGGATAACTCCTAATCTGGTTACAACAATCGGATTCCTCGGGAACCTAGCAGGAGCTTGTATTCTGGTTTATGCAGGTATAAACCAAGATATGAATCATTATAGTTTAATAGGATGGGCAGGTGGAGTTATTCTACTGTCATCACTATTTGATATGATGGACGGTCAGGTGGCTCGTATCGGAGGTATGTCTTCAACATTTGGAGCAATGTATGATTCTGTACTGGACCGATACAGTGAATTAGTAACGCTGGGAGGTATTTGCTTTTGCTTAATTGGACATGACTACCTATTAGGAGCTATTATTACATTTGCTGCCCTCGTCGGCTCATTAATGGTAAGCTACGTACGTGCCCGTGCTGAAGGCCTCGGTTTAGAGTGTAAAATCGGCTTTATGCAACGTCCAGAACGAGTGGTATTAACAAGCCTAGGATTACTGATATGCGGCATTGTTGCTACACAAAATCCAGATTTATCTTTCGATCCAATGCTTATTTTAATTGTCCCTATGGGCTTTATCGCCATTTTTGCTAATATCACAGCTTTTGCACGCATTGAGTATAGCCGCAGACAACTGATGAAAAAATAATAGATCACGTATGAAGATAATGACAGATAAACCTTCTACAAGAGAAATAAGTATATTAGTCATTTCTCTTGTAGCATGGATAAGTGTAACGGCAACCTTCATCGGTATACGTCCTGAGCATATAGGAATGGGAGTCCTTATCGCATTGTTATTCCTGATCAGCAAGGAAACAAAAAAGCTGATTGTAGCGTTACTTCCTTTCGCTATATTCGCGATTTCATATGACTGGATGCGTATTGTTCCCAACTATGAAGTAAACCCTATCGATGTAAAAGGTTTATATGAAGCTGAAAAAAATCTTTTTGGAATTATGACTGCCCAAGGAGTTCTTACTCCCAATGAGTTTTTCAATATCCATCATTGTGCAGTCATGGATTTCATGGCAGGAATCTTTTACCTCTGCTGGGTCCCAGTCCCTATTTTATTCGGATTAGGGCTGTATTTTAGCCGACAGCGCAAAATATATTTGCGATTTGCTCTTGTATTCCTTTTTGTCAATTTGATAGGATTTGTAGGATACTATATACATCCGGCAGCTCCACCCTGGTATGTTATGAATTACGGTTTTGAACCAATTTTAAATACACCTGGAGACGTTGCAGGATTAGGAAGATTTGATGCAATGACGGGACTAACAATTTTTCAGGGATTATATGGACGAAATGCAAACGTATTTGCAGCAGTACCGTCCCTGCATTCAGCCTACATGGTTGTTGCATTGTTTTATTCTTTCCGGGCACGCTGCTACAACTGGCTACGAGTAATATTTGCAATCATCATGGTAGGTATTTGGTTTACGGCTGTATATTCCGGACATCACTATATCATAGATGTAACACTTGGTATTCTATGTGCATTATTAGGCATATGTTGTTTTGAATATGTATTAATGCATATACCTAAATTCCGTAGCTTCATAGAACGTTACACAAAATATATTGAATAATAAAGAACTATCTCCTTAGACCCAATAGGGTCTGATAAAAATCAAATGGCATGTACAAAAGGAATATTCATGGGATATTCAGTAAATGTCCCTAAAAAGTAAGATGGCATATAAAGTCGATAGAGT
>OMBM01000609.1_pt1 | contig 18161 bp, 20 predicted proteins | sample 1644861 | NCBI WGS metagenome assembly OMBM01 (sample SAMEA103958165, study PRJEB25191) | human gut metagenome | biome: human-associated habitat [ENVO:00009003]; feature: intestine environment [ENVO:2100002]; material: feces | place: Germany | collected 2013/2015 | reverse complement strand
AGCGGTTCATCCGGTTGCGCCAAATGTCAAATTCGGCGCAGGCGGTGGCATCGGGGCGCTGGGCGTAGATCATCAGCTGGTCTGCAAAGGGGTACTTGTACAGTCGGGATGCGGTGGTCAGGTAGTCCGTCCAGCTTTCCCAGTACCGGGTCAAGCCGTTGGCCGTGCGCTGGGCAAGGGCGAGATATTCTTCGGTTTTGCTTGGCATAGCGTTCCTCCCTTCAATCTCGTTGTAAACAAAAAAGCGAGCGGCCTTTTCAGGTCACTCGCTTATGGAATCTATGGTAGTTTATTCGTGTTTTGCGGCAAACTTTTCTGCCATCTCCAGCAGACGGTCGATGGGTGATCTTTTTGTGGTATCCATTGGCTATGCTCTCTATGGCACCGGGTTCCATGGTGCACTTCGGCCTTCCGGTCTTGCTGCCTGCGGGCTGATACGCCGTCTGCATAAGAGCGACACCTTTGTGCTGGCTGTAGACCTGCCCAGCGGCATCAACACGGATACCGGGGAGGTTGCCGAGGGTGCTGCCCATGCAGATCTTACCGTAACCTTCGACAGCTATAAACCGCTTCATATCGCAGAAGCTTCTGCGCCGCTGTGCGGAAAAATCGTCTGTGCCGACATTGGCATCCGGGATGAATGGCACCCGGAATTTTGACGAGGGCTTGCCAAAAGCACCTGCGCACAAAAGAGCCGCCGCACAAATCACTGTGCGGCGGCTCTCTAGCTCTCAACACCGGCGGTGTCACATCCTGCGCTCAAGGTTCTGCCGAAACAGCTCATACGCTGCCCGCATCTCCTCCGGCAGACGCTTCATGGTTTCCTGCCGCAATTCAGGCGGCATCCCGTAAAAGGCTTCGGCGATGCCGCCGGTGGTGCAGGCAAGGGTGTCGCTGTTTCCTTCTTTACTCCTGATGCCGCTTCTGGAAATCGGCTTCGATTTCCTCTTTCCACTCTGCGCCGATGGATGCCGGGCAGGCTGCCTGCCGCATCCGGCAGACCGTTTCGCTGACCACATGGTAATTGACTGCCACGCCCTGCGCATCGTTCTCGAACCGCACCGCCCGGTCTGCCCCGATGCCGAAGCGAGCGGCCTCCTGCACGGCGTCCATGTTGGCACCGAGGAACAGAAATTCCCAGCCGTACCGTTCTTTTTCCTGCTCAATCATCCGGCGGATCTTCTCGTAGCCAAACCGCTTGCTGGCGTTTTCCAGCCCATCGGTGGTGATGACAAAGATGACCTTTTCGGCACGTTCGTCCTCCGGCAGGTGGCGCTGAATGTTCACCATCTTCTCCACGCCGTAACCAATGGCATCCAGCAGCGCCGTGCAGCCCCGGACGTAGTAGTCCTTTAAGGTTCCGGTTGGCCGGGTTGACGATGGCATCCGCTGCCACATTAGTGATGTCGTTGCGGATCATCAAAAAAGGCATGGTGGTTCCTCCCTTACACGGTTTTCTTCATCCTATCACATCCGGCAGGGCGGTGCAAGGGCTGCGCTTATTTTGCTGTCCATACAACCATTATAACAGTGTCATGCTTCCTTTCCACGGAAAAGCGTCTGCACGCAAAAAAGCTCCTGCAAGCGTCAACCACTGGCAGGAGCCCGTTTATTTCTTACAGCTTCGTCATCCACAGACCATGCAGGTTGCAGTAGGCGTAGACCGCCACCGGCTTTTCGCTGCCCAGCTCAAACACCGCCTTGGGTGCCTGACCGGGGGTGAGGTAGCGGAGCTGTCCGCCGTTTTCCGTCTCCACAAAAAGCCACTGGATATGGTGCACATCCACCATGGGGTGCTCCACCACACCCACCGTAACCGTGAGGGTGCTGCCGAAAAGCTCTGCCACCGGCAGATGCTTTTCGCCGCTGGCTTCCACGGTGTTGGGGAGCAGTTCCTTCATCTTTTCGCCGCAGCAGACCAGCGGAACGCCTGCGTTGTGGATGGTGGTGACCAGGTTGCCACAGTGCTCACAGATATAAAATTTTGCCTTCATATTCAATTCCTCCATCGGAATGTTGTTGGTGTTTTCTGTGACTATATGATAACATTTCCTAGTTATATTTTCTGTGACCGGGTCACGTAAGGCCGCCTTGTGCTAGAGGGATACTCTCAGCTTCCCATGCCGAGAAGCACCAGCACGACCACCACCGCAATGGCGATGAGGCAGCCGCTTCCGTCTCCGCCACCGCCGCCGCCATTGTTGTGGTTCCCACCGCCACCGCCGCCGGACGAGCCGCCGAAGTTGCGGTTGAAAGCCGTCATGTATTGGGCATAGCCCGTGTCCCCTTTGCCGAAATAGCCGTAATCGCCGTTTGCCATTGTGTTTTCCTCCGTCCGAAGTGTGTTTTGCTTCTTCTGAGGTCATTTTATCGAAAGAGGTGTCCCATAAACATCTCTTTCAGCATTTCTTGTCATCTCATTCTTCCCCGATGCCCAGATAGAGTGGCTATTTCATCTGTGATTCAGACAACAAAAAAGAGTGGCAGCATTTCAAGCTGAAACGCTGTCACTCTGTAGGAACTGCGTAATGACTGACGATTATCCTTCTACTTTGACCGTAGCACGATCGCTCTTTGCGTTTCCATCCGCATCCAGCGTGATATGCACAAAATGTTCCGGCTTATCATAATCCTTTGTCTCGCCGTCATCGGTATAGTATTCATAGGATGCACCATCGGGAGCATAGGCAAGCAGGCGCAGATCTGCAAAATCCACATCGGCAACGCTCTGGATCTTTTTGCCGTCCTTGGCAAGGGGCAGAAGGTGTCCCTTGCGCACATAGAACACCACTTCATCCAGCTCCACCGGAATGTAATGATGACCTGCCGGCAGCACGCTGGTTTCCATGCGGTTGCTTTCGCTGCACTTTACCCGCACCTGCAGCATCTCCTCCGGCAGATAAACATACCGACCACGGGCATTTTGCTCATATACCGGGGCGATCAACAGGCTTTCACCGATCATCACCTCATCCTCCACCCGGCGGGCAAAGTCGTCCTCCGGGAAGGCGAACGCCAACGGCATACAGTACATGCCGTCGTGCAGAGCAGCCTTCATGTACTCGCTGTAAATGTAGGGCAGCAGCAGGTAGCGCAGCTGTAAAATACCGGCAAAGGCGGCCTTGTTCTTAAAGCGGTAGGGTTCCTGCCGGCGGGTATCCTTGGCAGAGTGGTTCCGCAGCAGCGGAGAGAAGATGCCCATGCCGTACCAGCGCAGCACCAGATCCTCCGTGGTATTGCTGCCAAAGCCGCCAATGTCGGGGCCTTCGTACAGGAAGCCGCACATATTCAGGGAGGGCATCATGTGCAGTGCAAGCAGAATGTGGCTCCACCAAGAATGGTTGTCGCCGGTCCAGATGCCGCCATACCGGTGCATGCCAATGCAGGCAGAACGGGAGTACATCAAAATGCGCTTGTCCGGCTCCAGCCGCTCAAAAGCCTCGCCCGCCGCACGGGTCATGTTATAACCAAAAAGATTATGCACCTTGTCGTGCCGCATACGCCCCTGCTTGGTGTTGTGGTAGAACGTCTTATAATCGTCTTCGTTGTTGGAAAGCCCTGCCACCATGCTGGTAAAAGCACCAAAGGTGGAAATATCTAGGTTTTGCTTGTCGTATTCCCCAATTTTAGCAAAGACCTTTTTCAGTCTTTCCTCTGCGTAGAAGATTGCTGGCTCGTTCATATCATTCCAGAAGCCCTCGATTCCCTGATCCAGCAGAACTTTATATTGACTGCCAAACCAAGCGCGGGCTTCCGGGTTGAGCATATCGGGGAAGTGTACCCGTCCCGGCCACACACCGGCTACAAAGGGGGTGCCATCCTGATTCGTGCAGAAGTAGCCGTTTTTCACGCCCTCCTCGTACACATCATATCCCTCTTCGACCTTGACTCCTGCATCGATGATGGGGACAAGATGGATGCCCTGCGCTTTCATCTCGGCGGCAAAGTCTGCAAAATGCGGGAAGCGCTGCGCATCCACCGTAAAGTCCTTGTAACGCTCCATGTAATCAATATCCAGAACCACAGCGTCCAGCGGCATATGATTGGCACGGTAATTTGCCACCACCTCGCGGACCTCGTCCTCGTTCATGTAGCTCCAGCGGCTCTGGGCGTTGCCAAAAGCCCATTTGGGCGGAATATAACTGCGCCCCACCAACTGGCGGAACTGGTGCACAATATCGGTCAGGCTCTCGCCCTCAATGATGTAGAGATCGTAATTTTCCTCGGCCACCGTGATGCGTAAGGTATCCAGGTCGGTGTAGCCGCAGTCAAAGGTGACCTTGCCCGGGTAGTCGATAAAAAAGCCAAATGTATCCTTGCCGGACACGATCATAAAATTATAAGCACCGTACAGCGAGGATTTGCCCTCGGTATGGTTGCCGTCATCGGAGCATTTGCTTTCGTACACCCACCCGCGCTTGTTGATACCACGGACGTTTTCGCCAAGACCATACAGGACATCCTGCGGTTCCATGGCATAGGAGAAACCATCCGGCTCCTTGGTCAGATAGGGTATCGTTTCCATCATGGGCAAAAAAGAACCCACTACACTTTCGGTATCAAACGGTTGACCATACTGCTTTTTGTAGATCATAGTAAAACACCTCTCCTTTGTTTTTTGAATCGTCACAGTGTAAAACGTACCAACGTATTTTTGATGGACAATTATAGCAATTCAACTTTTTAATGCAACAGCAACAACGTTGAATTGCATCTCGCAAATATGCTGTTTGAATGTTGCGCTCATTTCTTAACTTGCGATAGATACCACGCGCCTTCCTGCAATACACAGATCACAGCCACCGTTTCAGCACATCGTTCAGCTTATTCAAATCCAGCGGTTTGGCGATATGCTCGTTCATGCCGGTGTTCTTTGCCAGTTGCACGTCCTCGGCAAAGGCATTTGCCGTCATGGCAATGATGGGCACTTTGCCCCGGCTGCCGGCAAGGGCACGGATCGCAGCAGTGGCTTCGTAACCATTCATGATGGGCATCTGGATGTCCATCAAAATGAGATCGTACCACTTTTCTGGCGCTTCCATCACCTTTTCGACTGCAATTTTTCCGTTTTCGGCGCTGTCGATGGCCACGCCCGTCATGCCTATGATCTCGGTTGCGATCTCACGGTTCAGCTCGTTATCTTCCACAAGAAGGATCCGCTTACCCGCATAGTTTTCCTTCGCAAAGTCTTCCAGATAGTTCCGGGCGTTTTTCTCCTTCTTCCCGGATGTAAACTGCCGCAGAGTTGCCGTCAGACGGGAACGGAACAGCGGTTTTGCCATAAACGCATTCACGCCCGCCGCTCTGGCTTCTTCTTCGATCTCGCTGAAATCAAAGGAAGTCAGGATGATGATCATGACATCTTCTCCGACCCGTTCCCGGATTTTTCTGGCGGTTGCAATACCGTCCATTTTCGGCATCTTCCAGTCCAGAATCACCGCAAAATAGTCACGGTTGGTCTCATGACGCGCATAGCAGCGCTCCACAGCTTCCTTACCGGTCAGGACCCATTCGCCCGCGATGCCGATCTCCCTGAGGGTCGCAACGGTGCTTTCGCAGCAGGTCTTGTCATCGTCCACGACCAGTACCGGCAAATCGAGCAGTTCTTTTTCCTGTTCCTTCTCGTTCTCCTGAAGCTTCAGATAGACTGTGACCGTGATCTTCGTTCCCTTGTTGGGAGCGCTTTCGACCTGAATGTCACCATTCATCAGGTTGACGATGTTTCTTGCAATGGCCATGCCAAGACCGGTGCCCTGCACCTTGGTCGTCCGGTGATCGTCTGCCCGGCTGAACGGCTCGAACATGATCTTCTGGAATTCCGGCGTCATACCGATGCCGTTGTCCTCGATGGAAAACTCGTAGCAGCCAAGCTCCGAGAAGCCGTTCGGTTTTTCCTTGATCGTGAAGGTGATGTTTCCTCCATCCGGGGTATACTTGACGGCGTTGCTCATCAGGTTCACAAAGACCTGCTGGATGCGCAGACTGTCGCCGCAGACAGCTTCGTGCTCGATGTGCTCAATATGGACTTCGAGCTGATGGTGGTGCTCGTCGATTGCCGGTTTTGTGAGGGTGATCAGGTTATCCACCAGCTCCGGCAGACTGAAATCCTCCTCGGCAAGGCTTATTCGCCCGCTCTCGATCCGGGCCATATCCAGCACTTCATTGATCAGTCCCAACAGATGACGACTCGACTTTGTGATCTTTCCAAGGCACTCGACCACCCTATCCTGACTCTCGATATTCGCACCCGCAATGGCGGTCAAGCCAATGATTGCATTCATCGGTGTCCGGATATCATGGGACATATTGGAGAGAAATTCTGTCTTGGCGCGGCTTGCGTTTTCCGCCGCCCGGTACGCATCCTTCAGTGCCTTATGGGATTCGATCTCGGCCTTTTTCTCCTGTGACACATCCATAGATGCCAACAGTGCTTTGACCAGCTTTGTGCCCTCCCACTCCAGCGGAATGAAGGAAGCGATCTTATAGGTGTTCTCATCCATGGAGCAGTATTCAAATTTGTAGATGTCGTTCTCGCCCTGCAGATTCTTGCGGATATTTTCCGGTGAAATCAAAGCAGCCAATGCGTCCAGCGGTTCCAGTGTCTTATACTTTGCAACCACCTGCTCCACAAAATCATGGTAGGTTCCCGTCGGCGCGTATATCATTTCACCTTGCAGATTATAGAACCGATACCGGTCATTCTCCAGATCGCAGACGACAAAGCGGTCCAGCAGACGCACCATACTCTTGATCAAAAGATCCATCGATGCGTTATCTGAGGCCATCTGCATCCGCCGTGCCGTCTCTGCTTTGGACTCTGTGATGTCCCGCAGAAAAATCATCGCATATTCGGAATCTTCGATCTCACCGCGCATGACCACGTTGCTGACCCATCGTTCCTCCCCATTCAGAACAATGCGGCAATCCTGACGCAGCTCCGTCTCAAGCCCCTTTAATTTTTCCGTGATGTAGGCGCGATTGTAGAAATCCGTTACAGACTTTTTGTCCTCTTCCACCACATAGTTGTCCACCAAGAATCTGACCAGTCCATCCCATGTGTGGTTCTGCTCAAAGGCCGTCATCAAAGAGGGCTCCACTTTGAAGGTATCAAAGGTGTTCTTTTCCAGATTTACAAAGTATTCGCAGAGGTTTGCGCTGGTAAATGCACGGTGAAATGCCGCTGCCCGCTGCGCCTGCATCCGGCTTCTTTTTTCCGCGTCAATGTTGCTGATGATTCCGGCAATTCGATTGGCCGAGCCATCCAGACGGCGTATCACCTCCGCCGATGCCCGGAACCACTGGTATTGGCCATCCCGCATTTTCAGCCGGTACTCAACATTATATTTTGTAGTATTGGTTTTGTCCGCAATCGTTTCCAAAAGCAGCTGCATTACCCGGTCATAGTCCTCCGGGTGCAGAAGGTTCGACCACGAATCCAGTTTGTTCGGAAAATCCAGAATGTCATGATATCCAAGGATCTGCCGGAACGCATGGCTCCAGTTCGCATGAACAATCTCGCCGTTTTCATTGCACTCAAAATACCATAGTGCAGAATGAATGGATTCGTTAACCAGCGCAAGGTTCTCATACGCCCAGTTCATCTGTACTGACATGATCCAGATCGGTGTTCCATCCGTATCGACTGCATCTTTTTTGTAGAGACGCACATAGACGGGAGAGCCATCTGCTGTAAGGATTCGGCCTTCCCCTTCGCCTTGGAGCTGGCGAAAGCGTGCATTGTCAAGGAATGTGCCATCTTTCTTATAGAAAAGATTCTTCAGCGAACCCTTTGTCTGCTCCATCAGGGATGCATAGCTGTGGTTCAGATTATGCAGCAACAGATCACTGACCGACAGGATCGACAATTCGGCATCATAGCACCCGGCAATGGTTCCGACACCGCCATTATGATAGATCGTCTCCTGCATGGCCTGAAATGCATCTTTTCCCAGCCTCACCGTATCGGAAGTGTAGATTTCATCTGTAAGTCTTCTATCGAATTTCATTTTCTTCATCCTCGTAGGGTTTTGATCCCGCCGCACGCTTCCATTCTGGTATGTCTTTTATGGTCAACTGGCATATTGATTTGCGATCACGCTTGTACAATATAACTAGTATAGTATACTTGCGCAGCGTTTCGATTTCAAGCGCTAATTGGCATTGGCTGTGTAAAAAAGAGAGGCCCATCTGCGTGAAAATTTACGCAAGTTGCTCCCTGTACTTTTCCGCAATCCGGCTATCCGTATAGACAGCCGCCCTGCGATGCGGTATACTCGAACCAGATCAACCGTTTCAGGAGGAAAATCATGGCAGGAGAAAACAACAAGGTGGTCATTGTTACCGGAGGAAGCTCCGGCATCGGACGGTGCACGGCATCCGCTCTGAAAGAGAACGGCTGCATCGTCTATGAGTTCAGCCGCAGAAGTATCCCTATGGAGGGTGTCACCCATCTGTCTGTCGATGTGACCGATGAAGATGCGGTCAACGCCGCTGTGCAGCAGGTCATCCAAAAAGAGACCAAAATTGATGCAGTGATCAACTGTGCAGGCTTTGGCATTTCCGGTGCGGTGGAGTTTACGTCCATGGAGCAAGCCAAAGCACAGTTTGATGTGAACTTTTTCGGGACAGTCACTGTAAATAAAGCGGTTCTCCCCTTCATGCGCCATCAAGGGAAGGGGCATATTGTGAACATCAGCTCTGTTGCTGCCGTAGCGCACATTCCGTTCCAGACCTTCTACTCTGCAAGCAAAGCCGCCGTTTCTTCTTACTCTTACGCTCTGGCAAATGAAGTCAAGCCCTACGGCATCCATGTTACCGTCGTAGAATTGGGTGACATCTGCACCGGATTTACAAAAGCACGTCAGAAAAGCATTCTCGGCGATGAAGAATACGGCGGGCGCATCTCCCGGAGCGTCAGTCAGATGGAGCACGACGAGCAAAACGGCATGGACCCGGCACGCATTGGACGGTACATCGCCGGTATTGTGGAGAAAAAGAACCCGGCAGTCGTTTATGTTGCCGGTGCACAGTATAAATTCCTGAGCCTTTTGTGCAAGCTCCTGCCCGCCGCAGCACGCGGAAAGATCGTGGGGAAAATATACGGGTAACAAAAGTAACGGGCAAGGATGAGATATTTTTCAGTTTTGCTTGGCATTTTGTCTTTTTTCAGATTTCAGCGTATAAAAAAGCGGACAACCGTTTTGGGGTTGTCCGCAGAAGGATGTATTGTTTTCGTCACTCGATAAACGGGAAGTTGTCAATTCCTCTTTGCCTCAGCGTAACGTTCCTTTCCCCATCACTTCGGAAGCACAGGTGTTCTACCGTATGTACCACTCTTACGCCGACATCCCGAACCCATGGGACCGTCTGCGTTGGTGCCGCTATGGTCTTGACCTGCTGCAAAAAGAGGTTGCTGCCATGGTGGGCATGGAGGAATGGCTCTATCGGGATCTGGAAAGCGGCACATTTCACCGCAGCTTTACGCCGGAACTTGCGGACAAGCTCGCCGCCCTTTACGGCATCCCGGTGGAGGATATTCTGGACGACTACACCCTGTTTCTGCACCGGGGCGGCGGAGCCTTCCTCCGCAGATACCGGGAGGCAAAAGGCTGGAATCGCCAGCAGCTTGCCGACCATGCAAAGGTCAGCAGGACAAGCATCCGCTGCTGGGAAAGTGGACAAAAGACCATCAGTCAGAAGTGCTTTTGCCATCTGGTGGAAAACCTTGGTTCCGATTTTCCATCTATGCTTCGCATGTGAGGTATGGTAATTTTTCTCCGGTCAAACGAAAAAGCTCGTCTGCAAGCCACGATATGTGGCAGCGCAGACGGGCTTTCGTTATGGAATCATTCTGTTTCAATTATTCTGATATTCGCTCTGACTTACATGGCGTTCCGTAAAACACGCAGTCGTTCTTCAAACGTTGCTTTCCATGCCGGATGCTCGGAGAATACGGTGTGCTCCACCTGACGGACTTGGTTCAGTCCGATGTTCCGCACCGCTTCCACTGCAGCATCTTTTTGGCTCAGATGGCGTTTTCCCACGGTCAGACAGTTTGCGCCTTCTGGCGTGTCGTACTGCTGAAACGCCCGGTTGAAGTCCATCAGGTCATGCAGACGGATGGGCTGATTGGTTTCGTTGTCTACCAGCAGACCCCAATTTTCCCAATGACGGTCGGTATTGCCCACCAGATAATCCAGAATGTTCATCATATAGTAGCCGGGAGCATCCAGCTCTAAGATCTTATCCAGCGTATTCCAATCACGGTTCGTGCAGTAGACGTCATAGGCTGCATAGGTCACAAGACTGTATCGCTGAGATGTCATGATTTTGCTGATAGAAACCGGCTCATTTTCAAACATCCCCTGCTCATACAGTACCTGATGGCAGTCAAAGCACCGGCAGATTTTGCTTGCCAGCACTTCACGTTCCACCGCATCCCTGCCGCCATCCTTGTAAAGATAGAATCCATCCTCTTTGCGCACCCATGCTTTGGGGTACAAGCCGCCCGTAGACAGGTCATTTGCCAGAAGATGGGCGTTTGTCACCGTCATTTGGTGCCCCCGCAGCGCAATATCCACAAGCGCATTGCTTAAGGAGTGTGCAAAAAGGTTGATATCCTCGAATCGAATCTTCTCGTTTTCTTCTTTCACCCAGAACACATCCAGCAAAGACAGACAATGATAGGATAACGCAATCTGTGCTCGTTCCCTGTCCGTAACGCTCTGAGATGCACCGATACTGTTCAGGATTTCCTTGGCGTAGGTGCGATCCAACGTCAGCATCCGGGAGGCGCACCAATAGTAAAAGTTCGTTACATTATTGATGCGCTCGTCAAAATCATCCGATTCCACCAGAACCAGATCATAGGGCATGAAATCCTCGAGGCAGACCCTGCATTCCCCTGTCGTGCTGAGTTGTGCCACACAGCTTTCCCGGTGCATGATCTCGTAAAACATGGTTTTCATCCCTCCCTGCGTTCTGTGTCTTGCTCTGTATTTATATTACCTTCTTTTTTCACGGGACGCAAGAGCTTTTACTTTTCAAAAAGCTTTTTCTGCTGCTCCATCAGGACGGTTTCGATACGCTCTTTCAGCAAAAAGTGGAACTGTTTTGGGTGTTATGCAATGCCATAGGATACCATATTGGCTGCCAGCAATCAACAGCTTTGTTGTGTCAGCCGCATTTCAAAAGACTTATGTAGCACAAAAAGCCCCACGCTCAACACTGCCTCTGAATCTGACCGTCTCTGGTCGGAGCAGAAAAGCATATGTTGAGCGTGGGGCTTTGTTTATCGGCTCGGCTGCCAGCCGGGCTTTTGGTGTTCCTTGGGTTTGTAAGTTCCTTTGGTAGTATCGATCACCGCCTGCAGCAATTCGAGCTTCTGCCATGTGGGGCAGTTCAGACGGTCGATTTTTTCGATCACATAGTTGGCGTGGGCGGTTGCGACCCGTTTTCCGAGTTCGTCCCATCCCTCTTTCGTTTTGGGGTAATGTACCACCACTTCAATGGGGGCACTCTTTCGCATGGCTCACTCACCTCCGGTTACATCGCTATCACCTCATTTTTACGGGTTACTGGTTGTCCGCTATTCGCTGCGGTTTCCGCTCAGAACATTCAGGGCCAGACTGACCAGCAAAGCCATATCAATGCGGAGCATTTCAGCCTTGCTGGCATAGCCCATAAAGCGTTCGATGCGGGATTTATCGATCGTGAAGATCTGCTCCAGAAGAATCATGGACGGTTCTTCAAAGGCCGGGTTGGAATCCACCAGCACATGGGTGGGCTGTTTTTTCTTCTTTTCCGTCCGGGTGGTAACAGTTGCAACGATCAATGTAGGCGAATGACGGTTTCCAATGTTGTTCTGCAGAACTACCACAGGGCGTTTCCCGCCCTGTTCCGAGCCGATATGCGGCTCCATGTCTGCATAGTAGATGTCCCCTCTGAGATATCTCCAATTGTTCGGTAACATAAAAATCAACCTCCTTTTTATGTAAGAAACAGCCGCCGCAGACTGATACCACGACGGCTGTTGTTCAGGAGGTAAAACGAAACTGTCAGTTTTTCAGCGGCAGACTCATCTCACGGCTGGCACCGTTATAGATGCGGAGAATCTGCCGCATGTGGCGGTTTGCAGAACTGCCGGTGTCTTTCTGTGCCAGCTGCGTGATGGTTTTCGGATGTGTCCTTGCCAGCTGCTGCACCAGCCGCTCCCGGCTGTACTCGCCCTCGTATACGGAGATGAAGCGGGCCACACCCCGGATTACACCGGCAAGATAGGAATCCACATTGCCCTTCCACGCCTCGTTGATGATGTGAAGCATCTCGACGTAGCGCTCACAGCCATACTGCTTGTACAATTCGTATGCCGTTTCGATGCAGTAGATTTTCCAGGGTGCCCGGATGCCGTCATAGGCAAATTCCACACCGGCATTCGACGTGATCCCCACAAAGTAAAGTGCATCCGGGTTTTCGGCCACCAGATTTGCACGAAGACGTTCGCCCGCCGTCAGGCAGGTAGCATTGCCCGTCTGAATCGCAAACAGCGTTGCTTCGTCTTCTTTGGTAAGGCCGTAGAAGACTTTGCAGCGGATGGGCAATTCCATACCACCGTTGCAGGTTCGACGTGCTTCTACCGTGTTCTGCCCATCTAGAATATAGCCATTCCATGTGATGATGGGATTCAGAAGACGACCCTCGGCAATGATGTTCTGCTCAAGCTGCTGTTCTTCCTCAAACTGCAGCGGCGGAATTTTGCTTTGGAACTCCGGGTCAATTTTAAGCTGGCTCAGTTTCACGTCGGTTCTCCTTTCCGGTCATTTTCGATTTACGGACAATGGGCTGAACGTAGTAGTCAAACCCATATCGTGTCTGGCAATACGTGCAGACATCCTTGACGAGCTGCCTGGGGTCGACTCTGCGAAGCCGGACGCCCTTTGCGTCCAAAAATGCCCCTCGGCAGACGGCGCACAAAGTTGTCAGGGTGGATTCATCCACCTTTTTTGTGGTCTTACGGTTCATTTGCGTACTCCTTTTCGCTGATATATAAAAACGCCGTCCGTGGTTACCCTCGAACGGCGTTTGGAAAAGGTTTTGTATGGTTTCTCTTAATTTGCCCCCGGCACCCCTGAGAAAGGGAAACATTCAGGCGTTGGATTTGCACCACTCCATTGGCCTCTCGGCCACCCCGTTTTCTTTATGACCGGACCGCGAATTACGGGAGTATCATTATCTGGAAGTACCTGAAGCTGCATATTCAATTTTCAAGGTCCGCCCGGCTGCGGCTCTCGCTCCCTTTCGGAGGTGGGCCGCTGCCGTGACAATAGTGTATCGTACTTTCGAGCAAAAGTTTATGGACTCGTAGTCCAAGTCACCCACCCTCTTAGTCCATATATTGTATACAACAGTCCCAAAAAGCAAAAAAATCCCGCCTGAAAAGCAAAACCTTCGCTTTGCCCTCAGACGGGATGTCTTTCGACACGACTGTTAGCTAAATCAACCAATAAAGGCCTCCGAATCTCTTTCTTATTAGGAAAAATTTCGGAGGCCTCTGTTTTACGATTTTTTCGGAATAGCGGCTTTCACCAGCAGCGTCATGGGACGGCCCAGTTCATCTTTCATTCCGGGAATCCTCAGCATCTCTGCAGAGGTTCGTTGTCATATTCGCTGGTATGGAGTGGTTTCACTGGCTGCATTGAACTTCTGATAACATCCAAAATAGTCTGATCCGCTGGGAGCCACGGAACGGAATCAATGTCATCTTTTGTCAGCCACCGCGCGGCTTCCGCTTCTTTCAGCACAAGCTCGCCGGAAACCACTTCACACCAGAAGCAGTCCATGGAAAGATGAAACGCCGGATAATCGTACTCGAGTGTACCAATTAAATCCCCCACAGCAATTTCCGTGTCCAGTTCTTCTTCAATTTCCCGCTTCAGAGCCTGCTGCGGGGTTTCGCCCGGCTCGATTTTGCCACCCGGAAACTCCCACTGGCCTTTATAGTCGCCATAACCGCGGGCGGTAGCATAGATTTTGTACTTTTCCTGCATGGAGTCGCAAATCACAGCGGCCACAACACGAATCGTTTTCACAACGTTCTCCTTTTGGATTTATTATAACGGCCGACCGTCAGAAGTCCCACCGACACGATAGAACACCCTGTTTCCTGCTTTTCTTGCAGTAAGCAGCCCCATCTCATGGAATTTCATCACAAACGTCCGAATGGTTGCATACGCAGCGTTTCGGAAATCCTTTTCCAGCTGCTTTGTGGTAAACTCCTCTGCACCATAAGCAGACAGAACATACTCCCAGAGCAGCCGTTCTTTTTCTGTGATTTTTCCTTCCGCAAGAGCAGTTTGATATACCTCAAGATCAGTTTTCGGCGGGACTGCATCCACCTGCAGGCGGTTATAGACCTCATTGCAGAAGTAGAACAGAAAGGGAATCACATCCGTATAGCCGGAAATCAGAGCATTTCTCTCCACGCGTTCGTAGGCTTTGTAATATGCGTCCTTGTTTTCAGCGATGTATCGGGAAAACGGCGTGAACAGTGCCGCAGGATAGCCCTGCTGAACAAGATACCAGAGGTGGAATAGCCGTGCAGTGCGTCCATTCCCGTCAAAATAGGGGTGGTAGTACGCAAAGGCAAAGTGCAGAATGGCAGCCTTATGCAGCTCATTGATGCCGTCATTGGCATTCGCAAAATCGACAAGACATTTCATGGCACCGGGAAGCCGCTCTGCCGGAAGTCCCGGTCTGGGTTCTTCACCGCCCACAATAAAAACCTCGCCATGCCGATAAAAGTGGTTTGGCAGTAATCGATCTTCATCCGGGAGATAATCCCCTGTGCTGATCTGATATAGGTGATGCAGATTCTCCTCGGTGATCCTATTCTGACGATTCGCGATAAACTCCAGTCCGCGCTTCATACCATAGATGCGGGCTTCTTGTTCATCACGAGGGGCATAACCATCGAGGATATAACGGATACTGCTGCGGGTCGAGCGGATACTTTCAATTTGAAAAGTCGCATAAATTTCCTCGGTCATCGCCGACAAACCGAAGTTTTGTCCACTGACAGGGACAGAGAGCAACTGCTTCATACCATTTGTTGAAATTTGCGCGAGGTTCGGCAGGTAAAACAGCTTATTTCCAGAAAAATCAGTCAACGGCAGAGGCTGCGCAAAGTTTTGCCGCAGCAATTCGGCAAATTCTTTGACGCTGACAGTCGAGTACTTGTATTCCATCCGATTGAGTTCAAACAAATGCTTATCTGAAAGCATTTTGGCAAACTGTGCCCCATCCATTCTGTCCACCTCGCAATTGATACTTATTGATACTATATAGTATCAATATACCGATTCTTTATAAAAAAGTCAACCGAAACAGGCCGAACCAACTTTTTTCCATACTCTCCGTCAAAATTCCCGTGGCACAGCCACAAATCACATCTCCATCGGCTTATTCCCCACTTCGTCCAGATACGCATTCAAAAATTCCGCTGCAAGGCTGTTGGGACGGATGTTTTCTCTGGCTTCCTGTGGGGTGAACCACTTGCAGCGGTCCACTTCGTGGTTGATATGCAGCGCCTTTGCGGTTCTGACGAAAGCCGTAAAGTTGCACATCAGCGTGTTAGACGGCTCAAAAAACTTGGTACGGTTGAATCGGAGGTGCTCTACTTCCAACCCGGTTTCTTCCCGGACTTCCCGCACCACGGCGTGTTCTTCTGCCTCACCGCGGTTCACATATCCAGCCACCAGAATATAAGAGGGCTTACCGTACTGCTGGATGAGCAGAATTTTCCCGGTTTCCTCATCCACAACAATCATGCTGACCGCCACATTGTACATCGGGAAACGGTATTGCTGGCATTTCGGGCAGTAAGGCACAATGCCCTCTTCTTCCAGTTCTTTTTCAATCAATGCCGTGCCGCATTCAAAGCAATGCTTCTGAATCATTTTTACACTCCAAACACTGTTTTCGTCAGCCGGATACCTGCTGCCGTCTTCATCGTATGTTCCATAAAGGTTCGGATTGCCTGCTGGTCGTACCCGCTTTCGGACGCATTGACGATATAATCTGCCTCAATCAGAATCTGATAGTCAATGCCGTCGATCTGCGCCGGACTATGGTGGTGCCCTACCAGATAGGCCACCCGGTCGATCTGTTCTGCCGCCATGCCGGTATCCGCCAAGAACTCCCGCACCAGCGGGGCACCCTCCTGCTCCTGATATTTACCATTGGTGTTGCCGTACTTTTTGCGGCAGAGCGGGCAGGCGATATCGTGGGTGATGGCCGCCACCTCCAGAATAAACTGCGTGTCTGCGTCCAGCCCCTCCAGCTCACCAATGGTTTTGGCATAGGTCCACACGCAGCTCAGGTGCGTGATGTCATGGATATTCCCTTCGGAAAAGGCGATCATCTTTTCCATGATCTGTGCAATGGTCATCATTTGTTTCACTCCCGTTTTTAATACTTAAATGTTCACCTTGATAAACGCGAATTTGTTACTCTAATTCCGTGCGAAGGGTGAATTCATCGGGAAGATCGTAAATCGCTTTTTTCAGGAAAAGCGGATAAAAATATTCATCTTTCAATCTATCAAACTCCAGCCATTCAAAAGTATGGATATGCTTTCCTTCTGTCAGAGTAAAGACGTTTCCTCTTTCCAGTAGAGTTGTCTCTGAAATATCCACCAGAAAATAAATACACAGTTCATGATAATGTAGATTATCCACATCTTCGGTAAAAAAAGCCTGATTGAGCCATAATGGACGTGTAATCTTTGGAGTTACACCAAGTTCTTCCTGAACTTCCCGAACCACTGCTTGCTCAGCAGTTTCACCCATCTTAACTCTTCCACCCGGAAGATAAAAATAGGGTGAACGTTCATCGTGCATCGCTAAAATTTTATTTTCCGCGATTATCATGGCACATACTCTATAATTAAATTTTTGATTTTCACAATTATAGGAAATATCCATTGCATTGCCTCCTCTAAATTCTAATTTTCCAATTTAACAAATTCCGATTCATAAAATCCCCGTCAGCGCCACTGCAACCAGAAGGGACGGCAGCAGGTTTGCCACCTTGATGGTTCTTGGCCACACCAGATTGTTGCCCACACAAAAAATCAGAATATTTCCTACCAGCGAGAGATTGTTCAGCACAGCGTCCGTCATAAAGCCGGACAGCACTACCGCAGGAGCCGTCATGGCACCTTGCAGCACTGCCAGTCTTGTGTTTGAGCCACTCGCCAAAGCGTTCAAACTGTGCATCCAGATCAATAAGTTCACCCAGCAGCGCACCCAACGCCAGCGATAGAATCGTGACCTTTGCTTACTGATTCCTGTATTTGTTTAAGACTTCATCCGGGATATGACAGTAGCTGCAGTCTTCCGGGTACCGCTCCAGATGGTGCTGATGCTCCTCTGCACTCCGGACGTAATTCGTCAGCGGCAGCACTTCCACAACGATTTTATCCCGGTCCTTCCGGCTGTCAATAAAGGCTTTTGCTTCTTCCAGATGTCCGGGATTTGTGCTGTAAAGCCCCGTGCGATACTTTTTTCCAACATCAACGCCCTGTTTGTTCAGGCTGTACGGGTCGATGATTTCAAACAGATGCTCCATAAGCTCTGTAACACTGGTACATTTCTCATCAAAGACCACTTTAACGCACTCTGCGTATCCATCATACGGGCCGTCCAGCGTGTTTGTTGTTCCGTTGGCTCTCCCGGCTTCGGTCGTCCGTACACCGGGCACCGTGTCAAAAAAATGCTGGACGCCCCAAAGGCACCCGCCTGCAATGTATACCGTTTCCATACTCTTGACTTTCCTTCTTTTACTGGTACAGTTTGCATCCATGCTCTGTACTCCTTACGGTTTTCTTGCTAGCTGCAAATCGATCCATCATACCAACTCACAAAAAGTGCTTCCGCACCATTGCAGAGTAATTATCATACGGATAAAAACAGTTTCTGCAATTCATCGGCCGTGAAATCTTTTGTTTGTTTATACTCGATTTCCATGATGCACCCCTTTATAACTTCCACAAACGTGAACTTGTCGGGGCGAGGCCCCTCCATCTTGCTGCCGCAAGACCGTTCTGTCACTTAAAAGCCCCACTGGGGCTTTCATTGTTCTGCTTCGCTCCACAAACGCGAATT
>OMBM01000599.1_pt1 | contig 18401 bp, 14 predicted proteins | sample 1644861 | NCBI WGS metagenome assembly OMBM01 (sample SAMEA103958165, study PRJEB25191) | human gut metagenome | biome: human-associated habitat [ENVO:00009003]; feature: intestine environment [ENVO:2100002]; material: feces | place: Germany | collected 2013/2015 | reverse complement strand
AGGATCTTTCGATCGTTTTGAATTACTTATTCAGAACTTTCGAGGATGTGTTTCACTGTTTAATTATCAAGGATCTCTGCCGTTCCGACTCGGATCAGCTCGTTTATTTTATCACAGAACTTTTCGTTTGTCAAGAACTTTTTTAATTTATTTTTTGAAGCTCTTTCGAACTTCTTTGCTGTTCTCTCGATCAGCAACTCGTTTATTTTATCAAACTCATTTGCTTTTGTCAAGAACTTTTTTTAATTTATTTTTTGGGATTAGTTTTTTCAAACCCATCGCCAACTCTGCTATCTTATCAGATGTGAAGCTGTTTGTCAAGAACTTTTTCCACAAAAAATATCATTTTGTTTTTGGCTTTTAAACGGAGAAGGAGGGATTTGAACCCTCGCGCCGGTTACCCGACCTACACCCTTAGCAGGGGCGCCTCTTCAGCCACTTGAGTACTTCTCCAAATGCCTAAATATAAAATGATATGTGCGGTCACTCATTCGTGACGCATGGTTTATTATACAAAAACCTTACGTTCTTGTCAACCCGTTTTTTCGATTTTTTTGTTTTTTTCTTACTATTATAGAAAATATGCCTTACAGAACCCAAATCAGCCCCCAGAATAGCAGAAAAGAGCGCATATCACGCTCTTTTCTGAAACCGCTACGCGGTTACGACGGCTTCAATTCTCTTCTTTACCATCTCGGCAATCTCTGTTGTCTTCATTCCCTGGTATTCCTCGTATGGGATCGGGTCGAGAAAATGGACTTCTACCGTTACGGGACGGACGGTATTGGAGTCAAACGGAACAAAACAGTTTTTTAACGCAACCGGCACGATCGGGCATTTTGCTTTTACTGCGATCTTGAAGCTGCCGCTTTTAAACTCCAGCAGCTGGTTTCCCTTTCTGCTCCTCGTTCCTTCCGGAAACAGAATGACGTTTTTGCCTTCTTTTACGACATCGGCCGCCTCATTGATAACCTGCATTGACTGCCGCAGATTCTCCCGGTCCATAAACAGCGCGTGGATGCACGCAAAGACCTGTTTTAAAAACGGAATATGCTCTACCTCTTTTTTGGCAACAACTGTAAAGGTACGCGAGCACGCTCCTGCGATCGCCAGCACATCGTACAGTCCCTGGTGATTCGGATACAGCACAAAACCGTCCTGCTCCGGAAGATTTTCTGCTCCATAGGATTCCACAATGACGTTTCCGCCTTTGTTCGCCCGCTGTACAACAAAGCGCAGCATTTTAAAGTGCTCTTCCAGACTGTACTTGTCCGGATGCGCTGCATGGTAACAGAGCCGGCACCACATCCACGGAACCAGAAGCAGATTCCGCAGCACCATCAGTAAAATTCGTTTCATGTTTTTCTCCCCTTCCCCAAACGAGCAAAACGTGCCTGAGCTTTTTTCTCTCAGGCACGTTTTGCGACGCTGTATTATTCCTGCGTTTTCTCAGAAGCCGTTTCGTTCTCTTTCTCCGAAACCGGAGTCTCCTCGGACGCCTCTTTGTCTCTTACTTTTGCAATGCTGGCAACCTTGATTTCGCCGTCCACATCCATCAGCTTAACGCCGGATGTGATCCGTCCCATCACAGAAATGCCGGAGCATGGCGTACGGATGATGATTCCCTCTGTGGTGATCATCATGATCTCATTATCCTCGTTGACCGCCTTGGAACCGATCAGGTTTCCGGTCTTTTCGGTAATCTTATAGCATTTGACACCCTTGCCGCCGCGGAGCTGTACGGTAAACTCTGCCATCGGCGTCCGTTTGCCCATGCCGTTTTCGGATACGACAAGGAGATAGTCTCCCTGCGTGCAGATCTGCATGCCGACTACTTCATCGCCGTCCAGAAGGTTGATGCCGCGTACACCCATAGAAACACGGCCTGTCGTACGCACATCGTTTTCCTTGAAGCGGATACACTGGCCGAATTTCGTTACCAGAATAATCTCTTTCTCGTTATCAGTTGTCTTAACTTCAATCAGTTCATCATCATCGCGGAGCGCAATGGCAGCAAGACCCGTTTTTCTGACGTTCTCGTACTCTTCGAGCGGCGTCTTCTTCACCAGTCCCTTTTTCGTTGCCATAAACAGATAATGGCCCTTCTCATATTTGCGCATTGGAATAACAGCGGTAATCTTCTCTCCCGGCTGCAGCTGGAGAAGGTTGACAATCGCCGTTCCTCTTGCGGTTCTGGACGCCTCCGGAATCTCGTATGCTTTCAGACGGTAGACTCTTCCCGTATTCGTAAAGAACATCAGGTAATGATGGGTCGTCGTCATCAGAAGCTCCTCGATGTAGTCGTCCTCGATGGTCTGCATGCCCTTGATTCCCTTGCCGCCGCGGTTTTGGCTGCGGAAGTTGTCAACGGTCATACGTTTGATATAGCCCAGTTTCGTCATGGTGATGACAGTATTCTCGCGCGGAATCAGATCCTCCATGGAGAGATCGTACTCATCAAAGCCGATGGAAGTTCTTCTGTCATCGCCGTATTTTTCGGATACGGTCAGAATCTCCCTGCGGATAACGCCAAGAAGCACCTTGCGGTCTGCGAGGATGGCTTTTAACTGCTCGATGCGCGCCATCAGCTCTTTGTACTCGTTCTCGAGCTTCTCCCGTTCCAGACCGGTCAGAGCGCGCAGACGCATGTCTACGATTGCCTGGGCCTGGGCATCACTCAGATTGAAGCGTTCCATCAGGTTCTTCTTCGCCTCTGCCGCATTCGCGGATGCACGGATGATATGGATCACTTCGTCAATATGGTCAAGCGCTTTTAAGAGTCCTTCCAGAATATGGCTTCTCTCCTGCGCTTTGTTCAGGTCGTATTTCGTTCTTCTCGTCACAACCTCTTCCTGGTGCTGCAGATAATACGTCAGCATCTCCAGAAGGTTCATGACTTTCGGCTGATTGTTTACCAGTGCAAGCATGATCACACCAAAGGTATCCTGCATCTGAGTATGTTTGTACAGCTGGTTTAAGATGACGTTTGCATTGGCGTCGCGGCGCAGTTCGATACAGATGCGCATACCCTCACGGTTGGAGTGGTCCGCAATGCCGGTGATGCCGTCGATCTTTTTATCTCTTACCAGCGCGGCGATGTTCTCGATCAGGCGCGCCTTGTTTACCATGTACGGGATCTCGGTTACGATGATCTCGCTCTTTCCGTTCGGCAGTGTCTCGATGTTTGATACCGCACGAACACGGATTTTACCGCGGCCGGTACGGTAGGCCTCGTCGATGCCGCGGGTGCCGAGGATTTCTGCTCCGGTCGGGAAGTCAGGGCCTTTTACAATGCCGAGAATCTCCTCGAGATCTGTCGTACGGTCCTCCTCGATGATATTATCAATAATTTTTACAATGGCACTTACCACCTCGCGCAGATTGTGCGGCGGGATGTTCGTTGCCATACCGACTGCGATACCGGAAGTACCGTTTACCAGAAGGTTCGGGTAGCGGGCCGGCATAACAACAGGCTCTTTTTCGGTTTCATCAAAGTTCGGGGCGAAGTCTACGGTGTCTTTGTTGATATCCGCCAGCATCTCCATCGAGATTTTGCTTAAACGTGCCTCGGTGTATCGCATAGCCGCAGCGCCGTCGCCGTCGACGGAACCGAAGTTTCCATGGCCGTCCACCATCGGATAACGGGTTGCCCAGTCCTGTGCCATGTTGACGAGTGCTCCGTAGATAGAGCTGTCGCCGTGCGGGTGATATTTACCCATCGTATCACCGACGATACGCGCGCACTTACGGTGCGGCTTATCCGGCGTATTGTTCAGTTCACTCATGGAGTACAGAATACGTCTCTGTACCGGCTTTAAGCCATCGCGGACGTCTGGAAGTGCACGGGATGCAATTACGCTCATCGCATAGTTGATGTAGGATTCCTCCATCGTGTCTTTCAGATCGACCTCGTGAATTTTATCAAAAACATTATCTTCCATCTTTTCCTCCACTTCAGTTCACAGGACTTTTTAGATATCCAGGTTGTTTGCGTATTTTGCTCTCTCTTCGATAAAGTCACGGCGCGGTTCTACCTTGTCGCCCATGAGCGTATTGAAGGTAAGATCAATTTCAGAAGAATACTCTTCATCGAACACAACGCGGCGCAGAACACGGCGTTCCGGGTCCATGGTGGTCTCCCAGAGCTGCTCCGCATCCATCTCTCCCAGTCCTTTGTAACGCTGGATCTTATTATCTCCGCGTCCGATCTCATTGAGGATCTGATTCATCTGATCGTCGTCGTATGCGTACCATACTTTTTTGTTTTTCTCAATCTTGAACAGCGGCGGCTGTGCCAGGTAAACGTGGCCCTGTTTGATCAGCTCCGGCATGAAGCGGTACAGGAACGTCAGCATCAGTGTGTCGATGTGCGCGCCGTCGACATCGGCATCGGTCATGATGATGATCTTGTCGTAGCGCAGTTTGGTGATATCGAAATCGTCGTGGATTCCGGTTCCGAATGCCGTAATCATCGCTTTGATCTCGGCATTGGCATAAATTTTATCGAGACGTGCTTTCTCTACATTCAGGATTTTTCCACGCAGAGGCAGGATCGCCTGCGTTGCACGGCTTCTCGCGGATTTTGCGGAACCGCCCGCGGAATCTCCCTCGACCAAGAAGATCTCACAGTTTTTCGGATCCTTGTCGGTACAGTCTGCCAGTTTTCCAGGCAGGGACATACCGTCCAGTGCGGATTTTCTTCTCGTCAGGTCACGCGCTTTTCTTGCAGCCTCTCTCGCACGCTGGGAAAGCAGGGACTTTTCAACGATCGTTTTTGCGACAGCCGGGTTCTGCTCCAGGAACAGCTCGAGCTGAGTGCTCACGATATTGTCGACTGCTCCTCTCGCCTCGCTGTTTCCAAGTTTCTGCTTTGTCTGGCCCTCGAACTGCGGCTCCTCGATTTTGATGCTGACAATCGCCGTCATACCCTCGCGGATATCCTCTCCGGTCAGGTTCGGTTCGCTGTCTTTTAACAGTTTATTTGCTCTTGCATATTCATTAAAGGTTTTCGTCAGCGCATTCCGGAAGCCCACGATATGGGTACCGCCCTCCGGCGTCGTAATGTTGTTGACAAAACCATACGTATTTTCCTGATAGGAATCGTTGTGCTGCATTGCAACCTCAACAAGAACGCCGTCTCTTTCTCCCTCGCAGTAGATGATGTCCGGGTAGAGCGCCGTTTTGCTCTTGTTCAGGTAGCTGACAAACTCTTTGATACCGCCCTCGTAGTGGAATGCTTTTTCCACTACCGGATCCGTGCGCAGATCGCGCAGAACAATGCGCAGTCCCTTGGTCAGAAATGCGGTCTCGCGGAGTCTTGTTTTTAAAACGTCGTAATCATAAACCGTCTCCTCGAACATCGTGTCATCCGGCAGGAAACGGACCTCGGTACCTGTTTTTTCGATCGGACAGGTATCGATGACCTCCAGCTTATTCATGGTTTTTCCGCGCTCATACCGCTGGAAGTAAACCTTTCCATCGTGATAAACGCGCACCTCAAGCCAGTTGGACAGCGCATTTACAACGGATGCACCAACGCCGTGCAGACCGCCGGATACCTTGTACCCTCCGCCGCCGAACTTTCCGCCTGCGTGCAGCACCGTAAAGACAACCTCAACGGCCGGAAGGCCCGACTTATGATTGATGCCGACCGGAATACCACGGCCGTCGTCGATGACGGTGATGGAGTTGTCCGGGTTAATCGTAACGTCAATATTTTTGCAGTATCCTGCCAGTGCCTCGTCTACCGAGTTGTCGACAATCTCATAGACCAGATGGTGAAGTCCCCGTGCGGAGGTACTGCCGATATACATACCTGGGCGCTTCCGTACGGCTTCCAGACCCTCCAGAATCTGAATCTGGTCTGCACCATACTCTGTCTTTTCCATGTTCTCTGTACTCATTTAGATTCCTCCTGTTTCTTTGTGAAACACAGATCCCTCGACCACCTGGAATACGCTGTTTGCCTCAAAATGATTTTCGACAAACTCGTCCAGTCCGGTACAGGTAATCAGTGTCTGTATGCTGTGAATGCTCTGCAGAAGATAATTCTGCCGGCTGCCGTCCAGCTCCGACAAAACATCATCCAGCAGTAAAACCGGTGTATCGTGAATTTCCTCCTCGACCAGACGGATCTCCGCCAGTTTCAGCGAAAGCGCCGCCGTCCTCTGCTGCCCCTGGGAACCGTATTTACGGATATCAATGTCGTTGACCCGCACACAGAAATCGTCCCGGTGCGGCCCGGTGTAGGACTGTCCGAAACGCAGATCACGCTCTCTTCCGGCTTTTAACTCTTCGGAAAACCCTTCCTCGGACACATTCGGTTCATAGGTAATCAGAATCTGCTCCTTTCCTCCGGTCAGATTCTGATGGATCTCGGATAAAATATCATTCAGGCGGCTGATAAACTTTTTCCGCTCGGAAATAATGCTTGTTCCATAGCGGACCATCTGCTCATCCCAGATCTCGAGCGTATCCGCCATTCTGCCGGAAAACGAAATCTCTTTAAGCAGCTTGTTTCTCTGCGCCACCACTTTATTATAATTGGCAAGCTCGATCATGTATAGTCTTGACAATTGACAAATTTCGCTATCCAGGAAACGCCGGCGCTCCGCAGGACCGTTTTTGATGATATTCAGGTCCTCCGGAGAGAAAAACACAATATTTACAATGCCAAAAAGTTCCGACGCTTTGCGGATCGGAACTCCATCGATGGCGATTCCCTTGGATTTATTTTTTTTCAGATGCATATCGATTTTATGCGTGCTGCCGTTCCGCTCCACCATCATCCGGATATGGGCTTCCTCCCGGTCAAACTGGATGATTTCGCGGTCCTTGCTGCCGCGGTGCGATTTTGTCGTACCCGCGAGATATAAAGCCTCGAGAATATTCGTCTTTCCCTGGGCATTGTCGCCGTAGAGAATATTCGTTCCGGGGCTGATATTTATGCATAAACTCTCATAATTCCGATAGTTCTTCAGTTCTAAAGATTTGATATACATGAGCACTCGTCCGTGAAAAATCAGCTTAAGTTTTTAAGCCTTATTTTTTAATTTGTATCTCATTTCCATTGTAGCAGACAACATCTCCGTCATAGAGCTTGCGGCCGCGGCGGGTGTCTACTTCACCGTTTACGGTCACTTCGCCGTCCTTGATGACGAGCTTTGCTTCCACGCCGTCTTCTACCAGAGCCGCAGCTTTTAATGCCTGGCCCAGTTTGATGTAATCTTCACGCAGCGTAATAATTTCCATTTTTTCCTCCTGCACTGCCGTGCCTTTTCCTCACGTAAGTTCGCAGTTTTCAACCTGTGTGGCTGTAAAACCGCTGAAAGTTCTTTCAGAAAAGGTTCCGGCAGATTTCAAACTTATGTGACTTATCTCACGGAATTGAAGTTTACCGGCAGAATCAGATAGATATAGCTCTCTTCTTCGTTCCGGATAAAACATGGAGCCTTCGGGTTGACCAGATAAATCGAAATTTCCTCGTCGTCAATAACACGAAGTGCATCGATCAGGAATTTCGGGTTAAAACCGATCATAATATCCTTGCCTTCTTTGTTGATATCGATCTCTTCTTTCATGGAACCCATCGCGGAGTTGATCTGCAGTTCCATCGCTCCATCCTGGATGTCGATGATGATCGGTTTTTTGTCGCCTTCTTTGACAAGAAGCGTCGCACGGTCGATACAGCTTAAGAATTCTTTTTTGTTGATCGTCACTTTTGTCTCGTAATCGCTCGAAAGCATCTGGTCGATGCGGAAATATTCACCGTCGATCAGTCTGGAAACGACCGTTGTATCATCGAACTTGAACATAATGTGGTTTTCCGAGAAGTAAATATCAATCTGATCATCCATCTCGCCGGACAGAATTTTGCTGATTTCGTTCAGGGTTTTTCCCGGAACAACGACTTTTCGGTCCGGATACGAATCTTTCAGCTCAATTCTGCGGATCGCAATACGGTGTCCGTCCAGAGATACGACGCGAAGTGTGTTATCTTTGATTTCAAAAAGCTCACCGGTCATCAGTTTGTTGTTCTCATTGGCTGCAATGGAGAAAATGGTCTGACGGATCAGTTCTTTTAAGGTGAACTGGGAAATGGAAACACAATCGGAAGTTTCGAGAATCGGCAGATAGGAAAAATCTTCTCCTGACTGTCCCGGAATGCTGAATTTTGCTTTTTCACACGTAATCGTAGTTACCAGATTTTCATCTGTTTCTATTGTAACCTGATTATCCGGAAGTTTTCTTACGATCTCAGAAAAAATCTTTGCATCCAGAGCAACAATACCGCGTTCCAGAATCATACCTGTGACAAGGGTCTCAATTCCGAGTTCCATATCGTTGGAGGTAAACTTGATCTGGCTGGAAGATGCATCAATCAGGATACACTGCAGAATTGGCATCGTAGTTTTACCGGAAACAGCTTTCATCGCAATGGCAACGCTTTTTACAAGGTCTGCTTTGTCAAACACTAATTTCATAATTGTGGATAACTCTCCTTTCCTCACGGCTGGGTGAGTATGCTTATAAAGAAAAAATATAGTAAAAATCCGTAGTCTTAGTCGTAGGGGCTGTGGATATGTGGAAAACCCCGTCAAGAATGCGGAAATACTGGAAAAATCGATCTGTATAACTCTGTGAATAATCGAACGTGAACCTGTGTATGAAATGTTGATAACTTCAGGCTCCAAATTTGTCCACAATTCATCCACAGGCTTTCCACATCGGTTTGTGCATAAATAAGGGCCTGTAAACCGATGCGTTTCTTCTTATATAAATGTAGATCGGTTCGAACTGTTTTGACAGAGTTATAGCTATGCCGCTTATTTAGACGGGTTAATCTTCTTCTTTAAGATATCTACCGTGTTGCGGACACTGTCTTTGGCACTCATTTCCTTTTCGATCTTTTCAATGCCGTGCATGACAGTGGTATGATCGCGGTCGCCCATCATTTTTCCGATTCCGGTCAGCGGGGCATCGAGCATTTCGCGGCACAGATACATGGCGATCTGGCGCGGGAATACGATTTTGCTGCTCCGCTTGCTGCCGACAATGTCGGACGGCGTAATATCGAAGTGATCTGCAACGGTGTCGATGATAAATTCCGGCGTGATCACCTTCTTCTCGTTCGGGGAGATGATGTCGCGCAGCACCTGCTCTGCAAGATCAATGTTGATTTCACGTTTTTCAAGGTTTGCGTATGCAATGATTTTGTTGAGAGCGCCTTCCAACTCACGGATGTTCGATTTAATATTGGAAGCGATGTATTCGATCACATCGTCGCTGACGGAATAGCCGTCTAATTCCTGTTTCTTTCGGAGAATGGCGATTCGCGTCTCATAATCCGGGCTCTGGATGTCGGCAAGAAGTCCCCATTCGAAACGGGAACGGATGCGGTCTTCCAGGATATCCATGTCTTTCGGGGGACGATCCGAAGAAAGGATGATCTGTTTGTTGGCGCCGTGCAGCGTATTGAAGGTATGGAAAAACTCTTCCTGCGTGGATTCCTTTCCTATAATAAACTGTACATCATCGATGAGAAGTACGTCGATATTGCGGTATTTCTCACGGAATTTGGTCATTGCAGTGTTGTTGCTGTTTCGGATGGCCTCGATGACTTCATTGGTAAATTCTTCACTCGTTACGTAGAGAATCCGCGAAGACGGGTTCTTCTGAAGAATAAAATGTGCGATCGAGTGCATCAGATGGGTTTTGCCCAGTCCAACACCACCGTATAAAAACAGCGGATTGTAGATTTCTCCCGGGGATTCGGCCACGGCGAGAGAAGCTGCATGGGCAAATTTGTTATTGCTGCCAACCACGAAGGTATCAAAGGTATACTTTGGATTCAGGTTCGGCACATAGAGATTTTTCTGGACGGGAGCAGGCGCTTTTTCCTGTTTCACTTCTTCCGGAAGAATAAAGCGGATCTCATAGTTGACACCTGTGATTTCCGCGATTGCCACTTTAATAGGAAGAGTATATTTTTTGCTCACGTAATCGAGACCCATTTTTTCGGATGGAACCAGGATTGTGATCAAATTGTCCTCAACCGAATGGATCGTAAGTGGTTCAATCCATGTAGTAAAGGAGATCTCAGATAATTCGTGCTCGTCCCGCACTCTCTGCAGTATTTCTTTCCATTTATCTTGTACGATTTCCATGCTTTTTCTGTCGCTCCGCTTCTATAATCATTGCTTTTTGGGGATAACTTCTGTCTGGAAAACGAAATTTTCCCCGAATAGTCGCATTTTTACTTCTATATGATATAATAAAATGCCGTTTTATTCAACCCAAAAATGTGGATAATTATTTTTTTATCCACAGAATGTGTAAAAAATTTTCCTGTTGATGAAATGGAGGATAGTTTGTGGATAACAGGGAATCTTATGTTGATAAAATTGTGGATAGAGGGCTGGAAAAACCGAAATGTGTAAAGTCTGGAAAACTTATATACACATTATACATGGCGTAAATACTGGAAAAATTGGAAATGCCCACAGGTTGTACACAGCAAAACCGAAAGTTATCCACAAGGTTATCCACAGATTGTGGATAATGTTGATTACGGTTACAAGATATCGTGTGGAAAGCACAAAAATCGAACTGGTATTTGTACGCGTGCGGCGGACAGTGTGGATAAGTTGTGGATAAACCGAAAATCAACACACGGAAGGCACGGGCAGCGGCAGACCGGAAAACCGCGTCAGAGCGGCATTTTTCCCGAAAAAACTGCGAAAATTATTGATTTTAGGGTTGACGAAATGGAGGTTTATGAATATAATTGAAATGATGTTTTCTGTCATACATGTAGTGAAATACTGCCTTGCAGGCAGTTATTGATTAGAATTTAAAGGAGGTGCCTTATCTTATGAAAATGACATTTCAGCCGAAAAAAAGATCCAGAGCTAAAGTTCACGGATTCAGAGCAAGAATGAGCACAAAAGGTGGAAGAAAAGTTTTAGCTGCAAGAAGATTAAAAGGAAGAAAAAAATTATCAGCATAAAACCAAAGGCCGCATAAAATTTATGTGGTCTTTTCTTCTATCTAAAGCTATTCAATGAAAAGAAAATTTAGACAAATCATGAAGGAAAGAATGGATTCATGAAATATTCGGAAAGCCTGAAAAAAAACAGAGATTTTCAGCTGGTTTATAAGCAGGGAACATCGTTTGCAAACCGATTTCTGGTCATGTATGTGAAGAAAAATCAGCTGGGACGGAACCGGATTGGAATTTCAGTAAGTAAAAAGGTGGGAAACAGCGTTGTGCGCCACCATCTGGCGAGACTGATCCGGGAGAGTTATCGTCTGCATGAAGAGGAATTTCAGTGTGGAATGGATGTAGTTGTGATCGCAAGAGTTAATGCAAAAAACTGTACGTATTTCGAGATAGAGGGAGCACTTTTGCATCTGGGAAGACTACATCATATATTAAAGGAAACAGAAAAATGAAGACGGTATTGATAAAAGGTATCCGGTTTTATCAGAAGTACCTGTCTCCTCTGAAGAGGGTGCACTGCCCTTATACGCCGACCTGCTCGCAGTACGGGCTGGAAGCGATTCAGAAATATGGTGCTTTCAAAGGAAGTCTGCTGGCATTATGGAGAATACTGAGATGTAACCCGTTTTCACACGGAGGTTACGACCCTGTGCCGTAGATAAATAAGGAGGAAAAGACGTTTTGGATATCGTACTGAGTAAGTCAACGTGGCCGATTATCGGGTGGGTATGCCAGATCCTCGGCTGGCTGATCAATGGAATTTATTTTTGCCTGGAAAAAATTGGAATTCCGAACATCGGTATTGCGATTATTCTGTATACGATTATCATTTATCTCGTTCTGACGCCGCTTCAGATCAAGCAGCAGAAGATGTCGAAGATGATGAGCGTAATGCAGCCGGATCTGCAAAGAATTGAAAAGAAATATCAGAACAAAAAAGATCAGGCTTCTCAGATGAAAAAATCTGAAGAAACCATGGCAGTTTATCAGAAATACGGTGTCTCCCCGACAGGAAGCTGCAGTACACTGCTGATTCAGATGCCGATTCTGCTTGCACTGTACCAGGTTATCTATCATATTCCGGGATATATCGGAAGTGTCCGCAATGTATTCCAGGGACTGACAACACAGATGATGGGTGTATCAGGATATTCTGATATCCTGACACAGTTTATCACAGATAACCGTGTTACCATGTACAGTAAAGTAAGTGAAACATTAACCGAAAATAACCTTCTGGACATGTTTTATGTGCTGAAACCGTCCCAGTGGACGAAGCTGGCCGATATCAGCGAGTTCTCCGGTATTGCGGATACCATTACAAAAACCGCCGCGGAGTCCAAGCATATCAACATGTTCCTTGGATTTAATATTACACAGTCTCCGATGGATGTCATCCGCGAGGGTATGGCAAACGGATCTGCTCTTCTGATTGCAGGAGCAATTCTGGTGCCGGTTCTGGCATGGTTTACCCAGTGGCTGAACTACAAGCTGATGCCGCAGGCACCATCTTCCAACAACGGAAATAAGACAGCAAATTCCATGGAAAATTCCATGAAGACCATGAACACGGTAATGCCTGTTTTTTCCGCATTTATGTGTTTATCGTTCTCCATCGGTATTGGTATTTACTGGATTGCAGGTGCGCTTGTTCGAAGCGTACAGCAGGTTGTGATCAACCGTCATATGTCCTCGATTGACATGGATGAGGTGATCCGCAAAAATCAGGAAAAAGCGGCCAAGAAGAGAGAAAAAGCCGGCCTTCCGCCGCAGAAAATCACACAGGCTGCAACGCAGAGTGTGCGTAATATTCAGGTACAGGAGAACGAAGAGCCGTCTGCTGAGGAAAAAGAGGCAGCAAGAAAAGCTTCGACTGAGTATTACAACAGTAATCAGGAATACCGCGCCGGAAGCATCGCTGCGAAAGCAAACATGGTAAAACAGTTTGATGAAAAGAACAGCAAAAAGAAAAAATAGGGGGTAAATCTTTATGGAGTTTATCGAAGTATCCGCAAAAACCGTGGACGACGCTATTACAAAAGCCTGCATTGAGCTTCAGGCTGCCAGCGATAAACTGGAGATCCAGGTCATCAGCGAAGGCAGTTCCGGATTCTTTGGAATCGGAAGTAAACCGGCTGTGATCCGTGCCGCTGTAAAAGCCGCACCGGAAAAAGAACCGGAAGCACCCCAGAAACCAGAGAAAAAAGAGGCAGCTCCTGCACCGGTAAAGGAAGCGCCGAAAAAAGAAGCTGTAAAAAAAGAAACAGAAAGAAAAGCTGCTCCGCGTCAGGCAGAAACTGCAAGACGCTCCGAGCCAAGAGAAGAGCGTGAAGTAGTTCAGAGAACAGACGAGGAAATCGCCCAGATCAAGGCAACGGCACTTGAGTTCTTAAGCGGTGTATTCAAAGCCATGGAGCTCCCGGTTGAGATCCAGATGGAGTACAATGCCGAGAACGATTCTCTTGAAGTTGATTTTGCCGGTGAGGATATGGGCATCCTGATCGGAAAACGCGGACAGACACTGGATTCCCTTCAGTATCTGACCAGCCTTGTGGTCAACAAAGAGCAGAAGGATTACGTTCGTGTCAAACTTGATACGGAGAACTACCGCAAACGCAGAAAAGAAACACTGGAAAATCTGGCAAGAAACATCGCTTACAAAGTGAAAAAGACCAGAAGACCGGTTTCTCTGGAGCCGATGAATCCTTACGAGAGAAGAATCATCCACTCTGCACTGCAGGGAAATAAATTTGTGGAGACCTACAGCGAGGGCAGCGAGCCATACCGCCACGTAGTTGTAGCGCCGAAACGATAAGAAAAGCGTAAAAAATATGCAAAAAGACGGTACCTGTGTAAAATACGGGGTACCGTCTTTTCTGGTTTTCTGCTAAAATGGAACTATTCAGAGCCATGCGAAAGGAAAGAAAAAATGTGGATCTGAATACTGGGATCCCCAAAAAGAGAGGTTTTAGAAAGGACTGGAAACAATGGCAGGATTTCATTTGGATGATACAATTGCCGCAGTGTCCACAGCGATGGCGCCGGCGGGAATTGGTATTGTAAGAATCAGCGGAAACGATGCGTTCGAAGTGGCGGACCGCGTATTCCGTGCAAAAAAAGAAGGAAAAAAGCTTTCCGCGGTCAAATCGCACACCATTCATTATGGCTGGATTACCGAAGGGGAGGAAGTGATTGATGAGGTCCTTGTCATGGTAATGAAAGGACCGAAAACATATACAGGTGAAAATACCGTCGAGATCGACTGTCACGGCGGTGTGCTGGCGGTAAAAAAGGTGCTTGAGGCAGTCTTACATGCGGGCGCGCGGGCGGCAGATCCGGGCGAGTTTACGAAACGGGCGTTTCTGAACGGAAGAATGGATCTGACGCAGGCCGAAGCGGTCATGGATGTTATTTCGGCGAAAAGTGCCTATGCCTTAAAAAGCTCCGAGAGCCAGCTTCGCGGAACAGTGAAAAAGGCGATCCGGACAATCCGCGAGAAGCTGATTTACGAGATCGCATTTATCGAGTCAGCGCTCGACGACCCGGAGCACATCAGCCTGGACGGGTATCCAAAGCGGCTGGCCCAGGTTGTTGCGGAGCAGAAAAAGCAGGTGGAAAAGCTGCTTGCATCTGCGGATGAGGGCAAGATGATCCAGGAGGGCATCAAGACGGTGATCCTTGGAAAACCGAATGCCGGAAAATCATCGCTTTTAAATCTGCTGGCAGGCGAGGAAAAAGCGATTGTGACGGATATCGCCGGAACGACACGCGACGTGCTCGAGGAAAATCTGGTCTTAAAGGGCATTTCCCTTCGGATTCTGGATACGGCGGGGATCCGAAAAACGGCGGATACGGTCGAGAAAATCGGTGTGGATCGTGCTTTGGAGCATGCAAAGGACGCAGATCTGATTCTCTATGTGGTGGATGCATCCGTGCCGCTCGATGAGAATGATGCAAAAATCATGGAAATCCTGAAAGGGCGCAAGGCGATTGTGCTGCTGAATAAGTCGGATCTGACTGCGGTGATCGAAAAAGAGGAGATGGAGCAAAAGACAGGCGCTCCGGTCATCAGCATTTCCGCGCGGGAAGAGACGGGTATGGAAGAGCTGGAGGAACAGATGAAAAAGATGTTTTTCCAGGGCGAAATTTCGTTCAACGATGAGGTTTACATCACGAATGCGCGCCACAAGCAGGCGCTTTTTGCAGCAAAAAAGAGTCTGGAACTGACGGCAGAAAGCATCGAAATGGGTATGCCGGAGGATTTCTTTTCCATTGATCTTATGAATGCGTATGAGGAGCTGGGTTCGATCATCGGTGAAGCGGTGGGAGAGGACCTTGTGAATGAGATTTTCAGCAAGTTCTGTACAGGTAAATAAAGGCAGCAAATGCAGATTACGAAGATCTGCCGGAATAGAGTTACAAGGAACGACAGCCGGATTTTGACAGAGTAAAAAGCTTAAGACAGAATCTGAAGCTGTAGATAGAGAAAGAGGATAAAAGAAAAATGGCAGTTTTAGAAGAAACAATTGATATTGCCGTCATCGGCGCAGGCCATGCGGGATGCGAGGCAGCACTTGCGGCAGCGCGGATGGGGCTGGAAACGGTTGTATTTACGGTAAGTGTCGACAGCATCGCGATGATGCCGTGCAATCCGAATATCGGAGGAACCTCGAAGGGACACCTCGTAAAAGAAATCGACGCGCTCGGCGGCGAGATGGGCAAAAATATTGACAAAACGTTCATACAGTCGAAAATGCTGAATCAATCGAAGGGACCGGCGGTGCATTCGCTGCGTGCGCAGGCGGATAAGCGGGCGTACAGCCAGTCGATGCGCGAGGTTCTTGAAAATACCGATCATCTGACGATCCGCCAGATGGAGATTGCGGAGCTGATCGTGGAAGACGGTGTTCTGACGGGTGTAAAGGCCGTTTCCGGCGCGATTTACCACTGTAAGGCTGCCGTCCTCTGTACCGGCGTTTATCTGAATGCACGGTGCATTTACGGCGATGTGAGCGCGTATACCGGCCCGAACGGACTGCAGGCGGCGACGCATCTGACGGATTCCCTGAAAGCGAACGGCGTGGAGATGGTGCGTTTTAAAACAGGAACACCGGCGCGTATTGACAAGCGGAGCATTGACTTTTCGAAAATGGAAGAGCAGTTTGGCGATGAGCGCGTTGTGCCGTTCTCATTCTCGACCGATCCGGAGAGCGTACAGATCGATCAGGAATCCTGCTGGCTGACGTATACGAATGAAGAAACGCACAAAATTATCCGCGAAAACCTCGACCGGTCGCCGCTGTATTCCGGCATGATCGAGGGAACAGGCCCGCGGTACTGTCCATCCATTGAAGATAAAGTTGTAAAATTTGCCGATAAAAACCGCCATCAGGTGTTCCTGGAGCCGGAGGGACGATACACGAACGAGATGTACGTCGGCGGCATGTCAAGCTCGCTGCCGGAGGATGTGCAGATTGCGATGTATCACACCGTGCCGGGTCTGGAGCATGCAAAAATCGTGCGGAATGCGTATGCGATCGAGTACGACTGCATCAACCCGAGACAGCTTCTGCCGTCCCTCGAGTTCAAGGCGATCAAGAATCTGTTTTCCGGCGGCCAGTTCAACGGCAGTTCCGGATACGAGGAGGCTGCGGCGCAGGGCCTGATCGCGGGCATCAATGCAGCGCTCCGCGTGCAGGGAAAAGAAGAGCTGGTGCTCGACCGTTCGGAGTCGTATATCGGCGTTCTGATTGACGACCTCGTGACGAAAGAGAACCATGAGCCGTACCGTATGATGACGAGCCGCGCGGAATACCGTCTGCTGCTCCGTCAGGACAACGCGGATCTGCGTCTGCGCAAATACGGCTACCGCGTGGGTCTGATCAGCGAGGAGCAGTATGAGGCACTGAAAGTAAAAGAACAGCGGATTCAGGAAGAGATTGAGCGCGTGGAGAATACGTATGTGGGAACGAGCTCGAACATCAATGAGCTTCTGGAAGAGTATGGATCAACGCTGCTTTCCGGCGGAAGTTCGCTCGCAGAGCTGATCCGCCGGCCGGAGCTGAATTATAAGATGCTGGCGGAAGTAGATCCGAAAAGACCCAAGCTGCCGGAGGATGTGCAGGAGCAGGTCAACATCAACATCAAGTACGACGGCTACATTAAGCGCCAGATGAAGCAGGTGGAGCAGTTTAAAAAGATGGAAGAGAAGAAGATCCCGGAGAACATCAATTACGACGAGATCCAGAGCCTGCGCATCGAGGCGAAACAGAAGCTGAACCTGTACCGTCCGATCAACATCGGCCAGGCGTCCCGTATTTCGGGCGTTTCCCCGGCGGATATTTCGGTTCTGCTGGTGTATCTGGGACATAAATAAAGGACAGATATGCATGCCTGAATTACGTTCTTATGCAGCGAAACCGCAAGTGCTTTCACGCTGCGTGGATCGTAACAAAAAGTGCAGCGGGCACTTGGAAGAATAGAGAAGAACGGAGAACAACATGAAAGAATACAATCTTGAAGGATTTGAGCGCGGCCTTTTTGAGCTTGGAATCAAACTTTCCGAGGAGCAGAAAACGCAGTTTCTGCAGTATTACGAGCTGCTGGTGGAGTGGAATTCGTTTATGAATCTGACGGCGATTACGGAGTTCGATCAGGTTATCACGAAACATTTCCTCGATAGCCTGTCGCTGGTGAAGGTCTGTGATGTGGCACAGGCAGGACGCATTCTTGATGTGGGAACGGGAGCCGGTTTCCCGGGAATCCCGCTGAAAATTGCGTTTCCGGAGGTGGAAGTCGTGCTGCTGGATTCGCTGAATAAGAGGGTGAAATTCCTGAATGAAGTGATCGGACAGCTTGGACTTTCCAAAATTACGGCCATTCATGGAAGAGCTGAGGATTTCGCACGCCAGAAGGAGTACCGGGAGCAGTTTGATCTCGTGGTATCGCGCGCGGTGGCGAATTTGAGTTCGCTTTCGGAGTATTGTCTGCCGTATGTGAAGGTGGGCGGACGGTTTGTTTCGTATAAATCGGGCAAATTAAGCGAGGAGCTTACTGCGGCCCAAAAAGCGATCCATGTACTCGGCGGCGAGGCAAAAGAGCCGGTTTATTTCCAGCTTACGGGAACAGAGGATGAGAGATCGTTTGTCTGTATCGAGAAGGGGAAGGCAACGCCGAAAAAGTACCCGAGAAAAGCGGGAACACCGGCGAAGGAGCCGATTCAGTAAAAAATTCAAAGAAAATAAAAGAAGCGCTGCAAAGAACAGAAGAAAAAAGTTCTTTGCCCGCTTATGCGTTTTAACAATTTGGAAACAATTACGGAAAATCGAATTTGAGCTTATTAGCTGAGAGCAAGAATCGTCCCGTGGCCACAAATTTTCAATTCTTGAAAATTTCCTGT
>OMBM01000589.1_pt1 | contig 18689 bp, 14 predicted proteins | sample 1644861 | NCBI WGS metagenome assembly OMBM01 (sample SAMEA103958165, study PRJEB25191) | human gut metagenome | biome: human-associated habitat [ENVO:00009003]; feature: intestine environment [ENVO:2100002]; material: feces | place: Germany | collected 2013/2015 | reverse complement strand
GTTCAGTCGGGTCTGATCCTTAAAATCCTCGATTATGTTCTTTACCTCCGGCGGGGTTACGCCTTCGGCATCGAGGACGCGCGACAGTTCCTTCATCACATAGCCGACAGTCTCGGCAAAGGATGAACCGGCAATGATTTTACCGATCATCACGGATCTGTTTTAGCAGGGCTTCGAGGCTTGCCATGATGGTCGCGTGACGGGATACGACACTTGAAAATCCTTTCGCATGGGCAAGCCGTGTCAGTAGATTCAAGTTGCGAGCTATGCCTTTGAGCTGGGTTATGAAATCCAGATGCTCGCGACGCAGGCGTTCTCGTACCTCTCCCGTCTGAAGCAGTTGTCGGACGATTTCCGCCGAACGCTGTCCCGAAGTACGGGCCAATGACTGAAGACGTAAATAATGCTCCGTATCGAGCCGCGTACTGACGATATATTGGCGAACACGACCTTTATTCAATTCCGGCCGCCCTTGTTCTGTGTTTGTTTCATCGGTTTGTTTGCAGGAGTTAGACCAACGGGATGTTCGGCGCAGGTAGGTTTTCGTTTACGAAAACACAAACTTACTCGCCTCATGTGAGGCGAAGAATCCGCACCGGAGAATCTCTTCCCGAAGTTTTCGGAATCCTCCGCCGCAACTCCCGATGCCGGGGCTGTTCCGGGTGCAATATTACGATTGTCCCGTCCTGAAAAAGGTTTACAGAGATTGATAATTAAAGATAAGCATTTGGGTTCAAAAAATATTGACCTGATATAAGTTTACATATGCCTTCCGAACAACCGTCTTTCGGCCCCAATGATGTTTGAGTTTCCCGGTTCTAAGTTCCGCTTCCAAGGGCGTAAGCCAATCGCAGCTGGCATGAGGTCTGAGTGAATTGTAAAGGATAACGATCTGGTCGATGCGTTCTTTTGCTGCCTGAAAACTTTCAAAACATTCCTCGTCGATCCATTCGCTCTTCAGAATACCGTTCACCCGTTCGGCAACGGCATTCTCATACGGATCGCCCTTTTCAGTCATGCTGATGCGAATCCCATTATCGGTCAGCAATTTCACATATTCTTTCGAACAATATTGGCATCCTCTGTCCGAATGATGGATTAACCCTTGCCGTTTTTGCTGCGGAGTCTGGTCTATGGCCATCCTCAGTGCACGGAGCGCTCCGTCCCGTTCCAATGTCGTATTCAGATCATAGCCTACGATCCGTTTGGAATAGGCATCCGTTATCAAAGCCAGATATGCAAATCCTTCTTTCAAAGAAATGTACGTAATATCTCCGACCCATAAACGATGCGGCCGCTCGAGGTCGAAACCCCGGATCAGATTCGGATATTTACGCATCCAGTGCTGCGAGCAGGTCGTAACGCTGTATTTCTTCCGACGTTTGACCAGAAGATTGTTTTCCGAAAGCAGCGTAAATAACCGATCTCGGCTGACCGGAAATCCGTCTTGTTGTAGCAAATGCCACAGTTTACGACCGCCGAGCCTGGGCATCAGTTTCCGGTAGCAACCCACCCGCTCTAAAAGAAGGATATAGGATAAGACTCCTTCCCTATTACGCCGTAGATGTTTATAATTAGGCCTGACGAGCATAGCCGAACAACCCGCACGGAAACGACAGGCTTATTCCTGTGTGTCTTTCTTTGAGGCGCCGGACTGTCCGGCTGCGGATTTTTTAGCAGGTCGACACCGTATCTTCCTGGAGGATATCTCCCATGATCTCATAGCCTTCCAGACGTAATAAAGCCTCTTCCAAGTGCCGCCGAAGGGCTTTGTTCTCGGATAACAGTTCACTGGCTTCTTCCTCGTAACGCGGGACATGATCGGAAAAGGATTAGGGGTACTCACAAAGCTACAACTATTTTTCGCTTTCCAGCGCTGACCCATCTTATGAATCGTAGACATGGGAATACCATGTTCTTCGGAGAGTTGGCGAGCCGTCTTGACTCCGCTCAAATACTCCTGTAAAATCAGATGACGCAACTGACGCGGTAAATAATGACGTGATAAGTCTGAATTCGTTGTTTGCTGCATAAGATTTACTCTTTTCTGTAAACCTTTTTCAGGACGGGACAGCGCCAAAACAAACCCTCGGTGCGGACTGGAGCGGTCTGGAGCGGACATCGGAACCGAAGCATTTCACCCGGTTGTATATTGCAGCATGAAAGGTCGGTTTTCTTATTCTGTTCATTATCCCGATATAAACCACATTAAACGGAAAACGGTATTTTGAATGGTTTAAAACACAAAACCGGGCATACACGCTTTACGACCGTATAGCTAACAATCAATCTCAAAAACGTTGCACCATGGATTCATTGAAAGAAACAGACAAACCTGCACCCAATCCTTCTAAACATCCCCGTATCGAAGTCGACGAGGAGTTGATGCGTCAGATGATCGCCGACAGGCCCCTTTGGATTCGAAAGTCGTCCGCCAGATTCCCGAACCGGAAGAGGAAGATATGGACGCTCTTGAGGAAAACACATCGGAAACGGTATCCGGAGCATCGGCACCGACTGCTGAGAAAACAGACGTCGACATCCAAACGACTACTGGAAAGGAGTCGGCCGGATTCTGGCGTAAAAAGATCGCGCTGCCGGATTTCGAACGCACGTTCTTCGCGCCGGTGGATTGCCGTAACCGCTCGGCAATCTATGTCAGCGCCCGAACCAAGCACAAAGTATCGGAAATACTCCACCTGTTAGGGAATGAGAGTACAAGGCTTACGGCCTTGGTCGACAATATGCTGCGGTTCGTCATGGACATTTACAGCGACGAGCTGAATTATCTCCACGAGAAGAAGAACAACAGACGACCGTTTTGAAAAAGCGGAGGCATTTCGACGCCAGATAGCAGGACGGAAGGGGCCGTCGAACGGGCAGGCCGCTCGCGGCTGAACATCAGAACCGGATCGTCAGGAGCCGCAGAATGTCGCCTTTTCCGACGGTAGCGTCCAGCAACACGCCGGGGATGGAAATACGCAAGGCTCGCCCCTCGGGCGATTCGCATGGCCTTGCGTATTTTCATCTCCGGCGTTTAATTCCCTGCCGGTGGGAAAACTCACATCGAAAATTACCCTGCCATTGACGAAGCAAGATCGGAAATCGAACTAGCTGTAAGATCGTAGGCCATTACTGTGCGACCTTGAAGACGCTGCTGAGTTTCTCGCTTAATGCCGCCATATCCTGTCCGATCTTGTCATTGGTGATTTTGGCATAGATTTGGGTCGTGGTGATCCGTTTATGTCCCAGCATCTTGCAGACCGTTTCCAGAGGTACACCCTGTGTGAGCGTAACCGTCGTAGCGAAGGTATGACGCGCCATGTGGATCGTCGGATTGAACGACAGACCGGCATGTCTGGCAACATGACGTAACGACATGTTCAGTGTTTTATAAGTGCCTTTAAGCGGAAAAACCTTCTCGCTTGTGCGATATGTATCCTTATAACGCTTGTAGAGCATTTCAGCGGCGGGAAGCAGTTTGACCCGGAACTGCGTACCTGTTTTCTGGCGCCTGTCGATAATCCAGCGCTCTCCGTTATCGTCCGTATGGATGTCCGCGTGGGTGAGTTTCACTACGTCCGCATGGCTCAAACCCGTAAAGGCGCAAAAGACGAAGGCGTCACGGTTGATGCCCGTTCGGTAGTTGGGGAGCCTGACATCCATCACGGCCTGCAATTCCGAGGCCGAGAGGTAGCGACGTTCCGAGTATTCCGCTTTGACATAGAACCCGGCGAAAGGATCGGCGGGAATCCAGTTGTTCTTATAAGCCGTATAGGTCATCAGCTTCAGCTTCTTGAGTGTAGAATGGATCGTCCCGGAACGCATCCCTTGTACCGAGGAGAGGTAGACTACAAACTTTTCGATGAAATCCCGCTTCAGCTCTTTGAAAGGAATATCTTTTACACGGTATTCGTATTCGAGGAAAGAGGCAAGCCGGTTACGGCGTTTGCGGTAATTGTCATAGCTCGAATAGGCGCGGTCTTTGCCCACACGTTTGAGGAACCCTGCAAGGTATTCGTCGAAGGTCTGCAACAGCAGGCGGCAGTCGTCGCCCATACCGAGGAAGGCGTTGCGGACTTTTTCGGCCGTAACATACGAATCACGGTCGCAGAGGCGTTGGTACTGCTTGCCGATATTGGTTTTGATATTTTCCAGTTTTTCATTGAGACGCTGCGATTCGAGGCTCTTACCGGAAGCCTTGTTCGCCTTGGCATCCCAAAGGCTGGAGCGAACGGTGAGTTTGCAGCTGAACTGCGACATCGTGCCATTGATGGTGATACGGCCCATAACGGGAACCTGACCGTGTTTTTCCGACTGCCTTTTTACATAGAAAAGGACTTTGAAAGTGCTGCGTTGCATAATAACTTGAACTTTGTGGATGGGTTAAACGTTAAGTCAAGTTATTTGTTATGCGGAAATCCGATGCAACAAACTGAAAACAAATGCCTTAATGCAAACAAAAGCATTTCGGGCAGGTAACGGATAAGTAACGAAACTCACCGTCAAACCTGCCCGATTCTGCAATTTTATTGCTCGGAACAGATGCAGAACAGGGAATTAAATACCTGTAAACATGATATTTACTCTTTTCTGCATATTCGTTTACCTACAAATACCGAACCGATGATTCGATTCCGTCCCTTTCCTGTAAATACGCTTATGGTGTTTGTATTTACTTTCTGCGCCGTATGTTGTCGGTGAGCGATTCGACCCTGCAAGGGCCGTCGTACGTTATCCGGGCGGCTGTCGAAGCGTTTATCCGCAGGGTGCCCGAGCACCACACGTCGGCCTTGGCATAGTTCGATACGGTCAGGTCATAGTCGGCGACCCGCAGCTCGGGGGCGCTGAACACGGCTCCGGACGATACCCTGACCGCGGCGCTGGCGACCTGTGCCGACCCTTTCAGGTTGATCTTGCCGTAACTGCCGACTTCCGCCTCGAGCGAATTCCCGCTGAACGTGCCGCTGAACGAGCCGCCGCTGCTGACGGTCAGTTTCGCCTGCCGGCTGTTCACCGTCACCGCGCCGGAGAATTTGGCGTAGCTGTCGACGCTCAGCGTCAGTGCATCCGAGATCAGCGTACTGCTGACACTGGCGCCGCTGCTGATCTTGAGCGTCAGGACGGAAGCTTTGATGTCGTTCGAGAACTTGGCGTAGCTCCCGACCGTGACTTGGCAGTTGTTGCGGCAGTCGACGGGCGCCTGTGCCGACCCGTAGCTCGAAACCCGCAGCTCGCAGTCGTTGCAGCGTACCGAGCCCGAGAATTTGCCGTAGCTCGACACGTTGAGCTGGGCGGTACCCGGGGTGTCGATGTCGGCGATGACCGATCCGTAGCTCGAAACGGAAACCGCGACCGAGGGCCCTTTCAACGGCAGCTTGCAGGTCACCTTGCCGTAGGAGCCGGCCGATATCTGGCGCAGGGCGGCCGACGCGGGAACGACGACCGAAACCGAAATGTTCTCCGTATTGTTGGCGTTGACGCGGAATTTCAGCGTCCCGCCGTCGCGCTCGAGCACCAGGTAGTCGATCACATTGTCGTCGGCCGTCACGCTGATGGTTCGTGCCGTGGGGCTGACCGTGACGTCGAAGAACGCCGCGGCCGAAATGCCCGTGTAGTCGCCCGCCTTGCCCCAGTCCTGCGTCACCATGCGCCCGCTGCCTTTCAGCCGCGTGTTCTGGTTGCGGCGGCGGTCGACGGCGGCACGTTTGATGTTGGTGCCGATTTCGCCCTCCGTGTTGTAGAGGCGGCGGATCTGCTCGGCGGTGAGCACAGCGGCGAATTTGTCCACGTAGTCACGTTTGACCTGCGCCGTGGCGGCGATGTTCGAGAGCTTGGTTTTGAGTCCCTGCCGTTGAGCGGCCTCGTCCGTTCCCGCATCCGGGGTATTGACGGCCTTGTCGAGCGCCTCGCGGTAGGCTTTGTAGAGCGGTTCGAACTCCTTGCGCTGGCGCGAGGTAAGCCCCAGTTCGCGCACGACCTGCTCGCGGGCGGCCTTGTTCAGCTCTTCGATCGACTGGTTGGCGACGGCGGCCGTTTCGGCGGCGTCGATGGCGGCGCGCGCTTCGGCAATGGCGCGGTCGATCTCGCGGTCGGAGGCGCCGACGGCCCTGCGGGCCTCGGCCATGGCACGGTCGATCTGGCGGTCGGTGGCGTTTACGGCGCGGCGCGCTTCGGACAAGGCCCGGGAGACCTCCCGGTCGGCCGCGTTGCCGGCCGTGTTGACGATAGCCCGGGCTTCGGCCAGAAGCTGTTTCAGTTCGTCACCGGCGGGCGCGGCCTTGCCTGCGAGGGCGAAGAGGAGCGCGCAAAGAAAAGTGAGGAGTTGTTTCATAGCGCATGGAATTTTAAAGTTGCTGGTTGTAGAGTATGTCGTCGTAGTTCTCCGCCGCAGCCTGTTGCAGGGTTTCGGTCGGGGTCGTGGCGAGCATCTGCTCGATGTCCGGCAGCGGGGCCTCGGCGCGGTGGCTGAGGTGTCCGGAGACGAGGATGCCCGTTGCCAGGAGGGCTGCCGCGACACTCACCCCTGCCGCCAGGTAAAGTCGGCGGGTGCGGGCAGCGGGTGCGGGCCGTGCCGCCGTATTGCGCAGGATGCGTTCGTGCAACGCTTCGAGACGATGCTCAGGCAGGTCGTAAGGCAGCCGCCTGCCGATATTTCCGAATTCGTGGTTCATAGTTCCCGTGTTAGTTTCTCTTTCAGTTTCTGTACCGCATGGTGGTAATTGACCTTGAGCGTCTCTTCGCGCTGCCCCAGCACGCGGGCGATCTGTCCGTAGGGCATCCGGTCGTAGTAGCGGAGGTTGAAGACCAGCCGTTGCTTGAGCGGCAGCTCCAGGATCGCCTGCTGGAAACGTACCAGCGTCCGGTCGGCATCCTCGCCGCACTCCTCCGCCACGCGGCTTGCCAGGATGCGGCTTACGTCGTCGAGCGAGGAGAAGAGCCCCGGCCTGCGCCGCCGCAGCATCGTCAGTGCGGTGTTCGTGGCGATGCGGTAGAGCCATGCCCCCAGTTCCCCGGCTCCGCCCCGGAAGGTGCCGATCTTGTCGTAGGCGCGGATGAAGGTTTCCTGTACCACATCCTCGGCATCCTCGTGGACGACGACCAGCCGTCGTGCGTGCCAGTAAAGCGGCCGCAGGTATGCCCCGACCAGACGGTCGAACGCCCCGCGCCGGGTGGCGGGATTGCGTAGCGCCGAGAGTTCTTCTGCGGGTATGTCGCGGGTCTCTTCCATGAGGGTTTGTCTGTAAGACGCGTTAAAGTTGCAAAAGTTAAATCCCAAACCGAAATTTTTTTTGCCCGGAAACGAATTTTTTACGGTTGATTTTTGATTCTTAATATTTTACCTTATCTTTGCGATCCGAAACAGGCGGAATTGGGGCGCGGCTTGCGTGGCCGGGCTGAGAACCGCCGGTGGTAACACATTAAAAAACAAACGTATTATGAAAACTATCTCTGTAAAGGCCGTTAAGCGTGATGAGTACGGCAAGAAAGCGGCCAAGGCCGTACGCCGCGAGGGCATGGTACCCTGCGTACTGTCGGGCAACGGCGAGTCGGTTTCCTTCTCGGTAGACCCCCGCGAGATCAAGGCCCTGATCTACACCCCCAACTCTTACATCGTCGAGTTCGATTTCGACGGCAAGAAAGAGCAGGCCGTGCTGCGTGAGGCGCAGTTCCACCCCATCCGCGAGCAGATCCTCCACCTCGATTTCTACCGCATTGCCGAGGGTAAACCCGTATCCATCGCCATTCCGGTACGCCTGACGGGTAACGCCGAAGGTGTGAAGGTCGGCGGTAAGCTGACGCTGTCGGCCCGTAAGCTCGTCGTGAGCGCGCTGGTCGAGAACCTGCCCGACGAACTGGTCGTGGACGTAACCGAACTGGGTGTCGGCAAGACCATCTTCGTAGGCGACCTTGCATTCGAGAACCTGAAATTCGTCACTCCGGCTTCGACGGCCGTCTGCGCAGTGCGCGTAACCCGTGCATCGCGCGGTGCGGCGGCACAAGCCTAACCGGTAGCGTATGAAATACCTTATTGTTGGGTTGGGAAATATCGGCGCCGAATATGCCGGAACCCGGCACAACATCGGATTCAAAGTGTTGGACGCCCTCGCCGAGGCGTCCAACGCTGTTTTTACGACGGCGCGTTACGGCGATGTGGCCGAGTTGAAGCATAAGGGGCGTACGCTGATCCTGCTGAAACCCTCGACCTACATGAACCTTTCGGGCAAAGCCGTCCGTTACTGGATGGAGGCCGAGAAGATCGCCCCGGAAAACCTGCTGGTGGTTTCGGACGACATTGCGCTGCCTTTCGGCACGCTGCGTATGCGTCCCCGGGGGAGTGCCGGGGGGCACAACGGGCTGAAGAATATCGCCGAGCTGCTGGGAACGGAGGACTACGCCCGGATGCGCTTCGGCGTGGGCGGGGATTTCCCCAGGGGCCACCAGGTCGACTATGTGCTGGGGGAGTGGTCGGACGAGGAGCGCAAGGCGCTGCCCGAGCGGCTCAAGGTGTTCGGCGACGCGATCCTTTCGTTCACGACGATCGGGTTGGAACGGACGATGAATTTCTTCAACAAGAAGTAAATAAACGGTTGAAAAAGAGCCGATGGGCTCGAAATAAAAAACGGACGGATATCGTGCTTGCATGATGATCCGTCCGTTTTGGCGTTTTATCCCGTGGGGATTTTCAACTGTTTGCCGATCCTGCCATAGAAAACCACGCCGCAGATTATGGGTGCCGCGGATGCGCGCAAATTCCGACCGGACGCCTTCGAGCCTCCTGTTCCTCGTCGTAATAAGCTTCGGTCTGGCGGACGGTCAGGGCATATCCCCGATGTCCGGATGCAGGAACGTGCCGGCGAAACCTGCCGCAGCCCAGATGAAACAGGACAGCGCCAGATAGCCCCTTGCCGTGCGCAGGGTGCCGAGCGCCTGCCCGTCCGGGATGCGGAGCCCCAGCAGCAGGGCGCCCAGGGCGGCGGCTACGGACGACGAAGCGAAGGTCAGGAGTTCGTATGGGGAGACACCGGACATACTGGCCTACTCGTCCCCGTCGTAGTAGATTCCGTCCATCAGCCCGTCCAGTTCGCGGCGCTCCTTTTTGGTCGGGCGCCCCGTACCGCGGTCGCGGAAGACGAAGATCGTTTCGCGCGGGATGCTGAGCTTGTCCAGCTCCTCCTGCGGGGTGATGTTGAGGCAGTACAGGGGGACATTCTTGGCCGGCTGGCGGCTCGACACGAGGTCGAGCACCCGGTAGGAGTAGGTCACCTGCATCTTGCGCACGGCGATCACGTCGCCGACCTTCACTTCGCGCGAGGGTTTGGCGGCGGAGCCGTTTACCGTGACTTTGTTGTTGCGGATGGCATCCGCGGCGTCGCTGCGGGTCTTGAACACCCGCACCGCCCAAAGGTATTTGTCGAGTCTTATGTCATCCATGACCGTGTTATTTTTCGTAAATGGATTCGCTGCGGGGCGTATCGTGCGACTGTTCGTCGTTCTGGCGGCTGACGCTGAGGATCATGCCCAGCGCGATGGTGGTGAAGATGGTCGACGAACCGCCGCGCGAGATCAGCGGCAGCGTCTGTCCCGTTTCGGGGATCAGGTTGACGGTCACCATGATATGCAGCAGCGCCTGGCAGGTTATCAGCAGGGCGAGCCCCAGTACCAGCAGCCCCGGGAATGCCGTCCCGCAGCGGCGGAATATCTCGATGCCCCGGAAGAATATCCACAGGTAGAGCATCAACAGGGCCAGTGCCAGTACGATGCCGTATTCCTCGACGAAGAAGGCGTAGGCATAGTCGCTTTCGGGATGGATCATCTCGACGCGCATGGCGCTCTGTCCGGCGCCTTCGCCGAAGACCCCGCCGTTGTGGATGGCGATCATCGACCGCTCGGTGTCGGTGAGGTGCTCGATCGGTTTTTCGGTCTGCGAGCGTGTCCAGAGATGGATCCATGTCGAGACGCGCCCTTCGGCAGTCTCGCTGCGCCCCAGGTTGAGCGTCATGATGAAGACGATGCCGATGCAGGCCAGCCCGATGAGTTTCACCAGTTCGCCCAGCCGGACGCGCCCGATGAGCATCATGACCCACGAGGCCATGAAAACCAGTACGGCCGAGGAAGTGTGGGCCGGGAAGATCACCGCGCACGAGACCACGACGGGCATCAGGATCGGCCATGTCCCCTCGCGCCAGATGCGGCGCTGTTCGCGCGACGAACGCCACGTCCAGAATTTGAGCGACGGGACGATGCGTATTTTATCGATTTTCGACTGCCGTCCGGCCAGTTGCCGGGCCAGGAACAGTACCGTGGCGACCTTCAGCGCCTCGGAGGGCTGGAACTGGAACGGCCCGAGGGGTATCCAGCGGGCGGCGCCGTTGGTCGTGGCGCCGATGAAATAGACGGCGACGGTGAGTGCTACCGAAAGGAAATAGACGGGGCGGGAGAACAGGTTGTAAATCCGGCAGTTGATCTTCTGCACGGCGACCATGATGATGAGGCTGACGACGAGGATGATGAGTTGCTGGCGCAGGAAATGGGCTGTGGTACGCGCCGTGTGGGCGTCGTAGGCCATCTTGGCCGTCGACGAGTAGACCACCAGCACGGAAATCACCGCCAGCGCTGCGACGATGATCCACAGGACGCGGTCGCCGGTAAAGAGCCGGAACTTGTGTTTTTCGGGGGCTTCGGGGGTTTCGCAGGCGCTCTCCCCGGCATCGGTGCCGCGCACGCCGCGGCGTCGGGGCGCATCCTGCGCCCCGGTCTTCCCGTCCGCTGCGCGGGGGGATTTTCCGGGCGCTTCCGTCCAGGGCTCCTGCGCCGGCCCTTCGTCCTGCGTGTATTTCCGTTCGCCGAGCTTCATCGTGCTATGCCTTTTCGTTTACCCACGCCTTGAACAGCTCGCCGCGGTTTTCGTAGTTTTTGAAGAGGTCGAAACTCGCGCAGGCGGGCGAGAGCAGCACCGCGTCGCCGGGCTGTGCGGCGGCTTTGGCGGCCTCCATCGCGGCGTCGAGCGAGCCGGTGGAGACCACTTCGGGCACCACACCCGTGAACTCTTCGATCAGCTTGGTGTTGTCCGCGCCCATGCAGACGAGCGTATGTACCTTCGCACGGGCGAAAGCCTTCAGCGGTTCGTAGTCGTTGCCTTTGTCCGTGCCCCCGGCGATCCATACCACGGGGCGCGTCATGCTTTCGAGCGCATAGTATACCGAGTCGACATTGGTGGCCTTGGAATCGTTGATCCACAGTACGCTGCCGCTTTCCCGGACGGGTTCGAGACGGTGGCAGACGGGGGCGAAGCCGTAGATCGAGCGGCGGATCGAGGCCGGCGCGACGCCTGCCGCAAGGGTCGCAAGAGCCGCGGCCATGGCGTTATAGGCATTGTGCAGTCCTTTGAGCTGCATCTTGGCTGTGTCGATCTCGACCGAGGCCTTCCCGACGGCCGCCGTGAATTTGCCGTCGCAGAGGAAGGCGTCGCCGGCACCGCTCGCCACGGCATTCTTTGCGGCGAAGGGAAGTTGCTTCATGTGCAGATCGTACCTGGGAAGCTGCTGCCAGATCACCTCGTCGTCGCCCGAATAGACGAAATAATCGCGCGAGTTCTGGTTCTGCGTGATGCGCATTTTCGAATCGACGTAGTTCTGGAAACAGTGTCCGTAGCGGTCGAGGTGGTCGGGCGTGATGTTCATCAGCACGCCGATGTGGGCGCGGAACCTGAACATGCCGTCGAGCTGGAACGAGCTTAATTCCAGCACGTACCAGTCATAGTCGCCCGTGGCCACGGAGTAGGCGAAACTCTCGCCGATGTTGCCGCCCAGGGCGGCGTTCATCCCGGCGTCGCGCATGATCTTGTAGACGAGCGACGTGGTAGTGGTCTTGCCGTTCGAGCCGGTGATGCAGATGCACTTCGACCGGCCCAGGTAACGGCCTGCGAACTCCATTTCCGAAATGACGGGAATGCCTGCCGCACGGATTTTCCGCACCATGGGGGCCGTTTCGGGGATGCCCGGCGACTTGATGACCTCGTGTGCCGCGAGGATGCGTTCCTCGGTGTGGCCGCCTTCCTCGTAGGGAACCTGCCACTCGTCGAGCTTGGCTTTGTAGCGGTCGGCGATCTTCCCCATATCGGAGAGGAATACGTCGAACCCTTTCTTTTTGGCGAGGATCGCGGAACCGTAACCGCTGATGCCTCCGCCCAGGACTGCGATGCGTTTCATCTTTTATGTTTTATCGTTTCAGTCGAAGAATATTCCCGAACAGGCCGCATTGGGGCCGCGCACCTGGCAGATGCGGATGCGCACGGAACCCGAGGCTTCGAACGTGACGTATTTGCCTTCACCGTAGTCACGTACCATGTATACCGGTGCGAGCAGTTCTTTGGTTCGAAGGTCGAAAACCTCGAAGGCGCTGCGGCGCCCCGCCCGTTCGTAGTCCGCGAAATAGAGCGAAATGCGGTAGGGCTGCGTGTCCCGGGCGTCGAGGTCGACGGTCATCACCTGCCAGCAGGCGATCGGGTCGCGCGTGACGATGGCGCCCAGGCTGCGGGAGCCGTCGCCCCGGCGGTCGGATCGGAGCGCACGGGGGTCGCCTGCCGCATCGGCATAGTGTACGTGGCCCATGCGGTCGTAGTTCGCGTAGACGATGCTGCGGATGCGGTCGGGTTGTTTTACGCGGTGTGCGCCCGCCGTATCGTAGCTGAAGAGCACGTAGCCCTGCGAGCCGTATTTATCCTGCCAGTCGCCCTGCGTCGCGGCGTCCTCGCTGAATTTTTCAGCGGGGATGCGGTAGGCGATCTCCTCCTGCGTTTGCAGGGGGCGGAATTCGCCTTCGGCATCGAACCGGATGGCGTGGCGCCCCGCGCCGATCCCCGAAATACGGTAGTAGCCGTCGTTCGTACGGTCGGCGGCACAGGGCTTGCCGTCGAGGTATATGGTGCCGATGCGAAGTCCGTCCGCGGGGATGCAGAATTCGGCCTCCGAACCTTCGGGCACGGTGAGCGAACCGCGGCGCGCGGTCATGTCGAGCGATGCCCGGGCAATGCCGCGCGGCGTCGGGACTCCGCCCTCCACGCGGGTGAGCGATCCGGCGAGGCGGGGTTTCACGGCGAAGCGGACGAAGCCCGGGAGCTGGGGTTTTATGCCCAGCACCTCCTCGCTCAGCCACTTGGTGACACCGGCGCTCCACGGGTGGGTCAGGCTGGTGTAGCCGCACTGGTTGTTGACCGGGGCGTCGTTGTCGGAAAGTTTGCAGTCGTTCCACGAGGGGCGGAACACCTCGAAGAAGGTGGTGGCGCCATAGCGCAATTGTCCGCCCCAGCAATCGTCGACGGTGTGCAGCGCACGGTCGTAAGCTCCCAGGGACGCCAATGCCTGCAATACGAAATACTGGTTGAAGGGCGAGTATGAGACCCGCTGCAGGCGGTCGGAGAAATTCCGGGCCAGCAGGGCTTCGCGCTCGGCGGGCGTGGCGAACCCGGCGTTGGCGGCATCCGTGGCAGCGAAGAGCCCCAACCCCTCGTACCAGCGGGGATTGCGGCGCAGGGCTTCGGTCTTTTCGTCGGCGTAACGCTCGTATTTCCCGGCCAGTTCCCGGTTGCCGGCCTGGCGCATGGCAGCGGCGAACTGCCGCCAGGTACCGATGGCCAGCATACGGTAGGCGGTCTGCGGCTCCCGAAAATCGGGGGCTTCGAAACCCGCCCCGAGCCGCTCGTCCCAGCCGTAGAACCAGAGCCGGGGCAGCGTGTCGTAGTGGTCGTAGGCGGCGTCGAGTTTCCGGCAGGCGTTTTCGGTCAGCAGGGCGAGCGTCTCCGCATCGCCCGTATAGTTGTAGTAATCCAGCAGGCTCAGCACCCAATAGAGCGAGTAGCTGGCGATGCCGTTGTCCTGCGTCGAGGTGTAAAGCAGGTTCTTGCGGATGAACGGGAAGTTGCCGAAGGCGGCCAGCGCCGCGGCCTGCGCCGTATAGGCGTCGCCCGTCCATGAATGGCGGTCGCTGCGCTCCATGAGGATCGCCCCGAAATAGTCTTTCAGCAGGTTCAGCCGCACGGTGTAGGCTCCCGTGTACCAGATGCGCGTCAGCTGCGGGTCGTTGCAATCGAACCACCCTTCGTAGTTGACCGGTTTGGTCTGGCAGACAAGCCGTACGTTGCGGATGACGGCGGGCTTCCGGAGGCTGCGGACGTGTATCCACCCGAAGCGGACGCCTTCGTAGAGCTCCCGGTTCAGTTCCAGCCGGAAACTGTTGCCGTAGCGAGCGGGGACGGCGGTTTTCACCGGGTGCTCCGAGCCGGCGTTGAACACGGCCGGTTCGTTGAACTCGCTGATGCTGGCCTCGAACGCGACGTCGGGGGTGTCGCAGTCGAATTCGAGCCATCCGGCGTTCACCTGGCCGAAGTCGAACATCAGGTCGCATGCGTCGCTGACGGTGATCCGGCGCGGGTCTCCGAGGTCGGCGGCTTCGGGGTTCGAGGCTGTCGCCTGCCTGGGGTAGACCGTGTATATCTCCAGCCCGTCGTCCGGCGATACTTTCGTCCAGCAGTAGCGCACCAGCGGGTCGGGCGATTCGGGTACGGCCTCTCCCGACGGCGTGGCCGTAAGCACGGGGTAGGGTTCCGGGATCTGCGAGCGTACCATCCGCTGCGGCGGCTGGGCCTGGAGCGACGTTGCGAAGAGCAGGGCGATGGCGGTAAGGCGGGTCGGGGTATACATGGCGGTTTATTAACGTATTTTGAGCGTTACCAGGGTAATGGCGGCCAGTAGCAGCGAGATGATCCAGAAGCGGAGCACGATCTTGGTTTCGAACTGCCCTTTTTTCTGGAAATGATGGTGTACGGGAGCCATCAGCAACAGGCGCTGCCCTTCGCCGAATTTGCGTTTGGTGTATTTGAAGTAGCCGACCTGCATCATCACCGAGAAACTCTCGACCAGGAACACGCCGCACAGCAGCGGCAGCAGCAGTTCCTTGCGGATGCAGAGGGCGAAGACGGCGATGATGCCGCCGATCGACAGGGAGCCGGTGTCACCCATGAAGATCTGCGCCGGGAAGGAGTTGTACCACAGGAAGCCGACCAGCGCGCCCGCGAAGGCCGCCGCGAAGACGACCAGCTCTCCGCTGTCGGGGATATACATGATGTTGAGGTAGTCGGCGTAGACGATATGCCCCGAGAGGTAGGCCAGTACGCCGAGTACTGCCACGATCGGGACGGAGACGCCCGTGGCCAGCCCGTCGAGGCCGTCGGTGAGGTTGGCGCCGTTCGACACCGCCGTGACGACGAAGATCGCCACCAGCACGTAGAGCAGCCACGTGGCGGCGCTGGTTTCGCCCGTGAGCCATCCGTAGTCGAATTCGTTGTTCTTGACGAAGGGGATGGTGGTTTTGGTGGTCTTGGTGCTTTCCGAGCTCAGGACGACGTTCCGCTGCACGCTTTCGATCACCGACCCGTCGGGGTTCAGGTAGACGGTCTGCACGGGCTGCGTGACCTTCTCGCGGACGATGATCTGGGGCGAAAGCCACATCGTCGTGCCGACGATGATGCCCAGCCCGACCTGGCCCACGATCTTGAAGCGCCCCTTGAGCCCCTCCTTGTTGTGGCGGAAGACCTTGATGTAGTCGTCCAGCCCGCCGATCAGCCCCAGCCAGACGGTCGAGACGATCATCAGCTGGATGTAGATGTTGTCGAGCCGTCCGAAGAGCAGGATCGGGACGAGGATCGCCAGCAGGATGATGACGCCGCCCATCGTGGGGGTGCCGCGTTTCTGGAGCTGTCCCTCGAGCCCGAGGTCGCGGATGTCCTCGCCGATTTGCTTGCGGCGCAGGAAGTCGATGATCTTGCGGCCGAAGATGATGACGATCAGCAGCGCGAGGATGATGGCCGCCGCCGCGCGGAACGAAATATACTGGAACATACCCGAGCCCGGGATGTCGTAGTGTTCGCCTAAATGTTTGAAAATGTGATAGAACATGTCGTATGTCGGGTTTTTAGTTCCTGAGTGTGCCGAAGGCCTTGGCGACCTCCTCCTTGTCGTCGAAGTGGTGTTTTACGTCGCCGATGATCTGGTAGGTTTCGTGCCCTTTGCCCGCGATGAGCAGGATGTCGCCCGGCCGGGAGAGCATTGCGGCGGTGCGGATGGCCTCGGCACGGTCGACGATGCGCAGGAACCGGGCGCCGGGGTCGAGGCCGGCGGCCATCTCGTCGAGGATCGCCCCGGGCGACTCGTGGCGCGGGTTGTCCGAGGTGAAGATGGCCGTATCGGCGTATTTCACCGCGATCTGCGCCATCTCGGGTCGTTTGGTGCGGTCGCGGTCGCCGCCGCAGCCGCAGACGACGATCAACTGTTGCGCCGGGGTGCGGATCTCCTCGATGGTCTGGATGACGTTCTCCAGTGCGTCGGGCGTATGCGCATAGTCGACGATGGCCGTGGTTCCGTTCTCCGCCCGCACGAATTCGAAGCGCCCGCTCACGGCATGGAGCATGCTCATGGCACGCAGCACTTCGGTGCGGTCGAGTCCCAGCAGTACCGCGGCGCCGTAGACGGCCAGCAGGTTATAGGCGTTGAAGCGTCCTACGAGCCCGACCCAGACCTCCTGCCCGTCGATGCGCAGCAGCATACCCTCGACGTGCATCTCGACTATCTTGCAGCGGAAATCGGCCATCGTGCGCAGCGAATAGGTGTGTATCCCGGCTGCGGTGTTTTGCACCATGACGCGGCCGTTTTTGTCGTCGGCGTTCGTCAGGGCGAAGGCATCCTTGGCGAGGGAGTCGAAGAAGAGTTTTTTGGCGCGGATGTATTCGGCGAAGGTCTTGTGGTAGTCGAGGTGGTCGTGGGTGATGTTCGAGAAGATGCCGCCCGCGAAATGCAGTCCCCGCGTGCGTTGCTGCACGATGGCATGCGACGAACACTCCATGAAACAGTATTCGCACCCTTCGTCGGCCATCTCGCGCATCATGGCGTTCAGCCGCACGGGGTCGGGCGTGGTGTGGGTCGCCTCGACGATGCGTTCGCCGACTTTGTAGACGACCGTCGAGACCAGCCCGGCCTTGTAGCCCAGTGCCCGCACAAGGTCGTAGAGCAATGTCACGGTCGTGGTCTTGCCGTTGGTGCCGGTGATGCCTACGAGTTTCAGTTCGCGGCTCGGGTGGTCGTAGAAAGCGGCGGCCATGTCGGCCAGCGCTCCCGCGGCGTCGGGGACGACGATGTAGGCTACCCCGTGGGCCGTTTCGGCAGGCAACTGCTCGCAGACGACGGCCGAGGCGCCTTTTGCGACGGCGTCGGGGATGAAGTCGTGCCCGTCGGACTGCGTGCCGCGGGTGGCGAAGAAACAGTCGCCCCGCGTCACGGCCCGCGAATCGTAGGCCAGGGCGGCCACCGTCGTGGAACCGTCGCCGTGCAGCACCGTGACGGGCGTATCTTTGAGTAGGTCTTTCAGTGTTTTCATCTTATTTCAGTGTTATGCCGACCGTCGAGCCCGGCGTGATGCGCGCTCCGGCGGGGATACTTTGCTGTGTTACGGCGCCCACGCCCGAAAAACGGACTTTCAGCCCGCGGCTTTCGAGAACGAACAGCGCATCCTTGAGCCCCATGCCGCGCACGTCGGGCATCGTCCCTGTTTCGGGCGGGAGGCTCGTGATGATTACGTTCGAGAGGCTGTCGACCCGGGCGCGCCCCCAGCCCGTACGCTGGTCGAACGAGGCGCGGGGCGAGAACTTGTCGGCCACGCGGCGGATCTGGGCGATGTCGCCGCCCTTGACGTGCCCCGGGTAGCAGCGGTCGCCGTGCCGCTCCACGCGGCCGTACCAGTCGCGGTTACGGTTGTAAATGTAATCGACCATCCGCTTGACCACGGGGCCCGCCAGCGGCCCGCCGTAGTAGGCTTTGCCCGGTTGCGCCCGGGTTTCGATGGTCGTCAGCACCGTATAGCGGGGATTGTCGGCCGGGAAATAGGCGACCATCGAACCGAGGTAGTAGCGCCCCTCGCGGCTGCGGGCGTCGGTGATCTGCGCCGTGCCGGTCTTGGCGGCCACGCGCAGGCGCGTGGAGTCCTTGAAATAGAGGCTTGCGGTACCTTGCGTGCAGACCAGTTCGAGGCAGCGTTGCACCTCGCGCAACGCCGCGCGCGAGCAGATCGACGAGGCGATGGTCTGCGTCTCGAACCGCTCCTCGACGTGGTCGCCGCGCCGCAGTTCGCGGATCAGCACGGGCGAGATCATCTTCCCGCCGTTGGCGATGGCGTTGTAGAACGTGATCATCTGGATCGGCGCCAGCCGCACGCGGTAGCCGTAGCTCATCTTGACGAGCATGACGCCCGGGTCGGGTACTTTCCAGTCGGCAGTGATCGACGGGGCGCGTTCGCCGAGCCGTTCCAGCCCGACGGTCTTGCCCAGGTGGAGCTTCTCGTGTAGGAAGTCGCTGTATTCCTGCTTCTTGCCCGTGATGCCGTAGCGATCCCAGATCGCCTTGGCGAAATAGACGTTCGACGACGAGGCTACGGCGCGGCGGAAGTCTATGACGTGGTCGCCCCGGTGCGAGTCGCGGATATTCCTGGCCGGGCCGACCGTCACGGGGTCGCCGTTGTGCGTGTCGTATGTCGTCTCGGGCGACATGCCGGCGTCGTCGAGCAGCGTGAGCATCGTCGCCAGCTTGAAGGTCGATCCGGGCTCCATGCTGCGTCCCAGCGCATAGTTCTCCCTTTCGTAA
>OMBM01000583.1_pt1 | contig 18896 bp, 15 predicted proteins | sample 1644861 | NCBI WGS metagenome assembly OMBM01 (sample SAMEA103958165, study PRJEB25191) | human gut metagenome | biome: human-associated habitat [ENVO:00009003]; feature: intestine environment [ENVO:2100002]; material: feces | place: Germany | collected 2013/2015 | reverse complement strand
AGCGGTACAACGATGGCGCAACTATGAAAGAACTGATGAACTGGCTGAACGACAGCGGCGTGACCACCAACCGCAACCAGAAGTTCACCTACAACAGTGTTCAGACACTGCTGACGAACAAACGGTACATTGGTGAAAACCACTTCAAGGACATTGTGATGCCCGACAGCATCCCGGCCATCGTGGACAAGGACTTGTTTGAAGAAGTACAGCAAAAAATCAAGAAGAACAGCCGCGCTCCTGCCCGTCACAAGGCCGAGGACGATTACTTGCTCACCACCAAGCTGTTCTGCGGAATGTGCGGCGCGATGATGTTCGGCGAGTGCGGTACGGGTAGAAACAAGGTCGTTCATCATTATTATAAGTGTGCCACTGCGAAACGTTTCAAGACCTGCAAGAAAAAGACCGTCCGTAAGGAATGGCTGGAAGATTTGGTCGTGGCTGAAACCATGAAGCTGATTCAGGACGATGCCGTGATTGATGCCATCGTTGCGGAAGTGATGGAGTTGCAGGATCAGGAAAACACCACTCTCCCTTTGCTGGAAAAGCAGATGCGCGAGGTAGAGAATGGCATTGAAAATATGCTGAACGCCATTCAAGCAGGTGTGCTGACCAACTCCACCAAATCGCGTTTGGAAAAGCTGGAAGCCCAGCAGAAAGAACTTGAAGTTCGGATCGCCGAAGAAAAAATCGCTCGGCCTCGGTTGAGTGAAAATCAGGTTCGGTTCTGGCTGACCCGGTTCCGCAAGCTCGACCCGAACGTGAAAAGCCACCGGGAAACGCTTATCAATACATTCGTGAATGCTGTTTATCTCTATGATGAAAAAGTTTTGATTACATTCAACTACAAAGACGGCACAAAAACCATCACTTTCGATGAAATCGCCGCCAAAGATGCCCCAGAGGGCAATGGTTCGGATTTGGGTTGCTTCGCTCCACCAAAAGAACCAGCGTAGAAATTACGCTGGTTTTTGTTTTGCCCGGCATCTTAAGTCTCACTCTCGAGGGTGGATTCGAACAGCTGCGGCGATGTCGTTGAAGACGGCGCAAAAACAGCCCCGATGGACCGTCAGGTTCACCGGGGCTGCTGCTATACCATAATTTTGTTGACGTTAACATTTTCGTGATGCCGCGAAAACATCACATGTAGGATATCTGTTTGTGCCGCCGTTACTCTTCCGCTGCAGCTTTGGATTCGTTCACAAAGGCGGCGATCTTATCCACCTGAATTTCGGCAACGGCACGGCCGGTCTCGTAGACGCGGCGCAGCTGGACCGGATCGCGCTCCATGGAGCCGATCTCCAGCGGGATGGGCGGGCGGATGACAAACGCCTTGCCGGTCTGCTCCAGCATGGCAATGTGATCCAGCGTTTCGTTGTAGCGTTCGTGACGGTCGGCAACGGCTTCCACAAAAGCGGGGTAGCGCATGTAGCGTGCCCGGATGACGGGCAGCATCTTGTTCTTCTTTTTCACAAAGCCCTTGGGCTGGGTCAGCACAATGAGGTTGCGTTTGTAGCCGATGGACTCGAAGAACCGCACGGGGATGGAATCGGCAATGCCGCCGTCCAGCAGCTGATAATGGCCGATCTTTACGATCTTGGCCGCCAGCGGCATGGAGGCGGATGCCTGCATCCACTGGATATCCTCGGCATCGCCGGTGCGGCACTTGTGATAGATGGGGTCGCCGGTACGCACATCGGTGCACACCACAAAAAAGTCCATGGGGTTCTCTGCAAATGCCTTTGCGTCGAACACGTCCAGCTTTTCCGGCACGGTGTGGTAGCAGAACTGCTCACTGTACAGGTTGCCGGTGCGCAGCAGGTTGCCGAAGCTTGCGTAGCGCTTATCGTTGCAATACTGGGTGTTGTAGCGGATCACACGGCCGATCTGATGGGACTTGTAGTTGCAGCCGAACACCGCACCGGCCGAAACGCCAATGGCACCATCCAGCACGATGCCATGCTCCATCAATACATCCAGAATACCGGCGGTAAACATGCCGCGCATGGCACCGCCTTCCAGCACAAGACCCGTTTTCATATATGCTCTCCCCTCCTGTGTGCCGGTGCACAGATGCCGGACACACCTTATATTAACTACAGTATACTCGAATCTGTAAAAAGTACAAGAGCGGAAAACCTATAAATTTATCAAGAAAACCTCTTGCCAAAGGAAAGAGCATCCGGTATACTAGGTGAAATAAAAAGAGAAATATGCGCTGCAAACGCATGGGCATGGAAAAAATCAGGTTGGAGGAATTGCTGCACTATGAAGATGCTGGAAGATCGTATTCGCAAAGATGGTATCGTACGCGAGGGCAATGTGCTCAAGGTGGATAGCTTTATCAACCACCAGATGGACATTCCGCTGTTCCGGGAGATGGCAAAGGAGTGGAAGCGCCTGTTTGCAGGCAAGCCCATCAACAAGGTGCTCACCATCGAGGCCAGCGGCATTGGCATTGCAGCCATCGTGGCCAGCGAGTTCAACGTGCCGGTGGTATTTGCCAAAAAGTCCATGAGCATCAATCTGGACTACAACAACTACGAAACCAAGATCCAGTCCTTCACCCACAAAAAGATCTACAATGTGATCGTCTCCAAAAAGTTCCTCACCCCGGAAGACCATGTGCTGATCATTGACGATTTCCTTGCCAATGGCTGTGCCCTGATGGGCCTGCTGGATCTGGCCAAGGAAGCCGGCGCCACAGTGGAGGGCATCGGCATTGCTGTGGAAAAGGGCTTCCAGCAGGGCGGCGAGCTGATCCGCAGCAAGGGCATCCAGCTGGAGAGCCTTGCCATTGTGGAGTCTATGAACAGCGAGACCGGCGAGATCGTCTTCCGCGAGCAGCCGCAGCAGAATTAAACAAAAAAACATTGCAGCCCCGGGAAAGTCGGAAGACCTTTCCGGGGCCGTTTTTTGCTTACGCCCCGTCAAAGCTGTCACCGTCGGCGGGCAGGTCGGCAGCGGTCTGGGCGGGATCGGGATCGGTTTCCGGTTCCACGGCGCGGGGCACGCCCTTGTACACCAGCGTCTGTTCCAGAACCTCGGCGCACACCGGGGCTGAAAGGCTGCCGCCGGCAGTCGTCCAGCTGTGGGGTTCGTCCAAGCACACCAGACACAAAAACTGCGGGTCGTCGATGGGAGCCACGGCCACAAAGCTGGCAATACGGGCTTTTTCGTCGGTGCTGTCCAGCTTCTGGCTGGTGCCGCTCTTGCCGCCCACCCGGTAGCCTTGGATGCGGGCATTGCGCCCGCCGCCGTAGAGCACCACGGCTTCCATCATCTCACGCATGGTTTCAGAAGTTTCCGGTTTGATCACCTGCCGCCTGCACACCGGCTCTGTGTGCTGCAGAATGCTGCCGTCCGGGTTCAGGATATCGCTGACAAGATAAGGCTGCATCAGCCTGCCGCCGTTCACCACAGCGCACACGGCTGCGGCCATTTCCATATAGGAGATCTTGCTGCTCTGGCCGAAGGCGCAGGAGGCCAGCTCCACCGGCCCCATGCGGTCGGCGGTGTAGTACAGACTCTTTTTGGGTTCGGCAGGCAGATCGACCCCGGTTGGCTCCCGCAGGCCGAAAGCGGCAAAGTAATCGCAGAAGGCTTCTTTGCCCAGCCGCGCGCCAATCTGGATAAAGCTCTGGTTGCAGGAATTTTCCAGCGCCTGGGTCACGGTCTGGCTGCCGTGGCGCTTGTGGTTGGCGCAGTGGAACCGCGTGCCCGCCACCGAGATAGAGTCTCCGCAGTAAAAGGTGGAGTGCCGGGTGATGGCACCGGCATCCAGTGCCGCCGCGCAGGTGATGAGTTTGAACACGCTGCCGGGCTCGTACAGGTCGCTTACCGCCTTGTTGCGCCACTGGGTCTGCTGCGCCAGCTGCAGGGCGGCGGTGCGCTCTTTACCGGAAAGGGCATCTACGGCAGCGCGTGCGGCTTTGTCGGCGATCACCCGGGGCTGGTTGGGGTCGTAGGCCGGGGTGGTAGCCATGGCCAGCACTGCCCCGGTGTTCACCTCCATCACGATGCCTACGCTGCGGGCGGCTACATGATGCTCCTGCACCGCATAATTCAACGCATTTTCAAGGTAATGTTGAATATTTGCATCAATGGTCAGCCGCAGCCCGCTGCCCTCCACGGGGGCAAGCTCGGTCTCGTAACTCTGCGCCAGCGTGTAGCCCCAAGCGTTCACGGCGGTCAGCACTACTCCGTTCTGCCCGGTAAGGGTGTCGTTGTATTTCAGTTCCAGCCCGCTGACCCCAGCGTTGTCTACGTTGGTGAACCCCAGCACCGAAGCCAAAAACTCTCCCTGCGGGTACCAGCGCTTGGAATCCTGATTGATGCGCACGCCGGTAATGCCGTTCGCTGCGCAGAAATCCCGCACGGCATCGGCGGTTTCTCGCTCCACCCGATAGCGCAAAAGGCAGTCGTTCGCGCGCCGGTCGCTGAACTTTTCCAGCAGCTTTGCCTCGTCCAGCTCCAGAATCTCTGCAAGCCCCTTGGCGGCAAGGGCAAGCTTATCCTCCGGCATCTCCCGGGGGCTGGCACGCAGGGTCCAGCAGCTGCTGTTGGCGGCAAGCAGCGCGCCGTCGGCGCTGTATATCTTGCCCCGGTCGGCGGGCACAACGGTGTCCCGCAGCTGCTGTCCCAGCGCCCGCTGGGTGTACCAGCCGCCGGTGCATAATTGCAGCCAGAACAACCGCCCGATGAGCCCTGCAAAGCAGACGGCGCACAGCCCCACCGCAATGAGCCGTGCCCGCAGACGGAACGCCCGCTCCGGCAAAGTGCGCAGGGCGTCCGTGGGTTTTGAGCCGCGCATGGCAGCACCCCCTTTGCGGGCAGTTTATGCGTCCGGCGGCGGCGCGTATGACTAACCGCCCCTGCACCCGCGTACAATAACATAAAATGGAGGTGACCGGGATTGCACAGAACTGCTGCCCGCAAAGGGCTGCTGCGGCCGCTGCCGCCCATGGACCTGCCCTTTCTGGTGCTGGTGCTCACGCTGGTAGCCTTTGGGCTAGTGATGCTGTGCAGCGCCAGCAGCGCGGTGGCGCTGTACCGGCGGCAGGACGCCTTTGCCTATGTGCGGCCGCAGCTGCTGTACGCTGCCATGGGGCTGGTAGCCATGTGGATGGCCAGCCGGGTGGACTACCACATCTATCACAAGCTGGCGTGGCCGCTGTTGGCGCTCTCGCTGGTGCTGCTGACGGCGGTGCTGTTCATGCCGGAATATAACGGCTGCAAGCGCTGGCTGGTGCTGCCGGGGCTGGGCACATTACAGCCCAGCGAGATCGCCAAGTTTGCAGTGGTGCTGGTGTTTGCCCACATCATCGCTTTGAACCACGACCGCATGGGCAGCTTTGCGGTGGGGGTAGTGCCCTTTGCGCTGGTGCTGGGGGTGGTGGCGATACTCATGCTGCTGGAGCCCCACCTTTCCGGCACGGTGCTGATCTTAAGCATCGGCGCGGTGCTCATGTTCGTGGGCGGCACCGGGCTGCGGTGGTTTATGCTGGCAGGGGCGGGCGGCGCTGCCGCCATCGGTACGGCTATCGTGCTCATGCCGGAGCTGGTGCCCTACGCCGCCGACCGTCTCAATTCGTGGCTGGACCCCTTTGCCGACCCGCTGGGGGACGGACACCAGACCATCCAGAGCCTGTATGCCATCGGCTCCGGCGGGGCGGCAGGGCTGGGGCTGGGCAACAGCCGCCAGAAGCATCTGTTCGTGCCCGAGCCGCAGAATGACTTCATCTTCTCCATCCTCTGCGAGGAACTGGGCTTTCTGGGCGCGTGTGCGGTGATATTGCTGTTCAGCGCGCTGCTGTGGCGGGGCATCACGCTGGCGGCGCACGCGCCGGACCGTTTTGGCGCACTGCTGGTGGTGGGCTTTGTGGTGCAGGTGGCATTGCAGGCGGTGCTGAACATCGCGGTGGTCACCAACACCATCCCCAACACCGGCATCAGTCTGCCCTTTTTCTCCTCCGGCGGCACCAGCCTGATGATGCTTCTGGGCGAGATGGGCATCGTGCTTTCCGCCTCTCGGGGCGAAAGCTGATAAAAGGCTGCATTTCCTGCCGCAATGGGGCAGCAGCGGCGCGGAAATACCGGAAAAACACGGACAAATGACCGGACAAACCCAGCAGACTGCGGGAAGGCCGTTTCCGGCGCATTTCTTTGACCAAAGACCCTCGTTTTGCATACCATGGGGTATCTTTTGCAGAACGGGGGTCTTGGCATGGCTGGGGATTGGATCATTACGGGTGGACGGCCTTTGCAGGGCAGGGTGGAACTGCCTGCGGCCAAAAACAGTGTGCTGCCGTTGCTGGCAGCAGCACTGCTGTGCAGCGGGCCGGTGCAGCTGCAAAATGTGCCGCGCCTGACCGACGTGGAGGACTGTCTTGCCCTGCTGCAGGGCGTGGGCTGCACGGCGGGCTGGCAGGGCGCAGAGCTGGTGGTGCAGGGGCAGCCCATGCGCACCGACCTTGCACCGGAGGCCGCAGGCAGGATGCGGGCATCCATCCTGTTCTGTGCGCCGCTGCTGGCGCGGCTGGGGCGGGTGAACACTGTACTGCCCGGGGGCTGCCGCATCGGGGCAAGACCCATCGACCTGCATTTGCAGGGGCTGGCGCAGATGGGCGTGCGGCAGCTGCCCGCTGCGCCCGGACAGCTTACACTGTACGCCCCGGCGGGGCTGCGGGGCGCGGAGATCTGTCTTAGCTTTCCCAGCGTGGGCGCTACCGAAACGCTGCTGCTGGCCGCTGCTACGGCGCAGGGGCAGACCGTGCTGCATGGTGCCGCAAAGGAACCGGAGATCGTGGATCTTGCCGCCTTCCTCAACGTCTGCGGCGGCTGCGTGGAGGGCGCGGGCACCGACACCATTCGGGTGCAGGGAAAGCGCTGCCTTGCAGGCTGCACCTTTGCACCGGTGGCAGACCGTATCATCGCCTCTACGCTGGCCTGTGCGGCGGCAGCGGCGGGCGGCAGGGTGGAGCTGGCAGGCTGTGCGCCCGGGCTGTATGCGCCGCTGCTGGAAATTCTGGAACAAATGGGCTGCACCGTAGAGCGGGCGCGCGATGCTGCCACCATTTCACGGTTCGGGGCGTTGCGCGGTGCGGGAAATGTGCACACCGGCCCATATCCCGGCCTTGCCACGGACGCCGCCCCGCTGCTGGCGGCGGTGATGCTCTGCGCACAGGGCGAAAGCAACTTGCAGGACAGGGTGTTTGAACACCGTTTTGCCTGCGCCGATGGCTTTGCGGCGCTGGGGGCAAACGTCCGGGTGGCAGAGCGCACCTTGTATGTGCAGCCCGCCGGGGTGCTGCACGGGGCAAAGCTGACTGCACCGGACCTGCGGGGCGGGGCAGCGCTGGTGCTTGCGGCACTGGCTGCCCGGGGCAGCAGCCGCCTTGGCGGGGTGGAGTTTGTCCGGCGCGGGTATGCGGACCTTGACCGGCTTTTGGCGGGGCTGGGCGCACAGATTTGGCAGGAAATACCCGCCCGGAGTGGGCTTGCGAAAAAAACACCCACGAAAAAGCAATTTTGTCTTGCAATCGGAACAAAAAAATGATACGATACTGTTATATAAGTATCGTATGATAATATCTGTGCGGCTTTTGCGCAGTTCCACATAAAAATCCGATGGAGGACAAAGTTATGGCATTGATGCTCGACGAAGAACTGGACGAGAACGTTACGACGATCAAGGTGATCGGTGTGGGCGGCGGCGGCGGCAACGCCGTGAACCGCATGGTGAGCGACGGCCTGCAGGGCGTGGAGTTCATCGCCATGAATACTGACCAGCAGGCACTGGCTAAGAACCATGCCTCGGTCAAGGTGCAGCTGGGTTCCAAGCTGACCAAGGGTCGTGGTGCGGGTGCAGACCCGGAGATCGGCCAGCGCGCCGCTGAAGAGAGCAAGGACGAGATCGCAAATGCGCTCAAGGGTTCCCAGATGGTGTTTATCACTGCCGGTATGGGCGGCGGCACCGGCACCGGTGCAGCACCCGTTGTGGCCGAGGTGGCACATGATTTGGGCATCCTGACCGTTGGCATCGTCACCAAGCCCTTCTCCTTTGAGGGCAAGCGCAAGATGGGCCTGGCAGAGCAGGGCATTGCAAACCTGCTCATGCATGTGGACAGTCTGATCGTCATTCCCAATGAGCGCCTGAAGATGATCAGCCAGGAAAAGATCACCCTGATGAATGCCTTCCAGGCAGCCGATAACGTGCTGCGTCAGGGCGTTGAGTCCATTTCCGCTCTGATCAATGTGCCTGCCTTCATCAACCTGGACTTCGCCGACGTGCGCTCCATCATGAAGGATGCCGGCTACGCACACATGGGCGTGGGCAGTGCCAAGGGCGCAGGCAAAGCCGAGAACGCCGCAAAGGCTGCCATTTCTTCTCCGCTGCTGGAGACCAGCATTGCCGGTGCACACGGCGTGATCATCAACATCACTTCCAGCCCGGACATCGGTCTGGAGGATGTGGAGACCGCAGCAGGTCTCATTACCCAGAGCGCACATCCCGATGCAAACATCATCTGGGGTACTGCGTTCGACGAGAACCTCTCGGACGAGATGCGTGTGACCGTGGTTGCTACCGGTTTTGACAACAAGAGCGCAAGCGACCTGCGCAGCAGCATCAGCAATGCAATGGGCGGCGCACAGTCCACTCCGTCTGCTGTGTTTAGCAGCGAGACTGCAAGCCCGGCAGCTTCTGCCGCAGGCGGCGCTGCACCGGCACCCACTGCTGAAAAGCCCGTGGAAGAGGACAACAGCGATAATGGCTATTACGACCAGCTGATGGCCATGCTGAACAAGCGCAGATAAAAAACCAGGATAATAAGCATACAGGCGTAACGGATGGATCGGAGGGACACCATGGCGCAGGGCAGGCAGCAGAACAATGGTTCGCGGCAGCGCTGTGCCCAGTCTGCCGCGGCAAAGGCTCCGGCAGAGCCGCCCAAGGCGGTGTGTGCCCAGCTGGAGCAGATGAACCGAAAGCTGGCAGCGGCCAGTGCGGAAATTTTGCGCTATCAGACCCGTCTGTTTGCCTGTGAACGGCAGATGGCCGCGCTGCGGCAGGAAAATGCCCAGCTGGAAGCGGCCTGTGAGCAGGCGCGGCAGGAGGCTGAGTGCGCGGGCGCTCATGCAGAACAGCTACGTCAGGAGCTGGCCCGCCATGCGGAAGCTGTGCGGCCTGTGCCGGTTGCGGCACATACGCCCCCGCAGCCGGAACCATCGGCAGCGCAGAGTCCGCGGCCGGAGCCGGAGGCCGAACAGCCCGGGCCGGAGGCTCCGCAGCCTGCTCAGCCGGACTGGAAGCCCCAGACCAGATTGGAGCACCTCTCGGTGGAGCTGATGAACTGGTTCGACGATATGATGGGCGCATGACGGAAAGCTGGATGATCTGCAAAAAAAGCAGATATGAGTGAAATAAAAAGCTGCTGCAAAGCGCAAAGCTGTTGCAGCAGCTTTTTTTGTGGTCCGGTAGGAAACGGAAGACCCTGCGGCCGGAAGTACAGGAGCGAGGAGCGGTTGAGATGGAACCAAAACAGAAAATACTGATCGTGGATGACTCGGAGATCAACCGCGCCATGCTCAAGGAGATTCTGGGCGAGGGCTACGAATATCTGGAAGCCGAGAACGGCCTGCGCGCGATCGAAATTCTGCGCAGACGCACCGATATCGCGCTGGTGCTGCTGGACCTGATCATGCCGGAAATGGACGGCTTTGATGTGCTGCGGGTGATGCAGTGCTATGCATGGCAGGAGGAAATCCCGGTCATTGTGATCAGCGCGGCAGAGGACACCCGAAGCGTCGAGCGCGCCTATGATATGGGCGTGGCCGATTACATCCGCCGCCCGTTCGAGCGGGTCATGGTGCTGCGCCGGGTGAAGAATGCGCTCATGCTTTACGCAAAGCAGAAGCGCCTTACCCGCCTTGTGACCGATCAGGTGTACGAAAAAGAGCACAACGGTGTGCTGATGATCAGCATTCTGAGCCATGTGGTGGAGTTCCGCAACAGCGAGAGCGGCCAGCATGTGCTGCACATCCGCACCCTGACCGGCCTGCTCCTGCATCAGCTGGCGCAGAAGACGGACCGCTACCAGCTGGACGAGAGTGATATCTCGCTGATCAGCACAGCGTCGGCGCTGCACGATATCGGCAAAATCATGATCCCGGAAGAGATCCTGAACAAGCCCGGCCGCCTGACCGAGGAAGAGTACGCCGCCATCAAGACCCACACCACCGAGGGTGCCAGGATCCTGAAGGGGCTTGCCATCGGGCAGGACGAACCGCTGGTAAAGGTGGCACACGCTATCTGCCGCTGGCACCACGAGCGGTGGGACGGCGGCGGCTACCCGGACAGGCTCAAGGGCGACGAGATCCCCATTGCAGCACAGGTGGTGGCACTGGCCGATGTGTACGACGCACTGACCAGCGAGCGCTGTTATAAGCAGTCCTACAGCCACGAAAAGGCCGTTGACATGATCCTGCACGGCGAGTGCGGCAGCTTCAATCCGCTGCTGATGGAATGCCTGAAAGAATCCTCGGAGTTGCTGCGCACAGAGCTGCAGCGCTCGGAGTATGACCGCGGTTTCCGCCACGAGACCCGCCGCCTTTCGGAGGAGATCCTGCACCGCGAAGCTCTGCCCCGTGAGGATCGTGCCCAGCGCCTGCTGGATCTGGAACGGGAGCGCACCGCTTTTTATGCCGAGCAGCGCGGCGGTATTCAGTTCGATTACGATATACTCAGCGGCAGCGTGACCGTGGTGAACCGCTACGAGGACCCGGTCAACCGAACCCAGAAGCTGGACTTTGATAAGGGCATGGGCCTGACATTTCTCTCCGGCAAGGACCGCCGCAAGCTGCTGGATGCCATTGCAGACGCAACGCCGGAAGAGCCGGATGCCGCATTCTTGGTGCTGATCGCGGTGGATCAGGAATACCGGCTGCACCGGCTGGTGATGCACACCATGTGGAGCCGCGCCGGTGTGCGCCACTGCGTAAGCGTGGTGGGCCAGATCACAGATGACCATGCCCGCCTGCAGGAGCTGATGCTGGGCGATGTGAACAGCGACCAGCCGGAAGCACTGCTGGAACGCCTGAAGGGCATTTTTGACATCGTGCGTCTGGTGGACCCGGAAAGCACCAAGGTGCTGAGCCTGGGCAAGGATGGCCGGCTGACCGAGATGCCCGGCACCTGCCACATGGTGTGGAACAAATCGGGCCGGTGCGAAAACTGCATTTCCAGTAAGGCCCTTGCCCGCAAGGAATCCCTGAACAAGATCGAGTTCAAGGACGATCAGGCTTATTTTGTCATGGCAAAGTATGTGGAAGTGGGTGGACGCGGCTGCGTGCTGGAAATGGTGTCCAAGCTTTCGGACGGACGCTGGCTGGATATGGGCGGCCGCCGGATGCTGCTGGACCGCGGCTCCAACTTTGACCGCAGCGCCTTTGTGGATTCGCTGACCGGGGCATACTCCCGCCAGTACTTCGAGTGCTTCCTTGCGGAGAGCGAACAGGTGGAAGGCGTAGTGATGATCGACGTGGATCACTTCAAGGAGGTCAACGACCGGTTCGGCCATCTGGTGGGCGATAAGGCCCTACAGAGCGTGGCACAGTCCATCCTGAGCAACCTGCGCCAGACCGATGTGCTGGTGCGCTATGGCGGCGATGAATTCCTGCTGCTGGTGCCGCACATCCGGCCCGGGGAACATGTGATACAGCGCGTGCGGGAGGCTGCGGCGAGTGCCAGAGTGGAAGGCTACCCGGAGCTGGAGCTTTCGGCCAGTGTTGGCGGTGTGTGCGGTGTACATCCGCTCACCGAGGCCATCCGTCAGGCGGACGCAAAAATGTACCAGAATAAGGCCGAGCGCAAAAATTAAACAAAACAAAGCCCGGACAGGCTGCAGTGTCGCACTGCTGTGCCTGTCCGGGTATTTTTGTTTTTTCAGCGCACAGCGCTGGTGCGGTGCTCCATCAGATAGGTGGCTTCCAGATCAGCGATGTGCAGCTTGACGGCAAGGGGATACTTGTCGTAGGCTTCCGAGATGGCAAAGCAGCCGCCCCGGGCCGCATCGTCAAAGCCGCCCATGTGCCAGCGGATGGCAACGGCCTCCTCGATGTGCAGTTTCATGAACCGCTCGATGAGGAACACGCTCTTTTCGCCGTGGCCGTAGGGGAACAGATCCTCCACGCTGTAGCTGGGCACCTTTTCCCACTGGCCGGTCGCTTCGTTTTTCACGTTGCGGGTGCCGGGCTTGTAGTAGTTGGCCTTGCACAGATCGTGCAGCAGTGCACAGATGGCAAAGGTCTCCTCGCTGTCGCCCTCGGTAAAAAAGGTGTCGTGCAGCGCATGGTAGACGTTCAAGCTGTGCATACACAGCCCGCCCTCACACGCACCGTGGAACCGGGTGGAGGCCGGTGCCGTAAAGAAATCCGTCTTATGGTCCAGCCAGTCCAGCAGCTTTTCGCTGCCGGGGCGGGTGATGTGCTGCTGCCAGATCTGCAAAAACTCTTCGCGGCCGCCCATGCTTACAGCTCCAGATCGTCCAGAAGGCCCTTGAGGATGGCCATTTCGTCGTGGCTCAGGGAAATGCCCTTGCCCATGCGGGTGCCGTCCGGGGACCAGTCGCGGATGTCGTACTTGGGTTCGCCGTCGTTCCAGCTGATGAGGTTCAGCTGACGCTCCCAGCCGCGGGGACGCTCCGAAAGAACTGCAATGCGCTGAACAACTTCATATTTGATCTCTGCCATGATGCAAAACCTGCCTTTATCTTTGTTTGCTACCATAATAAGGGAAGCGGACGCAGATTTCAACAGGTAGAGCAAAAATAATTTGAAAAATTTTTGTTAGCCGTAAGGTGCATCCTCACGCCAGTCCACAAGGCTCAGCACCTGAGAAGCATCCTCCTCCGGGGCCGGATGGCAGGAATGGGTGTGCTGGTCTGTGCTGAACAGTCCGGGTGCATAGTGGGCCATCACGCTGGTCTGCACATCCCCGGCCAAAAATTCCCGGGCGTTCTTCTGGTAACAGGCGGCCGGGGTGCCGTTGGTCATGGGCACACCCTGCGGGGCGCTGTTTGTGTCCGGGTGCGGGGTCTGGCCCGGTGTTTCGATCTGCGGCGGCACCTGTGTGCCGGGGGCAGCGGGGTCGCCTGGCAGCAGGATATCCGGCTCCTTGCCTAGCGGCGGGCTGCAGCGGGTGCAGCTGTTTTCCGGTGCGGCGGCAGTGCCGGGCTGGTGTTCCAGCTCGTGGCGGATAAAGGGTGTCAAGCTCATTGGAAAATCACCTCCGCCCATAGGATGCCCCGGAAAGATGTAACTTATAAAGAGGCCTGCGGTGTTTCACACGATCAATTCTACGGTAGAGCCGCCGGTGCGGGCTTTGCGCACCACCACCTGTCGGTCGATGCGGTCTTTCAGAGCACCTACGTGGGAGATGATGCCCACCAGCCGGTCGCCCTCGGTCAGCCCTGCAAGTACGCGCATGGCCTGTTCCAGCGATTCGTCATCCAGACTGCCGAAGCCCTCATCGAGGAAGAGCGTGTCCAGACGGATGCCGCCTGCCGCGCTCTGTACTTCGTCCGAAAGGCCCAGTGCCAGCGCCAGCGATGCCTTGAAGCTTTCGCCGCCGGAAAGGGTCTTGACGCTGCGGCGGGTGCCGTTGTAGTGGTCGATGATGCCAAGGTCCAAGCCGGACTGGCTGCGCTGGTTCTCGGCACCAATGCGCTCCAGCTCGTACTGCCCGGCGGTCATCTGCATCAGGCGGGTGTTGGCGTGGCGCAGGATGCGGTCCAGATAGTTCATCTGGATGTAGGCTTCCAATTTGATCTTCTGTTTGCTGGTCAAGGTGCCGCCCGCCGTGGCGGCAAGGGCACTCACCCACTGCCAGCGCTGTTCAAGCTGAGTGCGCGCTTCGGCAGCGGTGCAGTATTTTTCAGCGGCTGCACGGTTGGGCAGCCGCTGTGCGGCCAGCTGCTGGGCCTGCTCCCGCAGGGCAGTGCGGGCGGCGGCAAGGCGGGCCTGTTCTGCCTGTAAAAATTCCAGCGGCTGGGCAGGCCCGGCGGTTTCGGCAGTGGCTTGCTGGGTCTGCAGGGCATCCACAGCGGCTTTGGCAGCGGCATAGGCCTGCTCTGCCTGTTTGAGGGAATGCTGAGCCTGCTCCATGCCGGTGCGCAGGGCGGTGCGGCTGGCTTCCAATGCATCCAGCGCGGCCTGTGCCTCGGCCCGCTGCGGGTAGGGCAGGGCTGCACGAGCGGCAGCGGCCTGCTGTTCCAGCGCATCGGCGCTGGCATTCTGCGCGGCGGCGGTGCTGTCAGCTTCAGCGGCGGCCTGTTCCAGTGCCGGGCGCTGGCGGCTTTTTGCCTGACGGTCGGCCTCCAATGCGGTGCGGCGGGCGCAGTCTGCTTCGGCCTGCCGAAGCGCGGCGACACACTCGGCCTGTGCTGCGTGCAGGGCACAGGCTTCTTCCGTCAGGACAGCGTTCATCCCCTTGAAGGTCAGCTGCACCGTCCCATCCGGGGAAGTGAAGCGCTCTGGCAATAGGCTCTCAGCATCCCGGCGCAGGGAGCGGCGGGCTTCGTCGGCTGCGGCAAGGGCGCTCTGTGCGGCAGTGCTGGCAGTCTGGGCCAGTGCATCGGCCTTTTCGGCTTCCTGCTTGGCGGCATCCACCTGCGCCTGCGTGGGGGCTGTGTGGGGCAGTTGGGCCTTTGCCGGGTGGTGGACGCTGCCGCACACGGGGCAGGGCGCACCCTCGGCCAGCGCCTGCGCCAGCAGTCCGGCCTGTGCGTCCAGAAAGGCTTTGTCCAGCGCATCCCGCCGGGCATGGGCCTGCTCCTTGGCTTCGGCGGCAGTGCGGTAGGCATCCTGCGCACGGTGGGCCTTTTGTGCCTGCTGCTGGCAGGCGGCAAGCCGCTGGTTCAGGGTGGTAAGGGCGGTGCTGCGCTGGGCCAGCTCCTTTTCCCGGTTCTGCAAGGCCAGCAGCCGGGTGGGAGCATCTTCCAGCGCGGTCAGCTCCTTTTCAGCAGCGGCCAGCGCTGTGTCCAGTGCGGCCAGCTGGGTGCGTTTCGCTTTGGCCTTGGCAGCGGCCAGCTGGGCAGCATCCCGCGCGGTCTGCTGCTGATGGCACAGGGCATCCAGCTCATCGTAGGCGGCAAGGGCCGTCTGTGCCTGCGTCACCTGGCCGGCAAGAACATCCAGCTGGGCGGCATCGCCTGCGTGGCGGGCGCTCTCGGCACGGGCAGCTTCCAGCACAGGCAGGGCAGCGGTAAGCTCTGCCTGCTTTGCGGCCAGCTGTGCGGCCAGCTGTCGGGCCTGCTGGGCAGCACCCAGCTGACGTTGTACTTCGTCCAGCTTGGCTTCGGTGTCCTTGAGGGCAGCAGCAACGGTCTCCTGCGCGGCCTGCTGGCGGGCCAGCAGACCTTCCAGCAGGGCAAGGGCCGTCTCCGGCTCGGTCTGGGCGTTCAGTGCGGCAAGGGCATCGGCATCCGGGTCGTCGGGAGAAAACCGGATGCCGGAGAGCAGACTGTCCAGCTTTGCATTCTGGGTGGTGCGCTGCTGGCTGAGGGCGGCGCTTTCGGCCTGCAGGCGCTCTTGCAGCCGGGCATAGCGCTGGGTGCGGAACAGCTTGCGGAAAATGCGGCTGCGCTCCTCGGTGGAAGCGTTGAGCAGCTTTGTGAACTGACCCTGCGCGATCATGGCGATCTGGCAGAACTGGCTGTAGTCCAGCCCGATGATCTCCTGCACGGCGGCAGTCACATCCTTGGCTTTGGTCACCGGCGGACGGCCATCGGAATAGGTGAGGGTGGCATCCGCTTTTTCGGTGGTCATGCCCTCGCCGCGGTTTTTGGGGCGCTGGTACTCCGGGTTGCGGCGCACGGTATAGCGCTGGCCGTTCACCTCAAATTCCAGCTCCACAAAGGTGGGTGTTTTAGGGCCGGCATACTTGCAGCGCAGCATGGTGCCCTCGCGTACGCCGCCGCTGGAATGATCGTACAGCGCATATGTAATGGCATCGAACAGGGTGGTCTTGCCTGCGCCGGTATCGCCGGTGACAAGGTATAAGCCGCCCCTGCCCAGCTTTGCCAGTTCCAGAACCGTCTCGGCGGCATAGGGGCCAAAGGCCGAAAGAGTGAGCTTCAGCGGTCTCATGCGTCCTCACCCTCCTTCCAGATCTCCTCAATGAGCTGCTGGCAGAATGCCGCCTGCTCCGCCGTCAGCGGCTGATTGTTCTGCAGCTGGTAGAACGCCGAGAAGTGTTCCAGCGGTGTGATGCTCTCGGCGCGCTCCGGTGCGGTGATCTCCTGATCTTCCCGGGTGCGGAGATTATCGTAGTCCAGCCGCATCAGGTTGGGGTAGATCACCCGCAGGCGGGCCAGCGCGTCCGGCACGTCCTGCTCATCGGTCAGGGTAATGTGCAGGTAGTCGTCCACCGCAGTGCCGTCGTAATTGCGGCGGTCGGTCAGCTCCATGTAGCTGCCGCGCACTTCCCGCAGGTCGTGCTTCGGGGTAAGCGGCGCGGTGGTGATGGAAACTTCGCCCTTGAGACCGAACTCCACAAAGGTGGCGCTCTTGTGCTGGCCTGCTTCCGAAAAGGAGTATTTCAGCGGGGTGCCGCAATAGCGCACGGCATCGCGGCCCACCTTCTGGGGGCTGTGCAGGTGGCCCAGTGCCACGTAGTCAAAGGCATCGAACAGGTTGGCATCCACGCTGTCCACACCGCCCACCGAGACTTCCTCGCTCTCACAGCAGGCGGCACCGGCTGCGAACTGGTGGGCCACCAGCACGCTGCGGTGGGCCGGGTCCAGCGGGCAGTGGCGCAGCACGCAGGCAAGGGCATCGTTGTAGCTCTCCACAGGCTCGTCCGGCCAGACATGCCGCACCATGGCGGGCTTGAGGAAGGGCAGAAGGTACACGTCCAGCGTGCCGTACTCGTCGGTGAGGGGGATGGGCACCGGCGCACCGGAGAACACCGGGCTGACGTACACCCGGCTGTTTTGCAGCAGGGCCGCGCCGAAAGCGATGCGGTCGGCGGAGTCGTGGTTGCCGCTGATGGCGAACACCGGCAGCCTGCGTTCGGCCAGCTGGGTCAAAAACCAGTCCAGCAGGCGCACGGCCTCGGCAGGGGGAACGGGCTTATCGTAGAGGTCGCCCGCCAGCAGCACACCGTCCACGGGCGTTTTATCCAGCAGGGAAAGGATCTGTTCCAGAATGTACCGCTGGTCGTCCAGCATGGAGAACTCGCACACCCGCTTGCCCAGATGCAGGTCGGAAAGATGCAGAAAACGCAAACGGAAACACCGCCTTTTCAGAGTTTTCTTTATTATACAGCAGGGCGGGGGTGGGGGCAAGGAAAACTCCCCCAGTCATCGCTGCGCGATGCCAGCCCCTCGGGGATGGAGCCTTTGGCAGTGCGGAAAAGCTTCCGGTTTTGCCAGAGACTCCCTCTTTGAGGGAGTTGGCACGGCACAAGCCGTGACTGAAGGAGTTCACTTCCCTTAAATCAGAACATCTTCTCCCATGTTCCTTCGCCGACCGCGCCGTCGGCGGTAAGGCCGTTGCGGCGCTGGAACCGCTGCACAGCCGCTGCCGTTGCCGCGCCGAACCTGCCGTCGGCGGTCAGCCGTTCACCCAGAGAGTTGAGCTTCTGCTGCACCAGACGCACCGTGCCGCCGGAAGAGCCGCTGCGCAGGGCAATGCCGGGGTAGGGCACATGCAGGCCGTGCTTGGCCGTGTAGCGGGTGTAGAGCACGTTCCATGTGTTCGCGCCCACCTTGCCGTCCACATTCATCTTGTTTTTGAGTTGGAACTCCTTCACGGCGTTCTCGGTGGAAATGCCGAATTTTCCATCGGCCTTCAGCTCACCGTACCATGTGCAGGCATCGCGCACACCGTTGAGCCAGGTCTGCACAAGAGCTACGTCCGGCCCGGAGGAGCCGCGCTGGAGCAGGGAATAATAAGCAGGGATCGCCATAATGATCACACGCTCCTTTCGCCACATGCTATGCGGCGAAAGCGCCGGGCGTTACCCAAGCAGCACCACGTCCTCCCGGCGGGCGGTGCGCTGCTGCACCCATTCCACCAGCCGGAGCCGGAGGATGTAGTTCCCGCAGACGAGGTCGTTTTCGGCAGGCCGGGCATAGCTGCCGCAGGCAGAGCGGCACAGGCCCGGGTAGAGCACGCACCACCAGTTGCGGCCGTTGCCGGCGCCGATCTGGATGCGCAGCGCGTCGTACCTCCCGGCGGGAAGAGTGCCGGAACCATAGCGCCGGGTGGCAAAGTACATATTTACCAGCTGCACCCGCACCGGCGTGCGGATGTTAAGCTGTGCCAGCGCGTGCCGGGCCGTGAGCTGCAACTCAAACAGATGCTGCGCCGCCCAGGCGATCGCTTCCGGTTTGCTCTGTGCCGGGCAGGCGGTGTCCAGATAGGCAAGCACGGCATCCCGCACATGGAGCTTTGCGCTCTGGCTGGCAATGGAATCGCTCTCAGCCCGGATGTGCAGGCGCAGGGTGTCGGCGCACACCAGCGCCCCGGTGTCCAGCTGGGTGCGGCCCCATGCAAATGTCTGCCATGCGCCACACAGGGCAAGGGCGAGAAACAGGCCAAGGCAGAGCAGAGCCATCTGAGAACGTGTAAGCATTCTGGATAACATAAAAACAGACCCTTCTTCTGGAAATGTTATCCAGAGGATGGGCCTGTTGGAGTAGATTTATTCTCTTAGTTCTTCAGCGACTGCATGGGGGCAGGCAGTCGGCCGCCGCGGTTGATGAACACGGACGGGTCGTGCTGGTTCACGGCCATGATGGGGCCATAGCCCAGCAGACCGCCAAAGTCCAGCACCTCGCCAGCCTTGCGGCCAATGGCGGGAATGACGCGCACGGCGGTGGTCTTGCTGTTCA
>OMBM01000571.1_pt1 | contig 19355 bp, 19 predicted proteins | sample 1644861 | NCBI WGS metagenome assembly OMBM01 (sample SAMEA103958165, study PRJEB25191) | human gut metagenome | biome: human-associated habitat [ENVO:00009003]; feature: intestine environment [ENVO:2100002]; material: feces | place: Germany | collected 2013/2015 | reverse complement strand
CATAACTTCCTGCTTGTTCATAGTTACATACCTCTTTATAAAATTTTATGTGCCAATGGAACAGCGGCGGGAAACGGCATTCCCAAAAAGCGGGCATACTCCCAACCCCGTACCACGGTAACAGATACAGTATACCAGAACCCTGTGCAAAATGCAAGGATATTTTTTGCATCCTGCCTTTATTTTTTTACGTACTGGTGCCAGTACAGCTGTACCTCCGGCAACTTCTTTTTGCGCAGCAGAACTGCGGTGGGGATCAGATACAGCAGCACCGAAAGCAGCATGGATGCATCGTAGCCGCTCACCGCATCGGCCACGGTAGTGGTGCCGTACAGCCCACCGATGAGCATGGACGAAATATCCATGGCACCGTGCAGGAATACCGTCACCCACAAATTGCCGGTGCGGAAGTAGATCGCCGCAAAAAGAGTGCCCAGCGATGCTGCAAACACGCACTGCATCAGCACACCGAAGGGTGCCGAACTGAGGATATTGGTCAGGTGCGCCGCACCAAACAGCACACCGGACAAAAGGCAGGCCTTCCACACACCGGCGCGGCTGGTGCCAAAGTGCTCCAGCAGGGTCTGGGCAATGACACCGCGGAAGATGAATTCCTCGGCCACACCCACCATGGCCATGCTGACAAGGAAGGTGCAGATGCGTGCCGCAGGCTGCAGCACGCCGTTCTCCGGCCGGCCCAGCACCAGCGACCCAAAGGCATTGTAGCCAATGAACACCAGCGGGTACATGCCCACCAGCAGGCCATTGAAAAAGCCGCTGCCGCGGCGGCGCAGCAGCCCAGCACGGTCTGTCCGTACCAGAAACAGCACTGCCACCATGGCCCCCACCAGCTCCTGCAGAGTGCTGTAGAGGTATGTATCAATGGACGCAAAATCCGTCCGAAAAAGAACCAATGCAATGGTAAAGACAAGATCTGTTACGAACAGGCTTGCCAGAAAGACCACTTCTGCCAGAACGCAGAATAAGATTGGGTGCGCTTTGCGCAGTCGTTTGAGCATGGGATACCCTCCTGAATCGTTGATGGTACTATTCTAGCACACTTTACCTTAAAACGATATAGCACGCGCAAAAAAGGCAGTTTTTCCTTCTGCTGTGCCGCAAAGCGCTCACTTTTTCAAAACAAAGATCTGTTCAAACTCCTGCGTTGCCAGCAGCGAAACATCCTCATAGCCGCCCTGTCGGGCAACGTTCCACGCAGTTTCCATGTTCTGGGCCGTGATCTGCTCCACCTGTTCTGCCGTCACGAACTGCCACAGCCCCCGGCCTCCAATGAACAGCACCAGCGTATCATTTTCGCCGGTGTTATACTGCACCAGCAGCTCACTGGAATCGTCCGGCACCACACAGACCTCCTGAAATTTGAGAAGCTCCTGCACGCCGGAAGTGAAACTGCCAAGGTCCCCGGTAATATCCACGCAGGCGGCCTGACTGTATTGTTCCAGTTCTTTGTCTATCTTATAAGTACCGCTGTACATGCGCTCCGGCTCGATCACAAATGCAAGCACGACCATTGCAAGGCACACGATCTGCAGAATGCGCTTTCTGGTGCCTGCACGCAGCGTATCCAGAATGGAGAAAAGGCCGCAGCCACAAAACAACGCTTCCAGCGGCTGCAGATGGTACACATACCGCAGCGACTTATACGGCGAGATCACCGCGATAACCAGAAATGCAGCAAGCGCCGGGACCGTGATCAGCTTGACATCCCCGGGGATCAGCGTAGTGCCGCGCAACTTGCCCGGCAGCCAGCGCTGCCCCAGCTTCGTCAGGACCAGCACGGCCATAATGCCTGCGCCTACAGCAAAGCCGACGATGCTCCAGCCGATCAGCTCCAGCGGGCCTTTGGGGTACTGCGCCAGATCAAAAAGATTGCGCGTTGTAGCATCCAGTGAGTTCGTATTCTGCGAGTGCAGCTGTGCATACCAGCACGGAAAGGTGAGCAGCATTCCGCCAACGCCCGCAAGTGCCGGAAGCGAAAATGCAGCAGCATTTTTCCATTCGCGCCGGAACATCAGGTAAAGGTCATATGCTGCGCACAGCAGGAAGGCATAGACCACAAAGAAATACTGGGTCATCATGCCAAGATAGATGGTTACACCGATCAGAAGATATTTGGGCACAGACGGCCTGCGAAGAGACTTTGCCACCAGCAGCGCAAGCAGGATTGTCAGCAAGGTCATGAGCATATACATGCGCACCATCGTCACATTCGAGATCATTTCACGGTTGAACGCATACAATGCACAGACGAACAATGCTTTTTTCCAGTCTGCAAACAGCTCCATGCCCAGCGCATACAGCGCTGCCAGCGTGCCGCCCAGCAGCACAAAATTCATCCCCAGACCCGTCCATTTTGTAAAGCTGCCCGGGAACAGCGAGCATACTGTATTCAACAGAAAATAAAACAGCGGCGGATGAATGTCCTGCGTCTGATTATAGTAGACCGACGCATAGTTGAAGCGATCATTTTTCTGAACCGAAATATAATTCACAAAATCCTGTTGTTCAAAAACTGCTTCCGGGAGATTTCCATCAAACGAATGCTCACCATTATAATACCAATTCAAAAACGGCGCATAGCTGCTGTTTGCAAGGCCGTAGGAGTAGATCTCATCCAGAAAGAACCCCTCTTTCCGCACAGCCCACCAGCCGCAAAGGCAGATCAGAACGATCACAAAAAGCGCGACCGCCCGTTTTTTCTTTTTTATTTCCTGCATGGTTTCTGTTTTTCCTCGCTTTTTTGTCCGTTCTGCAGCCAAATATGGCTTTGCTTTTCCAGTATATCATATTTAGAACACAAGTCAAAACTTTTCGGGTTGCAGATCCCGCTGCTCCTAGCAGCATGCACCCTGTTAGACATTCCTAGCCGGTGGAACCCGTAACATCATCTGATCTCCGCCGCCCAACGGGTTGCGTTTGCTGATTTTTCCGCAGCCCCTTGACAGGGCTTTGAAAAATCAGAACGCGGCCCCAACAGCTCCTCCCTGTCTCTGCCGCAGGCAGCGGTCGTCGCTGTTGCACTCTGGCCATTCTCAGCGGAAATTTTAATATTTATATTTGTGTTCTGAAAATGACTGCGGCCATTTCCAGAACACTTTTTCACGGGCAGGGTCGTAACGGTCAGCGGCATCCATCCTCCTATTCGCGAAAGTATCCTGACGAAAAATACAGAGGAACAATTTGCTGCATCTGCCGGTCCGGACCCCTTCCGTAAAAATGCGTTTGGAGTGCCCCGCAGGGCACGACAAACGCCCTAATCAGAATGATCCTTCCTCTAAACATGGCCAGAGCAAAGCGGCGGCCATTCCAGATGGTCCTGCCTGTGGAATCACTTCCGGATCCTCTGCAAGCTCTTCATTCCGTCCTCAAAGCGGTTGAGGAAAGCATCCACATCCTCGGGGGTGTTGTCGCCGCAGAAGGACACGCGGATGGCCGTGTCGATGGCAAGCGGGTCTTTGCCCATTGCCGCCAGCGTGTGGCTGGGCTGGCCGCGGCCGCAGGCACTTGCCGAGGAAACATACACCTGTGCTTCGGCCAGCCATGCCAGCATGGTCTCGCTCTTGATGCACATCTCACTGAAGTTCAGCACCTCGGGCACCGCGTTTTCCGGGCTGTTGAGCTCCACCTCCGGAAAGGCCTTCAGGCCGTCCCGCAGACGCTGGTTCAGGGCCTTCATAGCGGTGTCACGGCTCTTCATGGTCTTGGCAAGACGGGTGGCGGCTGCGGCAAGACCCATGGCGTAGGGTAGGTTTTCGGTGCCGGGGCGCAGGCCGCGCTCCTGCTCACCGCCGAGGTACGGCGGCCGGAACGCCTGTACCAGACGGTCAGAAAGATACAGCGCGCCAATGCCCTTGGGAGCGTGGATCTTGTGGCCGCTCACCGACAGGGTGTCGATGTTGTCCAGCTTGATGGGCACACGCATCCACGCCTGCACCGCATCCACATGGACGATGGTGCGGCTGTTGCGGCGCTTGACCTCGGCGGCAAGGCGTTCCACATCGTTGCGGGTGCCTACCTCGTTGTTCACCATCATGCAGGCCACAAGGATAGTGTTTTTGTCCACATGCTCCAGCATTTCGTTGATATTCAATGTGCCGTCCGGGCGGGGCTTGACCACCGTGACATTGTAGCCCTGCTTCGCCAGCTCTTCCAGCGGGCGCTGGACACTGGGGTGCTCAAAGCCGGACACCACGATGCCCTTGCCGAAAGTGCGGGTGCGCACCGCGCCCAGCAGGGCCAGATTGTTGCTCTCGCTGCCGCAGGAGGTAAAATACAGCTCCTTTGCCTTGCAGCCCAGGGTCCGGGCCACGGCAGCGCGGGCGGCGTTCAGTGCTTCCTCGCTGCGGGCACCGGGGCCGTACAGGCTGGAGGGGTTGGCCCAGTGCTCCCGCATGGCCTTGTCGATGACGTCTGCCACCTCCGGTGCCACGATGGTGGTGGCGGCATTGTCCAGATAATGCAATTCAGGATTTTGCAGCATAAAGGGATTCCTGCTTTCTGTTTTCATAATAATCCATGATAAGTATACCACAAATGCTTTTACAACGCAAAAAAATTCGCGTTTGCAAGCGCAGCGCAGCAATGAAAGCCCCAGTGGGGCTTTCAAGCGACAGAACGGTCCTGCGTCAGCAGGATGGAGGGGCCCCGCCCCGACAAGTTCGTATATGTTTTTCCTTGACAAACACCCTGCCGGTGTGCTATCTTTACAGCATAGAGACCGCATCCCTGCTGACGGAACGTTGTGGAGCACCACAGTGCAGGGCTGCGGGGATGTCAATGCCGACCGTCTGGGCAGCCTTGCGCCATTACCGCGCAGAGCTGCCCTTTTTGCTTATCAAGGAGGATGTCTGATGAAAACCGATATTGAGATCGCACAGGAAGCCACCATGAAGCCCATCACCCAGATCGCCGCCCAGCTGGGTCTGGCCGACGAGGACGTGATCCCCTATGGCCGCTACAAGGCCAAGATCAACCACCGCCTGATCCACAAGGCGTCCAAGCAGGGCAAGATGATCCTTGTGACTGCCATCAGCCCCACCCCGGCGGGCGAGGGCAAGACCACCACCAGCGTGGGTCTGGCCGACGCCATGAACGCTCTGGGCAAAAAGACCATGCTCTGCCTCCGCGAACCCTCCCTCGGCCCCGTGTTCGGCGTCAAGGGCGGCGCAGCCGGCGGCGGCTACGCGCAGGTGGTGCCCATGGAAGACATCAACCTCCACTTCACCGGCGACCTCCACGCCATCGGCGCGGCCAACAACCTGCTGGCAGCCATGATCGACAACAGCATCCAGCAGGGCAACCCCCTGAACATCGACCCCCGCCGCATCACGTGGAAGCGCTGCATGGACATGAACGACCGCCAGCTCCGCTTCATCGTGGACGGCCTCGGCGGCAAGGTCAACGGCACCCCCCGCGAGGACGGCTTCGACATCACCGTTGCCAGCGAGGTCATGGCCATCTTCTGCCTCGCCACCAGCATCTCCGATTTGAAAGAGCGGCTGGCGAAGATCGTCTGTGCCTACACCTACGACGGCAAGCCCGTCACGGCGGGCGAGATCGGTGCCGCCGGTGCTATGACCGCCCTGCTGAAGGACGCCCTCGACCCGAACCTTGTGCAGACGCTGGAGAACAACCCCGCCATCATCCACGGCGGCCCCTTTGCCAACATTGCCCACGGCTGCAACAGCGTGCTGGCCACCAAGCTCAGCCTTTCGCTGGCAGACTACACCATCACCGAAGCCGGTTTCGGTGCGGATCTGGGCGCGGAGAAATTTCTGGATATCAAGTGCCGCTATGCCGGTATTGCTCCCTCTGCCTGTGTGCTGGTGGCTACCGTGCGTGCCCTCAAGAGCCACGGCGGCGTAGCCAAGGCCGATCTGAACCAGCCCAACCTCGAAGCTGTCAAGGCCGGTGCTTCCAACCTGATCCGTCACATCGACAACCTGAAGAACGGCTTTGGTCTGCCGGTGGTGGTTGCCATCAACGCCTTCCCCACCGACACCGCCGAGGAGCAGGCCTATGTGGAGCAGGTCTGCGCCGAGCAGGGCGTGCCCTGCGTGCTGAGCGAGGTGTTCGCCAAGGGCGGCGAGGGCGGCAAGGCACTGGCTGAAAAGGTACTGGAGATCCTGGAGGATCGTCCCATCCAGTACACCTACCCGCTGGAGATGCCCCTGAAGGACAAGATCAACGCCATTGCCACCAAGATCTACCGCGCCGACGGCGTGAATTACAGCGCCGCCGCCAGCAAGACGCTGGCCGAGCTGACCGAGATGGGCTACGGCAACCTGCCTGTCTGCATCGCCAAGACCCAGTACAGCTTCAGCGACAACGCCAAGCTGACCGGTGCACCCACCGGCTTTACCATGGAGGTGCGCGAGGTGCGTCTGGCAGCCGGTGCAGGCTTCGTGGTCGTCATCTGCGGCAACATCATGACCATGCCCGGCCTGCCCAAAAAGCCCGCCGCCGTGAACATTGATGTGGACGCCGATGGCAAGATCACCGGCCTGTTCTGATAAAAAAGCCTGATAAAGCACAAAAGGCGCTGTCCGCGAGGACAGCGCCTTTTGTATTTTCACTCCATGGTGTGGCTGCAAAGGTAGTCCACCCATGCGGCGTAGCCTTCTGGCTTGATGTGGTAGCCGTCCGGCTGAGCATAGCTTTCGATCAGGTCACCATTTTCGTCTGCCAGCACCTCCCAAAGGTTCAGGAAATAGCAGTCCTTTTCCAGTGCAATGGCGGCAAGTTCGTTGTTGATGTGGTACAGGCGGTCGCGGTTCAGCCCTGCGTGGTTTGCCTGTGTGCCCACCTCCGGTCGTACCGGCGTGATGGACTGCACATAGATCTTTGCATCCGGCAGCGCCTGACTGATCATATCCAGCATCAGGCGGTAGTAGGTCAGAAAGCTGGTGTAATCGGTGTCCCGCCCCAGCACATTGCTGCCCAGCAGTACATAGACGGCCTTGGGCTGCTGGGCGGTCAAAGCGTCCAACGGGATCTCTGTCACGCCGTCCGCCCGCTTGCAGCTGGTGCCGTTGACAAAGGCGTTGGGGCCTACCCCCTTATAGGCACAGAACTGTGCCCCGGGCAGACCGGTATCGTAGATCTGCAGCCCCTGCGTCAGGCTGTCGCCCACAAAACTGACCTGCGCAAACCAGCTTTTTTCCACCGGAGCGCTGGCCGGCAGCGCCGCCATGCGGAAGTCCAGCGCGGTCTCGGTGCTTCCCTCCAGCGTCTGCACCCGGAACTGCCGCGCCAGCGGGTAGTTGACCGTGTTCCATGTATTATCCGTGGTCACCTGCCGCAGAATGGTGTTTTGGCTCAGGGCGGTATCCACACGCTCCCGGTGCAGCACCTTCCACAGAATGCCGATAGCGCTCAGCAGCGCCACCAGCGCCAGAAGGGCGACGATGATAAACACCCTGCGCCAGCGCCGGTGCAGGATGCGCCGCCGGTATTCCTGATAATCTGCCATTGTCGTTCCCTCACTTCCGGCCCGGAATGCGGGCTGTTCTATTTATAGTATAGCATAACTGCACCCAACAGCAAACCCCATTTGCCAAAAATGTACTGCCGGTTTTGCACGGTACGGGGCTGTTTTGGTGCAAAACTGACAGAGCACTGCCGCAAACGCTTGCATCCCATAGGCAGAATGTGTTATACTAAGATGAATCAAACGACAGGGAGGCTTTCACGATGGCATATACACCGAAACTGACTTATAAAGGCAAGCCCCTCGTCCGCAAGGACAACGAGCTGTATTACGGCAGCATGACCGATCCCTATGTGCTGTATCTGCAGATTTTGACCACCACCCCGGTGGGCGAGCAGCAGGTAGCCGACAAGGTACACCTGATGCTGCTTTCTACCGATACCACCAAGGCACCGCAGGAGCGCGTAGCGCGCCAGACCACCAAGCACGGCCTGTACAATGCGCTGGACATTGGCGGCATCTGGCTGCAGAAGGCCAACGAGACCCGCTGAATCAAATTAAAATGAACAATGCCGGACAGTCTGCGGACTGTCCGGCATTGCGTTTTTACAGGGACGATTGGAAATGGCCTTCGCGTGCGCTTTGGCCATATTCATAGGAATTTCTTTTTTAGATTGCAATTTTGGAAAATCTGCGGATTTTCCAAAATTGCCTTTTCACGGGCGATGAAGAAGCGTTTACTCCTCGGTCACCTCAAAGTCCAGCGGCTCACCGCAGTTGGGGCACTTGGGTGCGCCGTCCAGCAGCTCGTCCTCCTCAAATACGGCGGTCTTTCCGCAGGCGGGGCAGGTCACCTCGTACTGCACAGGGGCGTCCTTGGCTTCGTCCTCGTCGCCTTCCAGTGCGACCTCAAAGGTCACACCGCAGTGGGCGCAGTTGGCTTCGCCTGCATCCAGATCATCCTCACTGACGTAGACGGTCTCGCCGCAGGCGGGGCAGGCTACCTCGTAGAAGGGCTCGCTGGCGATGTCGTCATCTCCCGCATCCTCATCCTCGTCGGCTGCGTCGTCGTCCTCGTCCTCGGCATCCTCGTCCTCGTACAGGTCGGCTTCCAGATCCTCCAGCTCCTCGCTCAGATCGTTGATCTGGTCGTAGGCTTGGGTCAGATCCTCGTCCATGGCGGCAATGGCATCGGCCATCTCGCCCAGCAGTGCGGCCATGGCCTTGATGATCTTGCCCTCTTTGGTGCTCTCATCCACGCTCAGACCGTCCACTAAGCCCTGCAGGTAGGCTGCTTTCTTGTTCAGTTCCATCTGAAATGCCCTCCTAACTTATAATACAAAACCGGGCAAACGGTTGCCCGCTGCCCGGTATGCGACAAATGATCAGACGCGCTCCATATACTCGCCGGTGCGGGTATCGATGCGGATGTGATCGCCCTCGTTGATGAACAGAGGCACACGGATCTCGGCGCCAGTCTCAACGGTAGCGGGCTTCAGGGTGTTGGTAGCAGTGTTGCCCTTGACACCCGGCTCGGTCTGGGTGACTTCCAGCTCGATGAAGTTGGGGATCTCGACGCTGAACACCTTGCCCTTGTAGCTCAGCAGCTTGCACAGCTCGTTCTCCTTGCAGAACTTGAAGTTATCGGGCACATCGGCTGCGTTGACGGGGATGTCATCGTAGGTCTCGTTGTCCATGAAGTGGTACAGATCGCCATCCTCGTAGCTATAGGTCACGTCCTTGCGCTCGATGAAAGCCTGCGGGAACTTTGCGGTCGGGTTGTAGCTGGTCTCAACCACAGAGCCGGTAATCACGTTCTTGGTCTTGGTACGGACAAAGGCAGCGCCCTTGCCGGGCTTCACGTGCTGGAACTCAACGACCTGAAGAACCTGGCCGTCCTGCTCAAAGGTCACGCCATTGCGAAACTCGCCTGCAGAAATCATAGGAATTCCTCCATTAGTTTAATCTCAAATGCTTAACGCATATCTCTATTTATTTTACCCAATCTGCCCCTGTTTGGCAAGGGGTTTGGGCAAAAAAGACGATAAAAACACAAAATTTTTTACACATTCCGCGCTGCGCGGTACATTTGCTGCATCGTCTGCGCATCCTCGGCCTGTGTGCCCGCGCTCTCGCAGATGACCACCGGCGCAAGCTGACGCTCTGCCAGCAGCTCCATCAGGGGCTGGGGCTCCGGGCCGAACTGAGTATCGGCAAAGGTCCAGTGGCGCTTTTCGCCGCCCGCTGAGTACTCGATGCGGGAAAAATGCACATGGAACTGCCGGGCGCGGTCATCGCCCAGCACCTCTGCCATGCGGTCCAGAATGGCGGCATAGTCCGCCTTGGTCTGGATGCCGCCCAGCGTGCGGGCGTTCAGGTGGCCAAAGTCGATACAGGGGGTGATGCGGCTGTCCACGCCGCACAGCGCCAGCACCTCGTCCAGCGTGCCCAGCTGCCCCACCTTGCCCATGGTCTCCGGGCACAGGGTCATATCTCCCAAGCCTGCCTCGTCCAGCGCAGACACGGCGCGGCGCATGGTATCCAGTGCCTTTTCCAGCGCAGCTTCCCGGCTCTGTTTGCCGCAGCTGCCGGAATGGAAGATGATGCGTCTGCCGCCCAGCGCCCGGCACACCGCCGCGCTTTGCAGCAGGTACTGGATGCTGTTCAGCCGCTTGTCCTCTTCCAGACTGGACATGCTAATATAATAAGGTGCATGGACGCTGAACAGGATGTCCCGCTGGGCAGCAAGGGCAGCCATGCGGGCGGCCTTATCCAGCCCCAGACGCACCCCACGCCCGCACTGGTACTCAAAGGCATTCAGTCCCATTTTGGCGGTGTACTCCGGCACGTCCAGACTGCTTTTGTAGCCTTGGGCGGCAAAGCTGTCGCTGGTGCCTGCAGTGCCGAACCGGATCTTCCAAGCTTCACTCATAGGGTCTTACCTCCCCGGTCGTAGTACTTCTGCCAGTGTTTCTTTTCCCACTTGCGCTTGAGGATGACCTGCGCACCCAAGTCCGGCCCGCGGGGGATGACCATCAGCCCGGGGATGCCATACAGCGCCGCCACCATGCGGTCGGCGTAGAGCTGGTCGCCCACCATGGCCATCTGGCGGTGCTTTACGCCCATGCGGTGCTGTGCCACCATCAGCGCAAAAGGCAGAGGCTTGGCAGCACGGTACAGGTAGGCAAGACCCAGCTTTTCGGCAAAGGGGCGCACCCGCTTTTCCGCACCGTTGGAGACGATGGTCAGCTTTACCCCGGCCTTGCGCATAGTGTCAAGCCACGCGGCCACCTCCTCCGGCAGTTCCTGACTGCGGTCTGCGGTCAGTGTGTTGTCGATATCCAGCACCAGAGCCGTGATGCCCTTGGCGGCAAGCCATTCCGGCGTGATATGGGTAACGTCCTTGAAAACATATTCGGGGGTAATGAGCATAAATAGACCCTCTCAGTCTGCCCTGCGCAAAGCAGCTTTAAAATGAAAATAGGGGAACCTGCATAAACAGGCTCCCCTACATCGGCGTTAGCAACGCGTTTAAAATCTAAAGCAACGTGCGATTCCAAGCAAGTGATTACTTGAACTTGCGCTTGCGGGCTGCTTCGGACTTCTTCTTGCGCTTAACAGACGGCTTCTCGTAAGCCTCGCGCTTACGGACCTCTGCGAGCACACCGCTGCGAGCAGTGCTCCGCTTGAAGCGACGCAGTGCGCTTTCCAGCGACTCGCCCTCTTTAACACGAATTTCCGACATCTTATTCCCTCCCTTGGACCGTGAGGCAGGAATTTCGTTGTTACATGGTAACTAACAGTAGACAGTATAGCGCATTTTATCCGGTTCGTCAACCTTTTTTTGAAAGTTTTTGCTCAAAACTTTTGAAAGATTTTTGAACAGACGCTCCCGGGTGTTTCCTGCGCTAAATCCGCCTCTGCGGGTGATGATATGTTCACGCTTATTCAGCGGAGCAGCAGTTCTCAGCCCTTGGCAGCCAGATTGACCAGACGGCCCTTGACGTAGATCTCCTTGACCAGCTGCTTGCCTTCCAGAGCGGCAGCAACAGCGGGGTCAGCCTTGGCGGCAGCAATGGCGGCAGCAGCGTCAATGTCGGCAGCCACCTTCAGGCGGGCCTTCACCTTGCCGTTCACCTGCACAGCGATCTCCACCGTGCTTTCCACGCACTTGGCCTCTTCGTACTTGGGCCAGGGGTAGTAAGCCAGCTGCTCGTCGTGGCTGTGGCCCAGCTTCTCCCACAGCTCTTCGGTCATGTGGGGAGCAAACGGGTTCAGCAGCTGAACAACAGTCTCCAGCTCGGCCTTGGTCGCGCCGCCGTTGTCGTACAGGGCGTTCACCAGCGTCATGAGCTGGGCAATGGCGGTGTTCATCTTCAGGGTCTCGATGTCAGCGCCCACCTTCTTGATGGTCTGGTGCATCAGGGTCTCGACCTGCGGGCGATAGCCCTCGCCCTCCACCAGCTTGTCGCTCAGCGCCCACACGCGGTCCAGGAAGCGGCTGCAGCCTGCAATGGCAGAGGTCTGCCACGGTGCAGCCTGTTCAAAGTCGCCCATGAACATCTCGTACAGACGCATGGTGTCAGCACCGTACTGGTCCACCACCTCGTCCGGGTTGATGACGTTGCCCAGAGACTTGGACATCTTCACGATGGGGTGGCGTGCCATTTCGCCGTACTTTTCTTCCAGAGCCTTTTCAGCGGCCTTCTGGCTGCCGTACTCCTTCAGCAGCTTTTCCTGCTCCTCAGCGGGCAGGTTGACAAAGCTGTGGGGGTTCAGGCCCAGGATCATGCCGTGAGCGGTGCGCTTCTGGTAGGGTTCCGGAGAAGGCACAGCGCCGATATCATACAGGAACTTATGCCAGAAACGGCTGTACAGCAGATGCAGGGTGGTGTGCTCCATGCCGCCGTTGTACCAGTCCACCGGAGACCAGTATTCCAGAGCTTCCTTGGAAGCAATGGCATCCTTGCAGTGGGGGTCCATGTAGCGCAGGAAGTACCAGGAAGAACCGGCCCACTGGGGCATGGTATCGGTTTCACGGGTAGCGGGGCCGCCGCAGCACGGGCAGGTGGTCTTGATCCACTCGGTGTGGCGGGCCAGCGGGCTTTCGCCGTCCGGGCCCGGCTCAAAGTCGGTAATTTCCGGCAGGCGCAGCGGCAGCTCGCTTTCGGGGATGGGCTGCCAGCCGCACTTTTCGCAGTGCACCATGGGGATGGGCTCGCCCCAGTAACGCTGGCGGCTGAACACCCAGTCACGCAGCTTGAAGTTGACCTTTTTGCAGCCCTTGTGGTTTTCTTCCAGCCAGGCATACATCTTTTCCTTGGCATCTTCAACGGACAAACCGGTCAGGAAGCCGGAGTTGACCAGCGTGCCGGTGGCAACATCGGTAAAGGCAGCCTCATCCAGGTTGGCCGGGGTATTGCCCTTGACGACCTCGATGATGGGCAGGCCGAACTTCTTGGCGAACTCCCAGTCGCGGGTGTCGTGGGCGGGCACGGCCATGATGGCGCCGGTGCCGTAGGTCGCAAGAACGTAGTCGGAGATGAAGATGGGGATCTCCTTGTCGTTGACCGGGTTGATGCCCATGACGCCTTCCAGCTTGACGCCGGTCTTTTCCTTGTTCAGCTCACTGCGCTCGAAGTCGCTCTTGCGGGCAGCCTCAGCCTGATAGGCCTTAACGGCATCCGCATTCTTGATGATGCCCTTTTCCAGCCACTCCTTGACCATGGCGTGCTCCGGGGAGACGACCATGTAGGTAGCGCCGAACAGGGTATCGCAGCGGGTGGTGTACACGGTCAGGGTGTCACCGGCGGTGGTGCCGAAGTTGACTTCCGCACCGTGGCTGCGGCCGATCCAGTTCTTCTGCTGGGTGGCGACGCGCTCGATGTAATCCAGACCGTCCAAGCCGTCGATGAGCTTGTCGGCATAGGCGGTGATCTTCAGCATCCACTGGCTCTTCACGCGGTGGACGACCTCGCTGCCGCAGCGCTCGCACACGCCGTTGACGACTTCCTCGTTGGCCAGCACGCACTTGCAGCCGGTGCACCAGTTGACGTTCATTTCCTTCTTGTAGGCCAGACCGTGCTTGTACAGCTGCAGGAAGATCCACTGGGTCCACTTGTAGTATTCGGGGTCGGTGGTGTTGATCTCGCGGTCCCAGTCGAAGGAGAAGCCCAGAGCCTTGAGCTGCTCACGGAAGTGATCCACGTTCTTCTTGGTGACGATGGCCGGGTGGATGTGGTTCTTCATGGCGAAGTTCTCGGTGGGCAGGCCGAAGGCATCCCAGCCCATCGGGTAGAGCACGTTGTAGCCGTTCTGACGGCGCTTGCGGCTCACCACGTCCAGCGCGGTATAGCTGCGGGGGTGGCCCACATGCAGACCCGCGCCCGAAGGATACGGGAACTCCACGAGGGCATAGAACTTGGGCTTTTTGTGGTCGATCTCGGCATGGAAGGTCTTCTCGTCCTCCCACACCTTCTGCCACTTGGCCTCAACGGCCTTGTAATCATACTTCATTGTTTTCAGCTCCAGACTTTTCTTATGTCAAACGCCGCGCGCCGCCCCCGCAAGGGCGGACGCACAGCACCTCTAACCTTACAGACTATTATCCGGCGTCAGATACTCCGAGATGTCGATGGGCTCGCCGTCGGCCCACAGGTGCTCCAGATCGTAGTAGGTGCGGGTGTTGGGCACGAACACATGCACGATGACGTTCGAGTAGTCCAGCAGGACCCAGTTCTTCGAGTCGAAGCCCTCGGTGCTCAAAGGCTCGATGCCCTTCTGGGAAAGCTCGAACTCCACCTCGTCGGCCAGCGAACCCACCTGCGTGGTGGAGGTGCCGGACGCGATGACGAAGTAATCGGTCAGGACGGTCAGGCTCTCGACCTTGAGCACCCGGACGTCCTGTGCTTTTTTCTTATCAAGGATCTTCGCGATCTCAATGGCAAGCGCCTTGCTGTCGATGTTGTTCTCCATCTGAAATTCTCCTATCTTTGTTGGGTTACTGGCCGGCGGCCTGTCCGTCGGTGGTGGTGGCCCCTGCAACGTCGGTGTCGCCGCTGAGGATGGCGTCGTCCGACTGCTTATCGAGCTGGCCGACGAACTGGACGTTGGCGCTGGTGGATGCCGTGCCGTGGGGCCAATCGCTCGTCACAAGGTTCAGTTCCTCGGCGCTGACGGGGCCGGTATAATTGCGGAAATACGTGTTGAGCAGCTCTGCGATGGAACCGGCGTCCGGCACCACGCAGGAGTAGCCGTCAAAGCTGTCGGTCTTGCCGACATTGGGCACGCCCATGAACACCGGCGTCTGTGCCAGCATGATGTTGGCGCTGTCGATGCGGGTGAAGGAGACCAGCATCTTGGCGATGGTGGTCAAATCCATGTCGGTGTGGATATAGTTGCTGAAGACCAGATCCAACTGGCTCAGCACATCGGTAATGCCCATGCTGCGCACCCGCTTGAACAGGCCCGCGTAGAAGTAGCGCTGCATGTTCAGGCGGTCGATGTCGGAGTTGGAATAGCCCTCGCCGTGGCGGCAGCGGACGAAGAACTCCGCCGAAGAGCCGTCCAAGTTGCGGTAGCCCTGCTTCAGCGCGCTGCCCGCAAAGGACATGTCGTGAGGGATATAGACCTCGATGCCGCCGAAGTTATCCACCATTTCCACCAGCGCCTGCATGTCGATGGTCACATAGTAGTCGATGGGCAGCTTGTACTGGTCGTAGATGACCTCCGCCAGTGCGGCGATGTTGCCGCCGTTGGACAGGGCCACCGAGTTGATCTGGTAGTTCGAGACCGAGTAGGTCTTGCCGTTGGAGAGATTCACCTTCCGGCCCTTGGTGGCAACAAGGCTGTTGCGGGGGATCTGCAGCATCCGCAGTGCGCCGCCCTTGATGTCGAACTGGCAGTAGAGGATCATATCCGTCATGCCGTCGTTGGTGCCGTCCGAGGAGTAGGCGCGGCCCTCTTCGTAGTCGATGCCGCAGACGAGGATGTTCACCACATCGCCCTTGTATTCCTCAAGGGTCTGGATCTCTTCCACCAGCGAGGCAGCATTTTCCTCCGGTTTGATGTTCTCCTCCACCTTGTTCACCATGCTGGCCGCGTAGATCACCACGCCTGAGATCACGGCCACCACCGCCAGTGTCACAGCCAGCGGGAGCCACATCGGGGTCTTCTTTTTCTTTTTGGCCTTGCTGCGGCGGCGGGGCGGCTCACTGGGGGCCGCGTGGGCACCGCCGCGGGGCGGGGTTCCATTGCCGCCGTTCCCGCCGTGGCTGGCCGGAGCCGCCGGGCGGGTGCGCTGCTCCACATGAGGCACAGACGGTTCTTCTTGGAAGAAATCCGGCTGCCCCTTCAGCGGGGCCTCGGTCGGCCGCTGTTCGGTAGGCCGGTTCAGGGAGCGTTGGGTGTTGATGCGGCGCGGGGCTTGACTCATTCCTAGATTTCCTCCAGCTTTTTCATTCGGGGTCGGTTTACATCCATGATACCCTTTAGTATAGCATCCTTCCCCACAATCTGCAATCGGTTTTCATTTCCGGTGGGCAGGACGAATTTTAAGGCTTTGCGGCGCGGGCCTCCACCTGCGCCTGAATGTCGTCGTAGGCTGCCTTTGACATGGGGTCCAGCGGCTTGTCCTGCGAGAGGACGAAATCGTTCGTCTGCTTCAGGGCCATCAGCATGGCAGCATCGAGGTCCTTCCGCTCCAGCTTGCGCAGCTTGTTCACGCCCGGCCAGTCCCGCTCGGCGCTGGACATATCGGCCAGATAGAGGATCTTGTCCAGCTTGCTCATGCCCGGCTTGCCCGCCGTGTGGCACGCGATGGCGGAGAGGACGGCTTCATCCTCCACCCCCCACTCGGTGCGGGCGAGGATGGCGGCGCAGATGCCGTGCCACACCGGGGTGGGGCGCTCTTCCCCGCCCTCGGCGTACTCCGGGTGAGCCTTCATGATGGCCCGCATCTCGTCCTTGGAGATCTCTTTTGCAGCGTCGTGCAGCAGGGCAGCCAGCGCGGCCCTGTCCTCGTCGGCGTCGTGGCGCTTGGCCAGCTTGACGGCCATTTTTCTCACGTTCAGGGTGTGCTCGTAGCGCTTGTCACTCAAGCGGCTGCGCACAAGCTCCTTTGCCTGTTTCTGGTTCATGGTTGTTGTCTCCTTTGTTTTCCCGGTACAGCCCCTCGCGCTGGATGACACGGCGGACAAGGGGCGGGAGTTCGTTTTCGCATCGGTCCCCGGCGGCAAGGCGGGCGCGAAGGTCGCTGCTGGCCATGGGCAGCGCTTCCACGGGCGCGAACAGGATGCGCGCCCCGGCGGCGTCCAGCCGCTTTGCCTTTTCGTGCAGCACCGGGTCGTCCCCGATGTTCCGGCTGGTGACGACCAGATGAGCCAGCTTCAAAATATCCTGCCAGCGGTGCCAGCCGTCAAAGGTCAGCAGCATATCGCTGCCGATGGCCAGATACAGCGCCGCGCCCGGATACTCCGCCGCCAGCATTTCCAGCGTGAGAACGGTGTAGTTCCGCTGGCCGCGTTCGGCCTGTTCCACCTCCCAGCCGCTGACTTCCAGCGCCGGGACGGCCTGTTCTTCCGCCAGCGCGGAAAAGCAGCGGCACATCTCCATGCGGAGCGCACCGGAAGCGCAGGTGCCCCGCTTGAAGGGCGAGACCCCAGCGGGCATGACCACGACTTTGTCCGGCTTCACCCGCGCCGCAGCAGCCCGCAGATTGTTCATGTGGCCGTTGTGGGGCGGGTCGAAGCTGCCGCCGTACAGAAGGATCCTCACTTCAGCAGGTCAGCGTAGGCGCTGTCCTTTTTCTTCTGGAGGTAGAGCACGAACTTGGAGCCGATGACCTGCACGCAGTCGGCACCGGTGGCCTCTGCCAGCAGCACCGAGGCCTCGCGGGCGTTGTACATGCTGTTGTCCAGCACCTTGACCTTGATGAGTTCGCGGGCGTCGAGGCAGTCCTTCACGCCTTGGATCATGGTCTCGTCGATCTCCCCCTTGCCCACCTGAAAAACGGGGTCCATGGTGTTTGCCTTGCCGCGCAGGATCGCGCGCTGTTTGCTCGTCAGCATTGTTGTTTCTCCTTTTATTTCAAAAAATCCGGTAACTTCTTCTCCATCTCGGCCAGCGCGTTCCCGCGGTGGCTGATGGCATCCTTTTCGTCGGGAGTCAGTTGGGCGTAGCTGCGGCCCTCGGTGTTGGGGCGCTTGCCCGTCTTGCCCACGCCGCATTCGTCGGGGATGAACAGCGGGTCGTAGCCAAAGCCGTAGTCTCCCGCCAGCCGCTCAAAGGCGACGCGACCGGGGCACTCGCCCACACAGGTCAGATGCCGGCCTTCCGGCAGGATGAAGCAGACCGCCGCCACGAACTTCGCGCCGCGCTGCCCCGCCGGGACGTCCTTCATCTTCTCCAAGAGTTTGTCGTTGTTGGCCTCGTCGTCGCCGTGGTGGCCGCAGTAGCGGGCACTGTAGACGCCGGGGGCACCGTCCAGCGCGTCCACGCACAGGCCGGAATCGTCGGCGATGGTGGGCAGCCCGCTGGCCTTGCAGATGGTCTCGGCCTTGATGAGGGCATTTTCTTCAAAGGTGGTGCCGGTCTCGTCCGGCTCGATGGTGATGCCAAGCTCCTTCTGGCTGACGACCTCGTGGCCCTGTGCCTCAAGGATGCGCCGCAGCTCGCGGAGCTTTCCGGCGTTGCCGGTGGCTGCGCAGATTTTCATAATGTTCTCCTTAGTGCTTCCATCCCGTGCGGGGGATCAGCTCTTCCACAAAGCCCTCCGGGGTAAAGGGGATCAGGTCGTCGATGCCCTCACCCACGCCGATGAACCGCACCGGCAGCCCCAGCCGCTGCTTGACCGCCACGACGCAGCCGCCCTTGGCGGTGCCGTCGAGCTTGGTCAGGATGATGCCGGTGGCATTGGCGGCCTTGCAGAACTCCTTGGCCTGACTGATGGCGTTCTGGCCCGTGATGGCGTCCAGCACCAGCAGCGTCTCCAAACTCGCCTCCGGGGACGCCTTTTTGACGCTGCGGCTGATCTTGGCCAGCTCGCCCATCAGGTTCGCCTTGTTGTGGAGGCGGCCCGCCGTGTCGGCGATGACCATATCGTAGCCGCGAGCCGTGGCAGACTTGACCGTGTCGAAGATGACAGCGGCAGGGTCTGCGCCCTCTCCGGCCTTGACCAGCGGCACACCTGCCCGGTCGGCCCAGATCTCCAGCTGCTCGCTGGCGGCGGCGCGGAAGGTATCGCCCGCTGCCAGCATGACGCGGCGGCCCTGCCGGGTGTAGTGATCGGCCAGCTTCGCGATGCTGGTGGTCTTGCCCACGCCGTTGACGCCGATGACGAGGATGACGGCGGGGTGGCCGTCCAGCTCCATCTCGGCTTCGGGGCGCATCTCATCGGCGATCAGCTCCCGCAGCTGGTCGGCCGCTTCTTCGCCGGTCTTCAGGCCCTTCTCCTTCACGCGGTCCCGCAGCTTGTCCACCAGTTTGACGGCCACTTCGCCGCCCACGTCCGCCAGAATGAGCTGCTCTTCCAGTTCATCGTAGAGGTCGTCGTCGATCTTGCTGCCGGTCAGCGTATTGAGGATGTTGCCCCAAAAGCCCGTGCGGGTCTTTTCGAGGCCGTCCTTCATCTTGTCTTTTTCTTTTTTACCAAATCCAAAAAGTCCCATGTCGTGTGTGGCCTTTCTTTTTACTTGTTCGCATCCTTGCCCTCTCAGTCAACGCCTTACGGCGATGACGGAGAGGTTTCCTCCATTATACCTACGAAACCAGCGTCGCGTCAACCTGTTCAAGGTCGAGCTTCAAAAGTTTCGACACGCCGTCCTCCTGCATGGTCACGCCGTAGAGAACATTGGCGGCCTCCATGGTGCCGCGGCGGTGGGTGATGACGATGAACTGGGTCTTGTCG
>OMBM01000564.1_pt1 | contig 19490 bp, 14 predicted proteins | sample 1644861 | NCBI WGS metagenome assembly OMBM01 (sample SAMEA103958165, study PRJEB25191) | human gut metagenome | biome: human-associated habitat [ENVO:00009003]; feature: intestine environment [ENVO:2100002]; material: feces | place: Germany | collected 2013/2015 | reverse complement strand
TATCCTTGAAATGATGCAGCCTCTTTGATAAGAAATTATAGGTATAGGAAATTGCCAACTTCCAGTTTGCCCTACTCGTTCCCAGCAGGGTTTGGGGCTCCACACGCCCCAACAAGAGCACTTATGTAATAGAAACCGCTGCCGGGAAGCATATCAATATTGAAGTCGATGCAGCATCAAAAGTCCTGCCTTGCTGTGCCGGACTTGACAGCACAAAGCCCCTCTCCGTTTTTGCGCGGAGAGGGGCTTATTTTATACTCTATGCTTATTTGCACCACTGGGCAAACTCGTCGTCAGTGCACTTGACGTAATGGCTGCCCTCGACATGGTGGCTGGTACCCTTGGTGTAGTCGATGCCGGAAGTGGCGTAGTCGTAGGTCTCGGCCACGCGGCGCTTTTCCACCACCGGGTTCGGCAGAGGGATGGCCGACAGCAGACTCCGGGTGTAGGGGTGGATGGGATGCTCGAAGATCTCCTCGGTGGTGCCGGTCTCCAGCAGGTGCCCCAGATGGAGCACGCCGATGCGGTCCGAGATGTACTTGACCATGGACAGGTCGTGGGCAATGAACAGGTAGGCCGTGCCGGTCTCCTGCTGGATGTCCTTCATCAGGTTGACCACCTGTGCCTGAATGGACACGTCCAGCGCCGAGATGCACTCGTCGGCGATGATGAGCTTCGGGTTCATGATGAGGGCGCGGGCAATGCCGACGCGCTGGCGCTGGCCGCCGGAGAACTGGTGGGGGTAGCGCTCGGCGTGCTCCGGCGCAAGGCCGACCTTCGCGAGGATCTTCTCCACCTTTTCGCGGCGCTCGCCCTGCGTTTTGTACATGTGGTGGATGTCCAGCCCTTCGCCGATGATGTCCTCCACCTTTTTGCGGGGGTTCAGAGAGGCCATCGGGTCTTGGAAGATCATCTGCATCTGGGTGCGCAGGGTGCTGTTCTGGGTGTGGGAGAGGTGCCCGCTGATGTCCTGCCCGTCGAAGGTGATCTTGCCCGCAGTGGGGTCGTACAGGCGGATGATGCTGCGGCCGATGGTGGACTTGCCCGAACCGGACTCGCCCACCAGACCGTAGGTCTCGCCGGGGTAAATTTCAAAGCTGACGTCGTCCACGGCCTTGACCGTGAAGTTCTTGCTGACGCGGAAATACTGCTTCAGCCCCTCGACCTTCAGCAGCGGGGCCGTTGTATGCTCTGCCATTTATTCCGCCTCCTCGATCTTTTTTGCTTCCGTGCGCATCCGGGCGATCCGCTCCTTGAGTTCCGGCGGCATCTCCACCTTGGGTGCGCGGGGATCCAGCAGCCATGTGGCCGCGTAGTGGGTATCGCTGAGCTTGAACATGGGAGGCTCGGCCTTGTCGTCGATGTTCAGCGCGAAGCGGTTGCGGGGCGCAAAGGCGTCGCCGGGCTTCTCATGCAGCAGGTTCGGCGGCGAACCGGGGATGGTGTATAGGCGGTCGTCGGCGGTATCGAGGTCGGGCATGGCCGACAGCAGACCCCACGTGTAGGGGTGCTTGGGGTCGTAGAAAATTTCATCGATGGTGCCGGTCTCCACGATCTTACCCGCGTACATGACATCCACGTAATCGGCCACCTTGGCCACAACACCGAGGTCATGGGTGATGTAGATGACCGAAATGCCACGCTCCTTCTGGATGCTGCGGATCAGCTCCAGAATCTTGGCTTGGATGGTGACATCCAGCGCGGTGGTAGGCTCATCGCAGATGAGCAGGTCGGGGTCGCAGGAAAGGGCGATGGCGATGACCACACGCTGCCGCATACCGCCGGACAGCTGGTGGGGGTAGTTCTTCATCCGCTTTTCGGCGTCGGTGATGCCGACCTCCTCCAGCAGCTCCAGCGCCTTTTTGTAGGCTTCGGCCTTGGGCATCTTGAAGTGCCAGAGCATTCCTTCCATGATCTGCTTGCCGATGGTCATGGTCGGGTCGAGGCTGGTCATGGGGTCTTGGAAGACCATGGCGATCCGCTTGCCGTTGATGTGGCGGCGGATCCACTTTTTATCCTTTTGCAGCAGATCCACAGTCTCCGGGCTGCCGTCGGCGTGGTGGTAGCTGAACTGGATGGAGCCGCTGTTGACGGTGGCATTCTTGGCCAGAATGCCCATGGCGGCCTTCATGGTGACCGACTTGCCGGAGCCGGACTCGCCCACCAGCGCCACCGTCTCGCCCTTGTACAGGTCGATGTTCACGCCGCGGATGGCGTGGACCGGGCCCGCAGTGGTCTTAAAGGTGATATCAAGGTCTCGCACCGACAAGACCTGTTCTTTTGTATTCTCAGGCATGAGGTGTTCCTCCTTACATACTCTTCATCTTGGGGTCCAGCGCCTCGCGCAGACCGTCGGCCACGAGGTTGAAGCTGAGCATCAGCAGACTCATGACCACGATGGGCGGGATGATCTGGTACGGATGGGTGGTAAAGCTGTTGTACAGCTCACTGATCAGCGAACCCAGCGAGCACTGCGGCACCGGGATGCCCAGACCGACGAACGAAAGGAAGGCCTCGGTGAAGATGGCGGTGGGGATGCTGAACATGACCTGCGTGATGATGGGTCCGATGATGTTGGGCAACACTTCCTTGAAAATAATGAAGAAGCTGCCCGCGCCCAGCGTGCGGGACGCCAGAACAAATTCCTGATCCTTCAGCTTGAGCATCTCGGCGCGGGCGATGCGGCTCATGCCCACCCACTCGGTCAGCATCAAAGCGAAGATGATGGTCACCATGCCGGGCTGCAGCACCAGCAGCAGCAGTGTGACGATGACCAGACGGGGGATGCCGTTGGCCACTTCCAAAAAGCGCTGCATCACCATATCGACCTTGCCGCCGAAGTAGCCGGAGATCAGGCCATAGCTCATGCCGATGACCATATCGATGACGGCGGCGGCCACGGCGATGATGAGGGAAACGCGGGCGCCCTCCCATGTACGGGTCCAGATGTCGCGGCCGTAGAGGTCGCTGCCGAACCAGTAGTAGACGTCCAGTTTCTCCTTTTCCTGATAAGCGTTGGTCACCTTGGTGCCGGTGGTGGTGCTCATCTTCTCGCTGCCGTCCAGAATGCCGAACTGCTCAATGCCGGGCACACGGGGCGCAAAGTTCTTCTGGCTCAGGTCTTGGCCGGAGTAGGTGTAGCTGTTCATGCCGGGGCCGAAGACGGCCAGCAGCACGATGAAGACGATGAGCACGAGGCCCAGCACCGCGCTCTTTTTTTGGAAGAAGCGGATGAGCGCATCCTTCCAGAAGCTCTGGGCTGCAAAGTTGGTATCCACCGCGATCTCGGCCTCGTTGTGCTTGAGCTCGAAATCGGCGGCGGTGAAGGTTTCGTTCGGGGAGGCCGCCTCGCCCACGCGGATCGCTTTTGCTGCCATTTAGTCGTCCCCCTTTGCCAAACGAATGCGCGGATCGATGACGCCGTACAGCAGGTCAACGACCAGCATGATGCCAATGTACATAGCGCTGTAGATGAAGCTCAGGCCGATGACCACATTGTAGTCGTTGGACTGGATGGCCGTCACCAGCAGGCTGCCCACACCGGGGATGGCGAAGATCTTCTCCACCACCAGCGAGCCGGTCATCAGATCCACGATCAGCGGTGCCAGCACCGTGATGATGGGGATGAGGGCGTTGCGCAGGGCGTGGCGGAAGATCAGCGCCGGGCCGGAGATGCCCTTGCTCTCGGCCAGCAGCATATAATCGGAGTCGAGGACTTCGATCATCTCGCTGCGGGTGAAGCGGGCGATGGACGCCATGGTGAACATGGACAGCGACACGCTGGGCAATACGCTGGACCCGAAGATGTCCTTCGCGGAGAAGAGCATCGGGAACCAGCGGAGCTTGAAGCCGAAGGTGTAGCTCAGCGCCAGCGCAAAGACGTAGGACGGCACCGACACGCCGATGACCGAGATGATGGTGGCGATGGTGTCAAAGACGGTGTCCCGCTTGAGGGCGGCAATGATGCCCAGCACAAGGCCCACCACGGCACCCAGCATGACCGCCATGCCGCCGATCTGGATGGAGATGGGCAGACGGGACTGGATGAGCTGGGAGATGGGCGTATTCTTGGAGATATTGTAGCTGACGCCGAAATCGCCGCGAAGCATATTGCCCACATAGCGGAAGAATTGGATGTAGATGGGCTGGTCGAGGCCGTACTTTGCGTACAGGGCCGCGCGCATGTCAGCCGTCAGCTTTTCATCGTTGAAGGGCGAACCGGGCATCAGCTGCATCAGGATGAACAGGACCAGCAGAATGGCCAGCAAAGTGAACAGCGAGGTCAGGATTCGCTTGAGCGTATATTTTTTCACGTCGGGTGGACCCCCTTTGTCCGGGTGTATTTTCGCGGTCAGCCGTTCGTCTGCCGCGGACAGGTGCAATGCCAAAAAGGCGCACAGTGGCTTTTGCGGGCCACTGTGCGGCCTTATTCAGCGATTCAGTTGTTTACTCGCTCTTGGTGGTGTTCTTGTACACACGGTTCAGAGCGCAGGGGTGATGCTCGACACCCTTGACGGCAGAGGAGATCATCTCGGCGTTGCACTGGCCGTACAGCGGGAAGATGACGGCCTGTTCGAGGACGATCTGCTCGGCCTCATACAGGGCTGCCCAGCGGCCTTCGGGGTCGGTGCACAGGTCACCGGTGGTGCACTCATTGATGACGGCGTCATAGTCGGCGTCGCTCCACAGACCGTAGTTGTTGGAGTTGCCGGTGACCCACATACCGAGGTAGGTCATGGGGTCGGCGTAGTCGGGACCCCAGCGGGTCAGGCCGATCTCAAAGTTGCCGTCCTGCATATCCTGCACGCGCTGCTTCTTGGGCTCGACGGTCAGGTTCAGGGTAAAGCCCTCCAGCGTGGTCTCCAGCTGCTCCTTGACGACCTGTGCGACCTTCTGGGGTGCATCGTCGGCGTCAACGACCATATCGAAGGTGAAGGAGTCCTTGCCCAGCTCGCTCTTGGCCTGTTCGTAGTACTCCTTGGCCTTGTCGGCGTCGTAGGCGCAGAAATCGGCGAACTTGGTCTGGTCGGCGCTGAAGTCGCTGCCGTCGGGGCCGGTAGCGAACTGCGGAGGAACGGCGGTGTAGCAGGGAGCGGAGCCGTCCTTCAGGACATCGTCCGTGATGGCATCACGATCCAGCGCGAAGGTGATGGCCTTGCGCAGGTTCTCGTTGGCCAGTTCGGGCACGCCCGCCATGTTGGGGCTGATGTACCACAGGTAACCGGCACCCACGCTGGTAAATTCGGGGTCGTCCTTGACCTGATCGACCTGTTCACCGTTCAGCAGGGTCATATCCAGTGCGCCGGTCTGATAGCTCATCAGAGCCTGCTGGCTGTCCTTGATGACCTGATAGGCCAGACTGTCCAGCGCGATCTTGTCGGCGTCGTAGTAGTCGGGGTTCTTTTCCAGCGTGAAGGCGGTAGCAGCGGGCTGGTAATCGGTCAGCTTGAAGGCACCGTTGGAAAGCACGGTGTCGGGGCTGGTGCCGAAGGTGTCTGCGCAGCTGTTGTAGAACGCCTCGTTCACGGGGTAGAAGGTGGGGAAGTACATCAGGCTCAGGAAGTAGCTGACGGGAACGTTCAGCTGGACTTCCAGCGTCTTATCGTCCACTGCGGTCACACCCAGATCGGTGACGGGCTTCTCGCCGGCAATGATCTCTGCGGCGTTGACGATCTGACCGATATCGGACAGCATGTAGGAATACTCGGAAGCCGTAGCGGGGTCAACCGCACGATGCCAGCCGAAGACGAAGTCAGCGGCGGTCACAGCATCCCCGTTGGACCACTTGGCATCGCGCAGGTGGAAGGTATACGTCTTGCCGTCCTCGCTGATGTCGTAGGTCTCCGCCAGCGCCGGGATGGCTGCGCCATCGGCATCCATCTGCATCAGGCCGTCGGTGTAGTCCGCAATGACCTCGAAGGAAGTGCCGTCGGTGGCCACCTGCGGGTCGAGGGACTGAACCTCGGTCTCCAGCATGATGTTCAGGGTGCCGCCCTGTGCAGTGCCAGCTGCAGAGGACGCCGTAGAACCGGCAGCGGAAGAAGCTGCCACGGAGCTGGAAGAGCCGCCGCAAGCCGTCAGAGCCAGTGCAGCCGTGGTGACACCCGCAGCAGACAGGAAGCTGCGGCGCGAAATACGACGATCGAATTTCATATCTATTTTTTCCCCTCTCTTGACCGCTTCAGAGCTATACCCTGCTAAAGCGGCACGTTCTGAAAATACACAAGGGTCTCCGTTCCCCCTCTGGAACTTTGCACTCCCTTGTGCCTTGGCCGCATTATACATCGACCTTTTGCGAAAGAAAAGCCTTTTTTCAAAATTTGTCTCCCGCAAAAGCACATTTCTGCGGTTTGTCCAACACTTTGCCGAAGAAAGCGCTTATTTTTTGTACAAGTTTTACCCATGAACGCATTTCACTTGTAAACAGTTCCGGTTGAAAGAGTATGATTTATTCTTTTTTACCGACCATTTCGCACGTTCTTCTTTCTTTTATAAAGTGTTTCGTCCAATTTACTTTTTGTGAGCAAATTACACTCTTCGCTTGGGTTTCATCGCATAACCGTTCTTGTGTCACGGACAGTTTTTGAAAAAACGCGCAAAAAAGGAGTCCGCTGCCAAATGCAGCGGACTCCCAAAACTGTTCTGCTTATTTTGCGTAATCGACGGCGCGGCTCTCGCGGATAACATTGACCTTGATCTGGCCGGGGTAATCCAGCGTGTCCTCGATCTTCTTCGCGATCTGGCGGGCCAGCAGGATGACCTGATCGTCGCTGATAACGTCGGGCTTGACCATGATGCGCACTTCACGGCCAGCCTGAACGGCAAAGGCCTGTTCCACGCCCTCGAAGCTGGAAGAGATCTCCTCCAGATTTTCCAGACGCTTGACGTAGCTCTCGACATTCTCGCGGCGGGCACCGGGGCGTGCGGCGCTGATGGCGTCACAAGCCTGAATGATGAAGGCCAGCGGGGTCTTGGGTTCCACGTCGCCGTGGTGGGCCTCGATGGCGTGGATGATCTGGGTGTTCTCCTTGTACTTGCGGCAGATGTCCACACCGATCTGGACATGGCTGCCCTCGATCTCATGGTCAAGGGCCTTGCCGATGTCATGCAGCAGACCGGCACGACGGGCCAGCGTGACGTTCACGCCCATCTCGCCCGCCAGCAGACCGGCCAGCCAAGCCACTTCCATGCTGTGCGTCAGCGCGTTCTGGCCAAAGCTGGTGCGGTACTTCAAACGGCCGATCAGCTTGATCAGGTCGGGATGCAGACCGTGGATGCCCAGCTCCATAACGGCCTTCTCGCCCTCCCGCTTCATCTGCAGTTCGAGGTCGTGGCGGCACTTCTCCACCGTCTCCTCGATGCGGGCGGGGTGGATGCGGCCATCGCCGATCAGGCGCTCCAGCGTCATGCGGGCCACCTCGCGGCGGGTCTGGTCGAAGGAGGACAGGGTGATGGCCTCCGGAGTGTCATCAATGATGAGGTCCACACCGGTGGCGGTCTCAAGGGCGCGGATGTTGCGGCCCTCACGGCCGATGATGCGGCCCTTCATCTCGTCGCTGGGCAGCGGCACGACGCTGACGGTGGTCTCGCTGCAATGGTCGGCAGCGCAGCGGGCAATGGCCTGACCGATCAGGTTCCGGGCCAGATTGTCGCAATTCTCCTTCAGGTCGGTCTCATAGGCAGCCACACGGACGGCCTTTTCATGGGTCAGCTCCTCGTCCACCTTGTGCAACAGCACTTCGCGGGCGTCTTCCTGACTCAGGCCGGCCAGTGTCTCAAGCCGCTCCATCTCCTTGGCGCGGATGGCGTCCACCTCGGCCAGATGGGCTTCGGCTTCTTCCTTCTTTTTCTTGAGCTCTTCTTCGCGTTTTTCCAGCGCCTCGGTCTTGCGGTCGAGGGCGGTCTCTTTCTGGTCGATGCGGTTCTCCTGCCGGGTGATCTCAGCGCGGCGCTGCTTGATCTCCTTGTCGGCTTCGGCCTTCTGGGCGTCCACTTCCGCTTTCAGGCGGAAGGCTTCGTCCTTGGCCTCCAGAACGGCTTCTTTGCGTTTTTGGTCTGCGGTCTTGATCGCTTCGTTCACCAGCCGGGTCGCCTCGGCTTCGGCGCTGCCGATCTGAGCCTCAGCGGTCTTTTTACGGTTGTTGTAACCAATAAAATAACCCCCGCCGATGCCAGCAGCAATTGCGACGATCACGACCACGATCCATCCGATCGTGGGCATTGTGTTCACTCTCCTCAAAGTTAAAGTTTCAAAATTCAACTCATGCTGGAGACGCTGCCGGGCAAGGCGTGGGTCAACAATACAAAAATCAAGCTCGCAATACAAAACAGGCCGCAAAAACGAGACACCACGGCCCAAGGCCGAGGCTGCTTTTCGGTACAGTCCTGTTATTTCGAAGGTTTTGTTATAAAAACGGGCAGATGAAGCCCCATTGAACTTTGGTTGCGGATATCCCCTGCACGCAGCGTCATGGAATCCATACTACCTCTTATATTACGAAACATTTGAATCAATGTCAAGATATTTTACAAATTAAACTCCCTCCGACACAGCTTTCCGCTGCGCCAAGGCTCCCTCCCAGAGGGAGCTGGCACGGCGAAGCCGTGACTGAGGGAGTTTTTCCGCTTTTACTCCAGATACATTCTTCTCAATCTCATCAGGCGGGCGGGGGTCAGGCCGTATTCGGCTTCAAGGTAGGCATCGACGCTGCCGCAGCGGCTGCGGATGGTGGAGAGCACCAGCTCCACCGATTCGGGGTGGACGCCCGCGATGCCCTGATAGAACTTCTTCTGCTCCGGCCGGGCGGCGATCTCCTCGGCGTGCTCGGCCCAGATCTTTTCCAGCTCCGGGCGGCGGCACTCGTTCGTTCGGACGAAATCTGCGTAGATGGTCTCGTCCGAAGCGCCCAGCGCCAGCAAAATCAGCATGGCCGCCACGCCGGTGCGGTCTTTGCCGCCGGAGCAATGGAAGAGCACCGGCGTCTCGCCCGCTTCCAGCGCCCGGAACAGCTCCTTGTACGCCTTATTTCCGAAGAGCATTTGCTTGTACATGGCGTCGGCCATCCGGCGGCCCTCATCGGGCTTGCCCTCCAGCAGCTTTTCCCGATCCTCCGGCGAGAAGTCCACCTCTTTGCCGCCGTCAAGGCAAAGCCCGCAGATGCGGACCAGCCGTGCACCGTCCGGCACATAGTCCGGCATCTTCTCGGCCTCCTGCTCGCTGCGCAGATCAAGGATGAGCCGCAGCCCAAGGGAATCCAGCAGTTTCCGGTCTGCGTCGCTCGTCAACAGACCGGTGGGGATGCCGCGATAGATCTGCCCCCAGCGGACATGCTTGCCCTCGTCGGCTTCGTAGCCGCCCAGCTCCCGGAAGTTGCCGCCGCCCGCAAAGGGCAGCTGGGTGCCCGGCGCGGGGTGGGGCACCGGCTTTTCCACCGCCGTGCTGGAAAGCACGGGCATATTGTAAAACGGCTTGGCCGGCCGGCCCCGCCGGGGCGGCAGCGACGCCGTGCCCCCCAGCACCTCCATCAGGTAGCCGCGCAGCAGGTCGAGGTAGGCGGAATTGTGATCCCGCCGCTGCACCATGGAAACGCAGAGCGGCGGCATATCCTCAATAAGAACGTCCCGCACCCGGTCCAGCTCCCGCCGGGCCCCCGGCTCGTAGCGGGTCAGGCAGGTGCATAGCTGCTCCTGCACCAGATAGTACGCCTGATAGAAGCTGGGGCCGATCTCGGCGTCGGGGGCAAAGCCCGCCTTGGCGCACGCATCCCACAGCGGTGCAAAGAGGTCCTGCCGCAGACTGGGCAGCAGCACCCGCTGCCCCCGCAGCGCCGCCAGCGGCACCCGCTCCTTTTCCCAGAAGGGATGCCCCCGCGGCACCAGCAGACAGGCCGGGTCCGCCCGCAGGGTGGTGCGGGCCAGCACCGGGGCCGCACAGCCGAGGTCCATCACAAGGCCCGCCTCCAGCTCCCCCTGCTCCACGCCGTCGGCCACGGCGTCGTTGTCCAGCAGCCGGAACCGCATCTCGATATGGGGGTACTGCTGGCGGAACTTGTCCAACTGCGTTTCCAGCCCCGGCAGGTAATCCGGCACCAGCGAGACGCTGATGCCGATCCGCACCGGCTGGGCCGACTGGATCTCAGCGTGGAGGGCCGCCTGCATCTGCTGGAACTGTTCCACCACCGGGGCCGCATGGCGCTGCAAGCTCAGCCCCCGCTCGGTGAGCGAGAGCTTGTGGTGGGCGCTGACGAACAGCGGCCCGCAGAGTTCGGCCTCCAGCGCGGTGATGCTCTGCCGCAGCGCTTGGCGCGACAAAAACAGCCGCTGGGCCGCGCGGGTGTAGTTCATTTCCTCGCACAAAACCAGAAAATAATGCAGCTGGCGGATATCCATGGGGTCCCTCCTGAAACAGTCGTGGGGTACATTCAGAATAGATAAAGAATACCGCCTTTTGCCCGAATTGTAAAGGCGGCAGAGGAAAAAACGCGGGCGAAGATTGACAGCCCCGCCCGCCGGGTGTAGACTTTCCTCAGCATCTCTATTATAAACGAAAGAAGGTCTTCTTATGAACGTCATCGCTACGGAAAAAGCCCCCGGTGCCATCGGCCCCTATTCGCAGGGCTTCGTCACCAACGGTTTCGTCTATACTTCCGGCCAGATCCCGGTGAACCCCGCCGACGGCACGATCCCTGCCGGCATCGCCGCTCAGGCCCAGCAGAGCTGCAAGAACGTGGGCGCCATCCTCGAAGCGGGCGGCAGCAGCTTTGAAAAGGTGGTCAAGACCACCTGCTTCCTCGCCGACATCGTGGATTTTGCGGCCTTTAACGAGGTCTACGCCAAATTCTTCACCTCCAAGCCCGCCCGCAGCTGCGTGGCCGTCAAGGACCTGCCCAAGGGCGTCCTGTGCGAGATCGAGGCCATCGCCGAGGCGTAAGCGCCCGGCTGATTTTCCCCTATATTGCCGCAAAAAAGACCAGAACCGCCCCGCCGCACCGGCAGGAGGTTCTGGTCTTTGCTTTTTATTCGGGAACCGGACGCGCTGCCCTGACGTTGCGCGCGGCGGTTACTTCAGGAACTTGTGCACCGCACGGGCGACGATGCCGCCCAGAATGCCGGAGACGAGGAACTCGGCCACGCCCTGCACGCCGACCAGCAGGACGACGAACATGAGGGGGTTGGCCGCGCCCTTGACGGACACGAGGTTCTGGACATAGTCGCAGTTGTAGAAGGCCAGCACGATGTAGCCCATGAAGAACAGAGTGTTCAGGGCCGGGGCACACATGGCGCTGAGGATGTAGCTCCACGTACCGGGCTTATCGAACTTTTTCAGGCCGCCGAAGATCAGGCCGACACACAGGCCCATCAGCACGCGCATCCCCACGCAGAGGATGAAGGTGTTGATGGGGCTGACCTGAAACAGCGCACCGGTCATGGCCGAAGCGCCGGTGACGGCGTCATAGAAGCTCACCGCGCCGAACACGCCGCCCAAAACGGCACCCGCTGCCGGGCCCATGGTGATCGCGCCCACGGCGATGGGAAGGGTCAAAAAGCTCATGTAAAGCGGGCCCATGGGCACACTGCCCAGACCGATGGCCTTCATGACCAGCTCGATGGCGACCAGCAGTGCCAGCCGGGTGAGAGTACGAAGATCGTTGTTTTTCATAATTCAGTTTTTCCTCCTGCTGCCGTTCCGCCCTTAGCGTCGGATACGGCGCAAACCTGCCCGCTCTGTGCGGGATGTTTTTCTTTTTATGCGAACGTTGGGAAACGCTTGTCAGGGCATACTCCGAACGTAGATGTCAAAATTTCAGTCCTGCCGACCGCCGGGCCACCGTCAGCACCTTGCTGACCGCCACCGACGTGTCCAGCATCCGGCTGCACAGCTCCTGATCGCCGCCCGCAATGGCGCGGGCAAAGGCGTGGAACTCTGCCGCCTGACGGGGCTTGCCGCCGTTGAGGTTGAAATGCTCCTCCCGCCCCTCGTTCGGGTGGAAGGTAACGCCGCCGCACCAGTTGGCGGTGGATTTCTGCAAAATATAGCCCTTCGTGCCTTGGATGACATACCGGGCGGGAGCACCGCAGTCCTTAGCCGCCATGCAGACGGCCCGGAAGCTGTTGTAATCCATGGTCAGGATGCCGCTGGTGTCGATGCCGCGCTCGATGTTGGCGGTGTAATGCACCTGATTCGGCTCCCCGAACAGGCCCACCACGTAGCTGACGTTGTACACGTTCAGGTCCATCAGTGCGCCGCCCGCGCGGGCCGGGTCAAAGGAAGTGGGGGTCTCCCCGGCGCAGAATGCGTCGTACCGGCTGGAATACTGGCTGAAGTTGCACTGCACCAGCTTCACCGTGCCGATGCGGGGCAGCAGCTCCCGGATCTTGTTGTAATTTTCAAGATATTGGGTGGTCATGGCTTCGAACAGAAAGACCTTTTTCCGCCGGGCCAGATTGGCCAGCTCCTCGGCCTGTAAGGCGTTCACGGCCATCGGCTTTTCCACGATGACGTGCTTGCCCGCCTCAAGGGCCACCTTGGCGTAGCGGGCGTGCTGGTTGTTCGGCACGGCCAGATAGACCACATCGACCCACTGCAGCAGCTCGAAGTAATTGGTGGTGTGCTGCGGGATATGGTACTGCTCACACAGCTCGGCGGCCGCGGGCACACTGCGCTGGGTGCTGCAAAGGGCCTGTACCGTGAACGGCGAGTCCTCCCCCGCCAGCCACGGCAAAAATTCCCGCACGATCATGCCCGTGCCCAGAATTCCTAATTTCATTCTCTTCTCCCTATCCTGTTGTTCGTCAGCCGGCCTTGGCTCCCTCTTCGCGGCGGTCCCGGCGCTGGGGATGCGGGCGGCGGGCGCGGTGGAAGTTCTGGTTCCGCTTTTTGCCGCCTCCGGCGTGGTGCTGCGGTGCATTCATCTGGTACAGCAGCGCCAGACCCTTGAGCAGCAGCTCCGGGTCATAGGTCAGCGGATGGCGGCACAGGGGCGTGACGTATTTTGCAAGCCCGCCGGTGACGACCAAGGTCGCCGGGCGGCCCAGCTCCTCTTCGATCCGCTGGGCGATGCCGTCCAGCAGGACAGCGGTGCCCAGCACCGAGCCGGAGAGCATACAGCTCTCGGTGTTGGTGCCGATGGCGTTTTTCGGGGAGGCCAAATGCACCTGCGGCAGCTGGGCACAGCGCTCTCCCAGCGCCCGCAGCCCGATGGACAGGCCGGGGCAGATGACGCCGCCCCGGAACACCCGGTTCTCGTCCACAACGTTGAAGGTGGTGGCCGTGCCGAGGTCCACCGTGATGACCGGCAGCGGGAACTTGGCCGCCGCGTAGGCCGCATCCACAAGGCGGTCCTTGCCGACGGCGGCGGGGTTGGGCACGCCCATGGTCAGCCCGGTGCGGATCTCCGGCGAAACGATGACCGGCTTTTTGCCGGTGTAATAACGGGCGCACTCGGCCAGCGCCCCGGTGATGGAGGGGACCACGCTGGTCAGCACAGCGCCCTCGAACCGGATGGGCTTTTCGGGGTGGCGGCGGTGCGCAAACACCTTTTCCATCTCGGCGCGGTATTCCGCCGCCGTCCGGGTGCGCACCGTATCCATGTGGGCCACAAAGCATACACGTCCGTCCTTGATGCCGCCGAGGGCGACGGTGGTGTTGCCTATATCAATGGCTAAGATCATATTTGAGGAAACCTTTCCTGTTTGAACCTCTCCGTCAATGCTTCGTATTGTCCCCTCCCCTACCGGGAATGGCTCCCTCCGGCCGGAGGGAGATGCCGCGTAAGCGACAAAGGGTGGACGACTGGCGAGCCGTAGGCTCGACTGAGAGGTTTATTCCTATAAGTCAAGGGTTATTTTACCGCATTTTCCCGCCGGTTACAAGGCCTCCAAAAAGATTTTATTGTGCTGGCGGCAATTTTGCATTATACTAAGGGGAGCAAACCGAAGATTTGGGAGGTTTTTGGATGGATCTGAAAGGAAAATGCGTCCTGTTGGGCGTTACCGGCGGCATCGCCGCCTATAAAATGGCGAACGTCGCCAGCGCACTGCGCAAGCTGGGGGCCGATGTGGAGGTCATCATGACCAAAAACGCCACCCAGTTCATCACGCCCATCACATTTGAGACCCTCACCGGCCACAAGTGTATGGTGGACACCTTCGACCGCGATTTCAAGTTCGAGGTCACCCACATTTCGCTGGCGAAAAAGGCCGACATCATCCTTGTGGCCCCGGCCACGGCCAACGTCATCGCCAAGATGGCCCACGGCATCGCCGACGACATGCTGACCACCACCATCCTCGCGGCCAAGTGCCCGAAGCTGGTCTCCCCCGCCATGAACACCGGGATGCTGGAAAATCCCATCACGCAGGACAACATCGCCACGCTGGAGAAGTACGGCTTCACCGTCATCCCCTCCGAGAGCGGCGTGCTGGCCTGTAAGGACGTGGGCAGCGGCCGTCTGCCGAAGGAGGACGTCCTCATGGAGTACATCCTCCACGCCATCGCCCGCCCGAAGGACCTTGCCGGGCTGCACATCGCCGTGACCGCCGGGCCCACGCAGGAGCCGCTGGACCCTGTGCGCTACCTGACCAACCACTCCACCGGCAAGATGGGCTATGCCGTGGCCCGTGCCGCCGCCATGCGGGGGGCTGACGTCACCCTCATCCACGGCCCCACGGCTCTGCCACCGGTCAAGTTCGTGGAGGATGTGCCCATCACCACCGCGCAGGACATGTATGACGCCGTGACCAGCCGCTTTGACGGCATGGACGTCCTCGTGATGGCCGCCGCCGTGGCCGACTACCGCCCCGCCACCGTGGCCGATGACAAGATCAAGAAAAAGGACGGTGACCTGTCCATCCCCGTGGAGCGCACCGCCGACATCCTTGGCACCATCGGCCCGAAGAAAACGAAGCAGTTCCTCTGCGGCTTCTCGATGGAGACCCGCGACATGCTGGAAAATTCCTCTGCCAAGCTGACCAAGAAGAACCTCGACATGGTGGTCGCCAACAACCTGAAAGTGGCCGGTGCCGGTTTCGGCGTGGACACCAATGTGGTCACCTTCATCACCCCGGACGGCTCCCGCGAGCTGCCCCTCATGAGCAAGTCCGACGTCGCCGACGCGATCCTCGACGAGATCCTGAAGCGGCGGAAGTGACCGCCCAGACAAAAAGAAACCCCGCTGACGCGGGGTTTCTTTTTGTCTGGCTGTTTTATTTCACCATCATCTTGCTGGCTTTATAGATATCGCCGCAGCCGAGGGTGATGACGAGGTCGCCTTCGCGGGCGTTGTCCTTGACCCACTGAGCCGCCGCTTCAAGGCTGTCCACCAGCACCGAGTTCGGGATCTGGGCGGCCAGCTTTGCGCTGGTGATGGAGGGGTCGTTGGGCTCGCGGCTGCCCATGATGGGGGTGATGACCGTGATATCGGGGATCTTGAAGACGTCCACAAAGTCGTTGAACAGCATCTTGGTCCGGCTGTATGTAAACGGCTGGTGGACGGCGATGAGGCGCTTGTAGCCCATCTCGCGGGCGGTGGTGAGGGTGGCGCGGATCTCGGTGGGGTGGTGGGCGTAGTCGTCCACGACGACCGCACCGTTGCACTCACCGTAGAGCTCAAAGCGGCGGCCCGCGCCCTTGAAGTTCAGGGCAGCCTCGGCGCACTGCTCCACGGTCAGGCCCACAAAGCGGCAGACGGCACACATGGCCAGCGCATTATAAACGTTGTGGCGGCCGGGCACGGACAGGCGGATGTGGCCGGTGATTTTGCCCCACTCCTTGAGGTCGAACTCAAAGAAGCCGGGCTTGTACTCCTGCACATTGATGGCGCGGTAGTCGCCGTCGTTCTCGATGCCAAAGGTGCGGACGCGGCGGTCCAGCGTGTACATGACATCCATGGTGTTCTTGTCGTCGGCGTTGGCGAAGATCATGAACTGGGTCATCAGGGCGAAGCGCTTGAAGGCGAACTTCAGCTCACCCATGCTGCCGTAGTAGTCCAGATGATCGTTGTCGATGTTCAGCACAACGGACAGGTAGGGGGTCAGTTTGAGGAAGGTCTCGGAATACTCGCAGGCCTCGATGACGATGTCATCGCCCTTACCGGCCTTGCCGTAGCCGTTGATGAGGGGCAGCTTGCCGCCGATGACGGCAGAGGGGTCGCGGCCCGCCAGCTCCAGCGCGGTGGTGATCATGGACGTGGTGGTCGTCTTGCCGTGGGTGCCGGAGACGCAGATGCTGTCCTTGTACAGGCGGCTGACATAGCCCAGCAGGACGCTGCGCTCCACGGTGGGGATGCCGTAGGAATCGGCGGCGTTCAGCTCCACGTTGTCCTTCGCGATGGCGGCAGAGTAGACCACGAGGTCGGTGCCGATGACGTTGTCGGCGTTATGGCCCAGCGAGACCTTCACGCCCATCTCCCGCTCGTAGCGGATGATGCTGCCATCCAGCACATCACTGCCGGAGATGATATATCCCTTGGCGTGCAGGATCTGGATCAGCGGGTACATGCCGCTGCCGCCGCAGCCGATGAAGTGGATCTTCTTCACATTATCAAGCAAGTGCTTGGTATAGTCGGTAACAAACATATTCAGGCAACCTCCAAATAGACACAAACGGCCGCAGCGCAGACCGATCTCATTTTAATTCACCATGTGGTACTACTTATTATATAATTTTTGGCGGACAAAATAAACAGTTCCGAGCGAATTTTCGGAAAGAACCATAAAAAGCTGCTTTGTTTTGTTACAACTGTACAGATGCAACAGCGATTTTCGGCCAGATTCGACTATTTGCAAAAGCACCCCACCCACGGCGGCTGCCGCAGATGGGGTGCTTTTGGGTTTACTGGTGGATGGAGGTGCGGACGAGGGCGCGTTTCAGGCGGGCCTGTGCCAGCTCATAGTCGCGCTTATCAAGGTTCTTCTGAGCCAAGATCTCCTCCGCGCGCTTCTTCGAAGCTTCGGCGCGGGCCTGATCGATCTGCTCGGCCCACTCCCAAGTGGTCGCAACCAGCCGGACGTTGCCGCCCAGCACGGTGAGCATCCCGCCCATACAGGCGGCGCGGCGGCGGGCTCCCTCCGCGTCCACGATGTGCGCCTCGCCCATGCCCAGCGCGGTGCAATAATCGCCGTGCTTGGCCAGAATGGCAAGGTCGCCGTCAATGGCGCGGCAGACCACCCGCTCGGCCTGACCGTCAAAGGCGCAGCCGTCCGGTGTGACCACCGTCAGATGAAAGGTCGTCATGGTTTACCCCTTCTTCGCCTTGGCGAACACGTCGTCGATGGTGCCCGCGAACAGGAAGGCGCTCTCCGGCAGGTCGTCGCACTCGCCGTCAAGGATCATCTTGAAGCCGCGCAGCGTCTCCTTCAGCGGCACATACTGGCCGGGCATACCGGTGAACTGCTCTGCCACATGGAAGCTCTGGGACAGGAAGCGCTGCACCTTGCGGGCGCGGCTGACAGTCCGCTTGTCTTCCTCGCTCAGCTCGTCCATGCCCATGATGGCGATGATGTCCTGCAGCTCCTTATAGCGCTGCAGAACCTTCTGGACGGCGCGGGCGACCTCGTAATGCTCCTGACCCACGACTTCGGGGCTGAGGATGCGGCTGGTGGAATCCAGCGGATCCACGGCCGGGTAAATGCCCTGCGAGGCAATATCACGGCTCAGGACCGTGGTGGCATCCAGATGGGTGAAGGTGGTGGCGGGAGCCGGGTCGGTCAGGTCGTCGGCGGGGACGTAGACGGCCTGAACCGAGGTGATGGAGCCCTTGCGGGTGGAGGTGATGCGCTCCTGCAGAGCGCCCATCTCGGTGGCCAGCGTAGGCTGGTAGCCGACGGCGGAAGGCATACGGCCCAGCAGAGCCGAAACTTCCGAACCGGCCTGCGTGAAACGGAAGATGTTGTCGATGAAGAGCAGCACGTCCTGATTCTTGACGTCGCGGAAGTACTCCGCCATGGTCAGGCCGGACAGTGCCACGCGCATACGGGCTCCGGGGGGCTCGTTCATCTGGCCGTAGACCAGCGCAGTCTTGTTGATGACGCCGCTCTCGGTCATTTCGCCGTAGAGGTCGTTGCCCTCACGGGTGCGCTCGCCGACGCCGGTGAACACCGAGTAGCCGTTGTGCTCGGTGGCGATGTTATAGATCAGCTCTTGGATCAGGACGGTCTTGCCGACACCGGCACCGCCGAACAGGCCGATCTTGCCGCCCTTGGCGTAGGGGCAGATCAGGTCAACGACCTTGATGCCGGTCTCCAAGATCTCGGTGGTGGACTGCTGCTCCTCGTAGCTGGGGGCAGGGCGGTGGATGGGCCAATAGGCCTCGGCTTCCGGGGCGGGCTTGTTGTCCACCGGCTCGCCCAGCAGGTTGAACACGCGGCCTAAGCACTGGTCGCCGACGGGCACCTTGATGGACTCGCCGGTATCCACGGCCTCGGTGCCGCGCACCAAGCCATCGGTGCTGCTCATTGCGATGCAGCGGGCCACATTGTCGCCCGTCAGCTGGGCCACCTCGACGATGAGCTTCTCGCCGTGGTTGTCGATCTCAATGGCGTTGAGCAGCTCCGGCAGCTGGCCATCCTCGAACTGGATGTCCAGCACCGGGCCGATGACTTGGATCACCTTGCCGATATGTTTTTCGGACATAGGCTACAACTCCTTTTTTGATAGTCAAATCCTCTGAAGCTCCCACTTTGGGGGGAGCGCCTGAGAGGGCGTTAAATCTCCGCGCCGGCCACGATCTCCGTGATCTCCTGCGTGATGGCGGCCTGACGGGCGCGGTTGTAATACAGATTCAGATGGTCGATCATTTCGCCCGCATTCTTGGTCGCGGCGTCCATGGCGGTGCGGCGGGCGGCCAGCTCGCTGGCCACGCTCTCGCACACGGCACCGTAGACGATGCCCGCAACATATTCGGGGATGATGGCACGGAACACTTCCTCGCTGCTGGGCTTGTACAAGATCTGGCTGCGGCGGGCGGCGGCCTTCTGCTCCTCGGTGGGTTCGATGGTCAGGGGCAGCACCTCCATGGTGGCCGCCGTCTGGGTCATCATCGAGTCGAACCGGGTGTAGCAGATCTTCACCGCGTCGTAGTCGCCTTTCAAAAAGCCCTCGGTGATCTTACGGGAGAGGGAGAAGCACTCGCCCACCGAGATCTCTGCCGCCAGCAGCACTTCGTCGGTGAACAGATTGGCCTCGTGGTGGGCGAAATATTCCGCCGACCGCTTACCGATGGGCAGCACGGTGACGGGGCCTTCCTGCGCGTCGGCCTGTTTCAGCACGTTGCTGTTGTAGCCGCCCGCAAGGCCGCGGTCGCCCGCGATGACGATGAGCAGGGTGCGTTTGATCTCGTCCCGGCGCAGATACGGGTTGCGGGCGCGGGGGTCCGCCGCCGCAATGCCGGTCAGTGTTTCGTGCAGCGTCTCAAAATAGGGGCGGCTGTGTTCGACACGCTCCTTGGCACGGCGCATTTTGGAGGAAGCCACCAGCTCCATGGCCTTGGTGA
>OMBM01000563.1_pt1 | contig 19557 bp, 16 predicted proteins | sample 1644861 | NCBI WGS metagenome assembly OMBM01 (sample SAMEA103958165, study PRJEB25191) | human gut metagenome | biome: human-associated habitat [ENVO:00009003]; feature: intestine environment [ENVO:2100002]; material: feces | place: Germany | collected 2013/2015 | reverse complement strand
GCTTTAAGAAATACCTAAAATTTAGAGTGGAACCTAAAAGATGTCCTACTCATAACAAATCTGCCCATATATCAGTAACCCGCATGGAGTATAAGATTACAAATTGTTGTTGTTCGGAGTTCGAGTCTTTTTTGAGCGACCTTTGCGAAAAATACAGGGTTGGCATCTTGTTGGGGAAGTACAAAAACACCCCAAAGAAACGCTTACGACCACCTCGTCAAAATCATCTGTAGAATGTTTTTCCGATAATTCTTGTAATTTCTGTATTACTTCATCAAAAGACTTACATCTTTGAAAAAACAAATGCCGAGAACAATAATCTCGGCATAAGTTACTTTTATTTTTATTCATATTGCATTAGGTTAGGATTGTATATAATTACGAATCTGTTTAATAAGGAACAATATCGTTATACTCTTTATTCTGCCGTGCAGAGTTATACTTCTTGGATAAAACTTCGTCCCCGTGAATTTATGGTATCCGTGCAATATCAGTGGTGAAAAAGGATTGGGATGGAGTCAAACGTGTAGTTTTCAGGTAAGGACAGTGCTGTGTGTTACTGAAAGTATGAGGTGGGCTGTATCTTTTTAGTATTGCATAATATATCCTCTTCTATCTCTTCTGTTGTTTCTTCATGGTATTCTTTGTAAATACCCCCTTCGTTCAGATAGTGGATAATATCACATATTTCCCTTAGCGAGGCAATGAGATGTGAGGAAATTATCACCGTCTTTTCTTTTGCTTTCAGTTGCCGGATGAGTCTTTTCATCAGGATACATCCCTTCAAGTCCACCCCATTGAACGGCTCGTCAAGAATAAATACGTCATTGTCTTGCAACAATAATGCCATAAATCCCAGTTTCTTTTTCATTCCGGTAGAATATTCGGCAGCATACCTGTCAAGGGGCAGTTGGAAAATTTCATTTAAATGTTGAATGGTGGGTGTATTGACCGGCAGACCTTTGGCCTTCATACAGAATTCCAAGTGTTCAAGACCCGTGATTTGGGAATAAAAGAAGTTGGATGCAGACAGATAACCTGTTTTTAAAGTTTTGCTTTTGGTTATGCTTCCGGTATAATCATAGATTCCCATTATACAATTGAATAAAGTAGTCTTTCCGGCTCCATTCTCGCCCACCAAGCCATATATTTTTCCGGGGTGATACTCCAAATGAATGCCGTTTAATACTTTGACCTTACCGAAACTTTTATGTAAATCATTCACTTCTATCATAATAATCTTTTTAAGCGTTTGTGCGCATGGCAGGTCAGCAATGCTGTAAGTGCTATGCCGGGTATTAAAATAATTGGAACAAAAAGAGAGCCTAAATAAAAAGGCATTAATATACTTAATTGCACAATAAACAGCAATAGGGGGGATGGGATGATATGGCGCAACATACCGATACCAATGGCATAAATTAAGGTGGCAGTATAATAAGATAAGAAAAAGAGGATTTCATCTTGGTCATAGGTAGACGCTATAAGCGCTAAGCTGAAAGGAATGGAGGTGATGAAAACATTCCATGCTATGCTTTTTAGTTGGAAAAGGCATAAAGTCTTGAAATTTTTGAAATGAAGAAGATATCTGTTGTCCATTGTTTGCAGATAGCCTGATGCCTGTACCAATCCCCATAGTATGAGACATACTTTGTTTATTTTTATATTTCCGTGTACGGTTCCTGCGGTTGCAAAAAGAAAGAGTAGGATATAGACCCAGAAAGATTGGCGGAACATTCGTATATATTCATAACTTCCTTTGTAAAGAAAAGGAAGACGGACAGGTTTGTGTTCCGGTTTTATTTCTTTCAGGAAAGGTAATAAGGCGGCGAACAGCCATAAGCCGATAGCGTCGGTAAATTGTCCTTTTATTATTTCTATTCCGGCAAAAGGTAATGCGATCAAGGTGTATTCTTTTATCAGGAACCCAGAAAGATGAGGTGTTAAAGTGCGTAAAAACTCTTTGTCTTTCCGGACATTATGATAACCGGCTAATAAGAGAACGCATACCACAGGAATAGCGAAACGGTTTTCTGCCAAGAATAATATCATGATGGCAGCCACCGTTAAGATGGTAAGGAAGACTATTCTGAAGATACCCAATTCTATAACTATTCTTCCAAAATTTTTCAGACGAAGCAGCAGATACAGTTGAAACATAAAGTGCTTTTTATTCTGATTGAGGGTACAAAGGAATAAAATATCCGGCTAAGTACCCTCACTGTAAAGTGAAAATTTATTCTTTATGCTTCTTTTTCAGTTCCATCAACTCTTTATTGACGTGTGTCAATTCTTTAATTCTGTCCGATACATGATGGAAGAGGAAGTAGTCTGTCAGTACACCTGCTAAGATTAAACCAAACATTGTTATCATGAGCCACCACAGGTGGCGGTAGGTGTAAAGGAATATGCATATAAAAGGAGTTACCAGCAAATATCCGATGATATAACTCCAATTGATAAGCATTTTATATCGGAGTATATTCTTTATTTGCATTTCAAGGTTTGTTTCTTTTTTTATTTTAGTCAATAAAATAACTCCTGCAAAGTTGACTGTAAGAGCATATAGCAGAAGTCCGAATATTGCCGGCCAAAACACTAATTTACCGTTCAAATGAATAAAATCAACGAACATTAGAATCGTTACTCCTAACATAAATATAGAAGCTATTTTGTCCATCCTCAGCATTCTTTGCAGGCAACTTTCTTTTTGCCGTGACAACATCTCTATAATCTGTTGCTGATGAACCAGTTCATTCTGGCTGACCCGTTCATTCAACTCTTTCCATGCTTTTTGCAATTCTTCAAGTTCCATATAATTGTATGATTACAAGTTCGACATATTTTTTAATTTCTCTTTTATACGGTGCAGTTTTATCGCGACATTATTGCGGTTCGTTCCGGTGATTTCGGCTATTTCATCGTATGATTTCTCGTCCAGCCAAAGCAGGATAAACATACGGTCCACCTTGTTCAGTCGTTTGATGAGTGAATACATTTCTTTCAGCAGTTCGTTGTGTTCACAATCTTCCAGAATATCTACCTGCTGTTCCAAAGGTACATAGTCATACTTCTTTTTCTTTCGGAAGTCCGAGATACACGTGTTCAGGGATATGCGGTAAACCCATGTGACAAACGAACTTTCCCCCCCGGAAGTTTTTGTATGACTTCCATATATTGAATACAGACTCTTGAAAAAGGTCGTTCACATCGTCCTTGTTGTCTGCATACATGAAGCATACCTTGTAAATGATGTGCTTGTATTGCACTAGCTTGTCGGCAAATTCCTGTTCTATACTCATCAGCTTTCAAAGGTGTTTTTATTAGGTTAGTCGGTGAAAAGAAGAGAAAGTTACACCTTTGTGCTAAAAAGTCTTTGTATTGAAAGTAGGTATTACAGGTCTGTTCTTTCAAATGCAATGATTTGTAATTTTCTTGATGTAGCAGGCTGGATTACTTTTTGCGGACGTTAAAGCATTTGTCGAAAAAGTCTTTTTTATTTTTCCCGTAAAAACTACTGTCCGGTCCTTTCCATGTCTTGGGAAATATCTTTTTAGTGAGTTCCACCTCTTCTTCAAGAATCGCAATATTATCAGTCATCAATGCCATGTTCAGTGCGCGGTTGATGCGGGAACCGGCATACCTGAGGCTGTCTGTAGCATATTCTTTTATGAGGATGGCATAGGCGGAATCGGCAGACCGATAATTTTTTTGGGCGGTAAGGCTGTCTCCGAAATAATCTTCAAACATCGCTTTCATTGACCATAAGTCGGCATTGAGGGTGGATTGTTTTTCAGCTTGCCGGAGTACAGACAGAATCTCATGGTACTTTTTGCAGGCTGATAAATAACTGATTCTTCCCACATATACTTTTATATTGGTAGGGTCAATGGCTAATGCGCTGTCAAGTTTGGCCCATATTTCCTTGTCGTTTATAGATATATGTTCACTGTCATTAAAGAAGAAAGTGCTGTCTAAAGGAGGCAACCATAGGTTCCTCGCTTCTGCTACCAGACGGTTGGCTTCTTGGGTGTGGAAGTTTTCTTCGGTAGTTACGGGGTTGGAATGGTGTTTGCATGAAACCGTAAGGGTCAATAATAAGCCAAGTAAAATAGTGGTTTTCATCAGTCTGTGTATTATGGTATTAGTTTGTTGCCAACACAAAAATAGGATAAAAAAATGATATTCTTTCTTTTGCATCAAATATATTTCCTTTGATGTTTGGTTATAAACCGTTCTGTCTGTCCGCAGAATACAATGAAACCGTTGTTCTCCGCAGATACCCAATCTTTTTATCAGGGTATCTCCCTGTATATCGCGTATCCTTTTGTTTATTCATTTAGTTTTTTAAGAATGGGTCGACTACCTGATTATTTTTCTCCTTAATCCATCTTTTCCTTTATATTAAGCCTTTTTCCCCTAAAGATTAAGTATCTTTGTCCAGATGTGTTCTATCTCCATAGGTTGCGGAGTTGACTCCATAACCTTTGGAGATAACTCCATAGCCTTTGGAGTCAAGTCCAAAGCTTATGGAGATAGAATACAAAAGGAAGAGAACCCTTAACCATAGAGCAGAAAGGGCTTGCGGATACAGATCAAATCTTTTAATGATGGATATAAAATATGATTTCAAGGCCAACCCTTTCAAGGAAAAGGACGGCAAACCGGTGCTTTATCCGGCGGTAGTGGTGAAGGAAACGATTACTACCGATCACATAGTGAAGGAGTTGTCCAAGCATAGCGCATATTCGGCGGGCTGTGTGGTGGGAGTGCTACAGGAGGTGGCCGATATGGTTGTATCCCATTTGCGGCAAGGAAAAAATGTGCGGCTGGACGGCCTGGGTACGTTTTCTCTTGCCTTGTCCTCGCGTGAGGTGACAGACCGGAAGGAGATACGTGCGGCATCTGTGAGGATAAAGAAGGTGAACTTCCGTCCGGTGCCGGAACTGGTGAAGCGGGTGCGGCAGGAAACAGACATCCTCCGTGCCGAGTTCGGCTTCTTGCCTACGGTGAAAAAGCGTAGCAAGGAGGAGCGTTGGACGTTGCTGGAGGCTTATCTGAAAGAACACGGTTCCATTACACGTCTGGCCTATTCGGAATGGCTGGGGGTGGCGCGCACTACGGCGGCCTACGAGCTGAAGGCTTGGTATGAGGAGAAGAGATTGGACAAAGAAGGAAAGCATTCTCATGCGGTGTATGTGCTGCGCAGGCAGGAAGGTATAGCCGAAGTATAGCCCCTTTTTTATCCGTTTGGGAATAAAAATAGAGGGAAAGTGGTGGTGGCAGCACTTTTTACCCATAAAAAAATGTGCTGCCACCACCCGTTGAAACACCTTGTTCATGGTGGTTCCAGTAGAGTGGGTGGTAGCAGTGGCAGCACATTTATAAAACTCCGGAGAAGGAGGGATTGCTTGTATTTGTACTCAATCTGAACTCGGAACAAGAGACTTACAGCTTGTCATGCAAGACCCCCGCCGCTTTCAGATAGGCCACGTAGTTCAGATAAAGTTGGAAACGGGCGTCAACTTTCGTTTCGTAAGCCTGTTGCCATAACGCTTGGGCTTCCAAATGGTCGGAGAGTGTTTCCAGACCTACTTCGTACTGGCTTTTGCTGACACGCCTGTTCTCTTCCGCCTGTTGCAGGGAACGGTCGGCAAGTTCGCTTTCCAGCTTTGCTTCGTCCAGATTGTTGGCGGCTTGGGTCAGTTCCAGTAACATTTGTTCGTTCAGGTTTTGCTGTTGAAGGCGGGTTTGTTCCAGTTTGGCTTTGGCTGCACGTACTTTGTTGCTGCGTTCTCCGAAATGGAACAAGGGGATGCTTACATTCAGAAGGACAGAGAAACTGGCATCGTCCAGGAAATTCTTGTTGTTCAGTTCCAAACCATGCACATAGTCATATGAGCCTTTGATCCCTACTTTGGGAAGCAGCTCACTGCGGTTCAGTTTCACCTGCTGGCGGGCTATCGCCACTTGTTTGTCCAGTATTCCGTATTCCGGACGGCGGGTGATATCCAGTACCTGTACTTCCAGGTCTTTCTCTATCTCCGGGAAATCTCCGGAAACATGAATTTGTGTGGTCAGTGGTTTCCCTATCAGGTGGCAGAGGTTCATGGTAGCCAGGCGGAGAGCATTCTCGGCTTTTCGGATACCTAGCTCGCTTTCATTCAGCTTTACTTGTACTTTCAATACATCATTCTGAGGTTTAAGTCCATGTTTGTAAGCACTCTCTACGTTATTTTTTAATTCCGTCAATACAGCATGGTATGCATCGGCTACTGTTTTCATCTCCTTTGCTTTTACTACCAGAGCGTATGCCTGATCTGTTTTCTGAATGACTTCTGTTGCGGTCAGATTTTCATTCATTTGTGCCATTTCTTTGCCCAGCAAGGACATTTTGTAGGCGGCACGGATTTTACCGCCCATGTAGAGGGGCTGTTCCATTTGCACACCGCCCATATAGACCCATCCTATTTTATAGTCCAGGTTAATACCGGGGAAGTAGGCAAAGCCTGCGGGTTGTCCCGGATTGAACTGTCCTGTTCCATCGGGCAGAAAGACGGGCAGGTTGCCTCCGGCTATGCCGTAACTACCGTCGGCATTACTGTAAAGTCCTGTTCCGCTGACGGTGAAGTTGGGGAAGAAGTTCCCTTTGTAACTCTTGGCAGTATAACGGGCACTTTCCGTCTGTTTCACGGAAGCCGCCATTTCCTTGTTGTATTTTAATGCCATTTCGCGGCACTCTTTCAGACTCAGTGTTTCCTGTGCCCATGCGGGGGTGGCAAGATGCCACAGCAGACAGCAGAGGGGGAGTATCATTGTCTTTTTCATTTATTCTCGGTTTTGTATGTCAGTGAAATGAATCAATTGTTTTTTATCTTGAAGAACAAGGCATATAATATAGGGATAAAGAGCAGCGTGATCAGTGTGCTGCACAGCAATCCACCCATGATAGCTGCCGCCAAGGAACCGAACATGGCATCGGACAGCAAGGGAATCATACCCAGAATCGTTGTCAGCGAGGCCATCATGACCGGGCGGAGACGGCTTTGGGAACTGTCTATCAGTGCGGTGATCGGTTCTACTCCTTCATTGATCTGAAGGGTGATTTCATCCATCAGCACAATACCGTTTTTAATCAGCATGCCGATCAATCCCAATGTGCCTACAATAGCCACGAAATTGAAGACTTTTCCTGTGAGCAGCATGACCACTACCACCCCTACAAATATCATCGGAATACAGCAGAAGATGATGATGGGTTTGCGATAATCTTTGAACAGCATGATGAGGATGGCAATCATCAGAATGATGGCTAACGGGAAATTTTGGAACAGGTACTTCATGGACTGGTCGCTGGCTATCTTTTCTCCTTGCCATACCAGTGAATAACCTTCGGGTAATGGTATGTTTTCTATCTGTTCCGCGATGGCAAGACGTGCTTTTTCCGTTTCAATGCCGGGTGCGGGCGAACATTGTGCCCGCTGGCTTCTCTGCCCGTTGTAACGGGGAACTACCGGATCTTCCCACCGGATATCAATCTCTTTGCTGATTTGTTTCAGCGGTGTGCTTCCCATGATGCTTTCCACCAAATCTTCTTTCGAAAGTGTGCCGGCTTTCAGCTTCACCATGGTTTCCTCGTTCAACAGTCCGTTCAGGGAAGGCAGAGACGAGAAGACTTGTGCGTTGCCCAGGTCCTCTATCGGTTCTCCTTTCTCGTCGAGGCATTTCAGGTAGATGTTGTTTTTGTGGATACCTTCGTAGAAAGAGCCGATAGGAATGCCTCCGGTGGCTGTGAGCAGGGAAAGGCTGACATCATTACGGCTCAGGCCGAGGGCACGGGCGGACGGCTGGTCGTATTCGATGGTCAGTACGGGTACTTGAGGTTCCCAGTCGGTGGTGATGAGGCAGACTTCCGGAGTCCTTTCCATGATGGCGCGGGCGCTGTCGGCCAGTTGGTGCAGGATGGCAGGATCGGGACCCAGAAATTGCGCCTCTATGGGATATTTCTTGAACATCAGATTATATCTTTTCAATTTGATGTATGCGTCCGGATAGGCTTGGGAGAGGTAAGCTTGGATTTCGTCTATATGTTCTACCAAGGTTTCCGGTGAGGTGAAGTCGATAATCAGTTCGCCGTACGAAAGTGAGGGGTTGGCAATGCTCCGTACCAGATTATAGCGTCCGGGCGTACCGCCTATGGAGGTAGTGACGTGGGTTATTTCCTCCCGTCCTTTCAGATAGGTTTCTATTTCTTCCAAATCTCGAACCACACGTGTATAGTTATTCCCTTCCGGAAGTTTGTATTCCATATAAAGCTGGTCGTAAACCATGTCGGGGAAAAAGCCCTGACGCATATATTGGTAGCCGAAAACGGAAAGCAGCAACAGACCGGTCATGGCAAATACAAAACTCCACCGGTGGGCCAGACCGAACCGCAGTGCCGAACGGAGGGTGGCATAGATTTTACCTTTGTATACTCGCTTTCCGGTACTGTCAGTATCTATGGCAGGATGCAGCCGGCGGTCGGCCATCAGTGGTACATGGATCAGTGCCAATATCCAGCTCAGTAACAGGGAAACGGCAAGTACGATGAAAAGGTCGCGCGTGTAGACGCCTGCGGTGTCGGGGGACATGTAGATGGGTAGAAAGGCGATGATGGCTATCAGTGTCGCGCCCAGAAGAGGCATGGCTGTCTGTCTTCCGATGGCGGTCATGGCTTCCATCCGGTTTTTGCCGGCCTTCAAGTCTACCAGTATGCCGTCTATGATGACGATGGCGTTGTCTACCAACATGCCCATTGCCAGTACAAAAGCAGCCAATGATACGCGCTGCATGGTTCCGCCTGCCGAATAAAGGAACAGAAAAGAACCGAATACGGTGATGACCAGGCTGATACCTATGATAAGGCCGCTCTTGAACCCCATTGCTATCATCAGTATCAGTACTACGATGATGACGGATTCTATCAGGTTGATGACAAAGGTTCCCAAAGAGCTGCCTACCCGTTCGGGCTGATAGAAGATTTTGTGGCATTCCACTCCTGCGGGCAGACGTTCGGCTTTGAGTTCTTCCAACTTGCTTTCTACGGCATGGCCTACTTTTATAATGTCCGAACCACTGGAGGCAGCGATGAGTATACCGAGAGCGCGTTCATGGTCATAGAACATTTCATTGCGTGTGGGGTTCTCGTAGGCTTTCTCTATACGGGCGATGTCACTCAGGCGAAGCTGGTCGTCATCGTGTCCTTGAATCAGCATTTTTCCGATATCTTCTACGGTTTTGAATTTGTCGTTTACTGTGACGCGGATACGGTTTTCACCATTTTCATAATATCCTGTATAGGTGGTTTTGTTCTGGCCGTTCAAGGTTGCCAGTACTTCTGCAGGTTTAACACCGAGGTTTGCCATACGGTCTTGCAACAGGGAGATATTGATGCATTCGGAACGTTTGCCGTAGAGTTCCACACGGTCTACCCCTTCCAGTTCGTTCACTTCCCGTTTTACCAGTTCGGCATAGTCGGACAGTTCACGGTCGGACAGTCCGTCACCTGTCAGGGCATAGAACATGCCATATACATTTCCGAAGTCATCTTTGACTATCGGGGTGGTGGCTCCTTCGGGCAACAGGGCGCGGGCGTCGCTTACTTTGCGGCGCAGCATGTCCCAGCATTGTTCCACGTCATCGTCCGGCACGGTGCTCAGCAGTTCTATCTGTATCAGGGACAGGTCGTTGTATGAATAACTTTCTATATTGTCAATGTTGCCCATGGTGCGGATGTTCTTTTCAAGCACATCCGTTACTTCCAGTTCTACCTGGTGCGCGGAAGCACCCGGATAGGTGGTGACCACCATGGCAAGCTTCACTTTTATTTCGGGGTCTTCCAATTTGCTCATCTGATAGCAGGAATAGGCTCCGCCGAGCAGCAGAACCGCTATCAGGAAATAAATCAGATTTCTGTTCCGGAATGCCCATTTACTGATGTCCATTATAATAATCCTCCTATATTTGTGTTAGTGACCGGTGACAAAGGTTTTACAATTTCTCCATCCTCAATGTGGTGTACGCCCGAGGATACAATCTGCTCTCCCGGTTGCAGTTGTCTGGAAGTGATGAGACTGTGTCCGTTGTTCAACAAACGCAGTATGGATACTTCCTGTCTGTGTACGGTATTGCTGGATGGATGAAAGACGAACACATACGCTTTGCCTTCTTTTTGCAGGATGGCGCCGGTAGGGACAGAAAGAGTATTCTCCTGCTCTGTACGGCAAAGGATGGTTACCATGGTGTTCATGCCGGGAGAAGGGATAGCCCGTGTGCCGGGTACTACTTGCAGGCGCATGGTGTATAGTTGGTTTGCGTTGGCTTTCGGGGTGACACTGATTAGTTTCAGCGGGTAGGTTTCGCCCGGATAGATATCAAATGTGCAGTGATAATTGTCGAACTGCTCCCGGCGGATATATTCGGCCGCAGGCAGATTTATTTCCACTTCGGGGGTTCCGCCGCTGATCATGGCAATGACGGGCATTCCGGCTCCGATGGTTTCGTGAGCTTCGAACAGGCGTTTCTGGACATACCCGTTGAAAGGAGCATAGAGCTGGGTGTAAGCCAACTGATCTTTATGGTGTTTGTACTTGGCGGTGATTTGCTTGAGCCCGTATACGGCTTTGTCATTGGCGTTGGGGGTGGTTCCGTTGTCTTTGTAAAGAGCCATGACCCTTTCTGCTTCCGCTTTTATTTGCTGGTATTCTGCTTCAGTAGCATCCAGTTGTACTTGATAGTCGGTGGGGTCCAGTTCGGCCAGTAATTGTCCTTCTTGTACACGGGCGCCGTCTTTGACATGTATTTTGCTGATGGTTCCGCTTACCCGGAAGGCAAGGCTGATATCTTGTGCGGCTTTTACCTTTCCCGGAAATTGCAGGAACGTTTGTTTGTCGGCAGAAACAACTGTGTCTATTTTTACTGTCTGATGACCTTTGGCTTCCTGGGCACGTTGTGCGCAGGAACTTAGTAAGATCAAGGAAATACCTGTTAGAATAAGATAAATTCGTTTCATACTACTATGATTTTCGTGCAATTAGTTTTCTGATACAAAGTTATTCCGAAGCAAGAGGATAGAAAAGGTTGATATGAATGATAAATTGTCCGATTTGTATATTTTTGGGTTGTTATGTAGCTGGAAAGTTTACGATTTGTATTTATTTTGCAGTAAATTAAAGAATGTATAGATTGATGGACAGACAACAGATGCCTTTTCTCTTTAGATTTCTTTCGGATAGTGAACTGTATGCCTTTAAAGACGGACAGATTATTTCGACATTTAATAAATGTGGCCTTTTCTTTTGCCGGAAAGGAAATGTGGAGGTTTCACTGGAAGATAAGCATTTTCAGATAAATCCCGGTGATGTGTATATTTACATGGCTTCTACCTTGGTGCATCTGCTTCATAAGAGTGAGGATGCGGAAGGGGTTATGGTTGAAGTGGATTTAGATTATATCATTCCTATCGTCAATAGGGTGATCAATGTGGAAAACCAGCTTTTTATGCGGAAGCATCCTTGTATATCACTTTCGGATAAGCAACGTGCTCATTTGGAGTATCTGTTGGATAATTTGCGGGAGAGGATAGAGGCGGAGGATGTGCAAGAGGTGAATTTGCAGCAACAACGCCTGACTTTGGAACTGATCAAGTCAATGGGGCAGACTTTCTGCTATGAGATATTGAATATGTATTTTGCCAACCAACCCATGCAGCCTTTGCCGCAGAACAAGAAGGATGTGATTTTTCAGAATTTCATGCTGGCTCTTTTCCGTTTGTATAGAAAGGAGCGTGATGTTGCTTATTATGCGAGGATGCAGCATATTACTCCACGTTATTTTTCCACCATCATTAAAGAGAAGTCGGGAAATAGTGCTTTGCAATGGATTGTGCAAATGGTGATTACCGAGGCAAAACAGTTGCTTGAAGGATCGGATCTGAGTATCAAGGAGATTGCAGACCAATTGAATTTCCCTACGCAGTCTTTCTTTGGAAAGTATTTTAAGCAATATGTGGGGATTTCACCTAAAGAATATAGAAAAGGCAAGTTGAGGATTAAGGATGGAATTTGATTTCAGAAAATGCAATCTATTTTATTTTAATATACCTTTGTGTACAAATCATAAACGTTTTATTTATGACCCGAAAGAACGAACAAGAGCGATTCATGTCTTATATTACAGAACGGCAAACTCATGAGAGCCGGATGGCGGTGGCTGATTTTTTGCGGAAATATGCTGACCGGTATCATAACTCTGATTTTATTTCTTCTGATCCGGTACAGTTCCCGCATCGCTATCATTTCAAAGCGGATATTGAAATCAGTGCTTTTCTGACTGCTTTTCTTAGTTTCGGAGCCCGCCCTCAAATACTGAAGGCGGCAGAACGGCTGGATTCCATAATGGACCGGCAGCCTTTGCAGTATGTGTTGTCCGGGAACTGGAAAACTGATTTCTGTGGTGAGGAGTCGTTCTATCGGACGGTTTCAAAAAATAGAATGGCACAATTGTTTCATTGGCTGTATACTATATATGATAGGTATGAGAGTATGGAGAATGCTCTTCTTTGCGAAACGGATGGAACTCCGATGCAACGTCTTTGTCGTTTGTTTGGAGTGTCGGATAAGGCGCCGCAAAAGAAATTGAATATGTTTCTGCGCTGGATGATCCGTCGCGATTCGGAAGTGGATTTTGGAATCTGGAGGAATTTCTCTCCATGTGAGTTGATTATCCCTTTGGATACACATGTCAGTGAGATGGCTTTCAGATTGGAGCTGACCCGAAGTAAATCTTATACGCTGAATAATGCAAGAACTATTACTGCGGCTTTGGCTGAGGTTTTTCCCGAAGATCCTTGTCTGGGGGATTTTGCTTTGTTTGGCTATGGGATTAATGAATTATGAGATGTAGTTTGGGGTGTGTTGCTCGAAGCAGGTAGCTGTGGTGAGGATGACTATGGGATATCATTTGCAATAAATGGAAATCTAAAAATAATCCCCGAGGGATATCACATCCGTCGGGGATTTTCGGTTTTTTGGTTAAAGGTTAGTATAAAATTAGGTTAGGTTGTTTCTTAAATTATAGGGGTACGTATTCCACGAAGGCCTCCATTGCTTCATAACATGCCAAACCAAGTTGGTCATACAAAGCAGCGGTACCCCGGTTGCGGTCTTCACTTCTTTGCCAGAACAGACGTTCGTCGTTGCCCAGGAACGGTGCGCTTTCCATCTGAGACTGATGCTTTAAGATGGAGTTACGTTTAGCACGCAATTCTTCCGGACTGAACGGTACGGCCATTTCAATGTTTTCAATTTCCCATTCCGCCCATGCGCCACGATACATCCAGATGCGGCAATCTTTCAACCATTCGGCACCGGCTTCTTTTTCGATGTCGATAGCGGCAAGCACTGCGTCTGTGCAGACACGATGGGTTCCGTGCGGGTCGGCAAGGTCACCGGCCACATAAATTTGGTGGGGTTTTACGTCACGTAGTAACTGTAAAACGATTTCCACATCGGCTTCACTGATAGGGTTCTTCTCGATTTTTCCTGTTTCATAGAACGGCAAGTCGAGGAAGTGGACACGGTTCAATGGAATTTGATTGTAAGTACTTGCAGTACGGGCTTCGCCACGACGGATCAGTCCTTTAATGGTCAGGATATCGCGGCTGTCCATATCGCCTTCTTTCTTGGCGGCAAGGAATTTCTTGATTTCAGCGTATTTGTTTTTGATGGTTTCGTTGGAGTTTTCATCAAAAAGTTGGTTGAAACCGTTGATGAAGTGCATGAAACGTACTACTTCTTCATCGCCTACGGCAATGTTTCCGGAAGTTTCGTATGCTACGTGTACTTCGTGACCTTGCTGAACCAAACGCCGTAAAGTTCCACCCATTGAGATTACGTCATCATCCGGGTGCGGAGAGAAGACTACCACGCGTTTCGGGAATGGTTTTGCCCGTTCGGGGCGATAGGTGTCATCTGCATTGGGCTTGCCGCCGGGCCATCCGGTGATGGTGTGCTGCAAGTCATTGAATATTTTGATATTTACGTTGTAAGCAGAACCGTAGAGTGCCAGCAGTTCGCTCAGTCCGTTTTCATTGTAATCTTTGTTGGTCAGTTTCAGAATCGGTTTTTTGACACGCATACACAACCATACAATAGCGCTGCGAATCAATTTGTCGTTCCATTCGCAATTGGTTACCAGCCACGGACGTTGGATACGGGTAAGGTGAGAAGCCGCTGCCAGATCTATGCAGACATTTGCATTGTTATGCATTTGCAGATAAGAAGCGGGCAGAGTGTCGCTCACTTTGTCTTCCACCGCTTTCTTGATGATATCGGCTTTGTCATCTCCCCATGCCAGCAAATAGATTTTGCGGGCAGCCATAATAGTTGCCACACCCATCGTGATGGAACAGGGAGGGAGATTGTCCACTCCCAAGTTGTGTGCAGCTTCAGCACGCGAGGTTGAGTCAATCAAAATCAGTCGGGTAGGGGAGCTCAAGCTTGATCCCGGCTCGTTCATGGCAATATTGCCTTCACGACCAATGCCCATTAATACGATGTCTATACCGCCAAAAGTCTGGATACGTTGTTCGTACAGGCGGCAGTATTCGATGACAGCTTCCTGCGGAATCGTTCCGTCGATGGTGAATACATTTTGTTTATCGATGTCGATTTGGCTTAGGAATAAGTCGTTCAGCTGTGAGAAACTGCTTCCAGCCCCTTCGGAAGCCAAAGGGTAATATTCATATAAATTGAAAATTACTACGTTACGGAAACTTAGTCCTTCATCTTTATGTTTACGGACCAGTTCGGCATAAAGCGGCCGTAATGAAGCACCGGTTCCAGCCCCAATCACGCAGAACTTTCCTTCGCGCTGACGTTCCTGAATTTTTGCCGTAATTTCGTTGGCAATGTGCTGCACGCCTTCCTCCATCGTTTCATAGATGTCGGTAGGCACTTTTTCGCAGCGGGTCAAGACAGAACGTTCCACCGCATTTTCGGGTTTATAATATTTCGGAGATACTCTGTTCAGAGAAATCTGCGAACTTAAGTTTGTTCTCATAAATTACAAATTAGCTTTTTCGATGTCTTTGAAATATTTGTAGGTACCGACTTTCAGTTCGTCTGTAGCGGCTTCGTCACAAACAATGATGCCATGCTGGTGCATTTGTAATGCACTGATAGTCCACATTTGTGTAATACCACCTTCAACGGCATGTTGCAAAGCACGTGCTTTGTTGTGCCCGTTGCAGATAATCAGAACTTCTTTGGCTGAAAGGACAGTCCCTACACCTACTGTTAACGCAGTTTTAGGTACTTTGTTCACGTCATTGTCAAAGAAACGTGAGTTTGCAATGATTGTGTCTGTAGTCAGTGTTTTGATACGTGTGCGTGAAGACAAAGATGAGCCCGGCTCGTTGAATGCGATATGTCCGTCGGGACCGATACCTCCCATAAACAGGTCGATGCCTCCGATTTCGGCTATTTGTTTTTCGTAGTTGGCGCATTCTGCTTCCAGGTCTTCGGCATTTCCGTTCAGGATATGTACATTTTCTTTCTTTATATCAATATGGTTAAAAAAGTTTTTCCACATAAATGTATGGTAGCTTTCTGGATGATCTTCAGGCAAGCCTACATATTCGTCCATATTGAAAGTAACGACATTCTGGAAAGATACTTTTCCCTGCTTGTTCAGTTCTATCAGCGCTTTGTACATGCCTAGCGGTGAAGATCCTGTGGGACAACCTAAAACAAAAGGTTTTTCAGGAGTCGGATTTGCCGCATTGATTTTACTAGCTACATAGTTTGCCGCCCATTGTGACAGCGCTTGGTAATCAGATTCAATAATTACTCTCATGGTTCTTTCTTTTTTAAGTTTTAAGTGTTAAGTTAACTATACGGGTTATTCCATATTATCCGTTTTGGGACGGAGGAATGTCAATTGTACTACCAGTGCGATAAGCACAATAATAGCCAACATGGCAAATCCCAGTCCCAACTTACCTCCGTCTGTCCACTTTCCCAAGACTTCGGTAATGGCTGCTCCCGCAAACACGCCTGTCATATTCATGATACCATAGGCGGTAGCACGGTGTTTGGATGATACGAACTGGCATAGAATCGGCATATTGTTGGCATCGAAGATACCATAACCGATTCCGAATAATAATCCAGCTCCCACAACAGCTACGAAACTGTGTCCGAACCCTAGTAAAAGCAGGGATGGAATAGTAAGTCCCAAGCCGATGGCACCCGTGTACACACGTCCTTTTATATTTCTTTGCACCCACTTATCGGATAAGGTTCCACCAATAATTACGCCAATGAACGAGGATAGCGCGATGGTGATAGTCGACATGGGGCCGGCTTGTGACATCGGTATATTCAGGTTCTCGGCGAACAAGGTAGGTAACCAGTTTTTGGTTGCCCATCCCGGTAAACTGGGGGCTGCGAAATATAGCAGAATCACCCAGAATGCAATATTACTGAAAAGTAATGATAATCCCTTCAATAAATTGCTTTTTTCTTTACCGGAAGGTGAATTTATTTGTTCAATTTGTATTCTATCCTTCTTTTCATGTAGAAAAAGCATCAAAATTACGGCGTATGCGATGCCGGCGATGCCGAACCAATGAAAGGTTGTATGCCAGGAAAAAGCAGCGGCTACTGTAGCGCCGAAACCTCCGATGGCCTGCCCGGTGTAGAGCCCGGTCATGTGAATACCGATGGCTAATGAACGTGACTTATCGGAGTGATAGTCGGCGATCAGTGACAATCCGGCAGGAATATAGAGCGCTTCGCTGATTCCCATCAAGGCGCGAAGGAAAAAAACTTCATTATAGGTGTCGGCGATTCCCATCAGATAAGTGACGGCCGACCATACAAACAAACTGCCAACAATAAGCCATTTGCGGTTCATGCGGTCGCCCACCATTCCGGCTATAGGGCTCATACAGCCATATATCCAAAGAAAGACTCCCATCAGTCGCCCAAAATTGGCAGCTGACTGAAGCTCGGTGATATCCACCGCCATGGCATCTCTCATTGTGGACAACATTTGCCGGTCCATGTAATTCAACAGGGCGACACCCCATAATAATCCTACTACAACCCAAGGATAAATTTTACTGTTTTTCATGCTAATAGATAAAGGGCTTTATAAATGTGATTTTTTGTTGTCGAGTATTTCCTTGCACAATGTATAGCCCTTGATCATCATTCTTGGAATGTGGAACGGGCCTTTGAACAGGTTACCCTTGGCCATTTGTGCAGGCGTGCCGTCACGATGGAGATATCCAAACCATTCTCCACACTCTTTATCAGGGAAATGGGTGTATGTCCAATCGCTGATTTGCTTGTGCATGTCAAGGTATTTTTCATTTCCGGTTGCTAAATATGCATACAAAGTAGCGATGATAGCCTCTGTCTGAGGCCACCAGAATTTCATGTCTTGGGAATAATCCTGTGGCGGAAGGTTCTTGCAGTCTTTGAAGTTGATGATACCTCCGAATTCTTTGTCCCATCCCCACTCCCAAGACCAATCAAGGATAGTGAGGGCCAATTCCGTAATATCTTTGTCCCAATTACGGTATTTGGCTTCTTCCAGCAGAAACCAGGCGGTCTCGATACAATGTCCCGGATTGATGGTGCGGCCCATGTTGCTGTCGATGAATTCTCCATGGGGGCCTACCGTTTCAAGCAACGCCTTGAATTCGGGATGCATGAAATCTTTGCGCAGTTGGGCGATGGAAGCGTCAATCTGTCCGTTGAAGCTTTCATCTTGAATGGCCTGACGGATACGTGATGCTACATTAATCAGGATCATTGTGATGGAATGTCCTTTCATAGGAAGAGTATCCAGATATTTTGGAGGGAGTATGCCTGGTGTTTCCATAAAATACTGCATCCGTTTGAACAAGTCTAATGCTTTTACGGCATACGTCTGGTCACCGGATGCGATGGCATATTCCGACATGGCGATGGCTGCGAATGACTCCGAGAAAATATAACGGCGTTTGCGCAAGGGAGTGCCTTCGGCAGTCACTTCGAAATACATACGTCCGTCAGAGTCAAAACAATGCGCTTCTATAAAGTCTATTGTACTTTTAGCTGCCGCCAGCCATGCTTCGTTCTTTTCTATATTATTATATGCATAGGAACAGATAAAAGCAAATCTTCCTTGGAACCACACTGATTTGGTGGTGTCCATCAAGCTGCCGTTTCGGTCAACGCAGGTATAAATACCTCCATTGACCTTGTCCAGCCCGTATTTCAGCCAAAACGGCATGATATTGGTGGTCAGATCTGTTTTGTATGATTCCGACCATTCTTTTATATAGTCTATTGAAAACATCGTGGTTCAGGTTTATTTGTTACATCTTTCGAAGAAATTGATTGCTTCCAGTTCGGCTTTCATGGCAGCTTCTTCCTCATCTGTCATGTTCTGGAACGGAGTCCGGTTCTTTCCTAAATCCAGCCCGATCAGTTTCATGATGCGTTTACCGCCAACGATGTTTCCACGATAGTGACAGATGACATTGATAACTTCCTGTGCGAAATTCTGGCGTTCGCGTGCCAGTTCCAGATCACCGGCTTTCCATGCTTCGATAATACCTGTGAGTTCTTTGCCGTTATAGTTGGTTGTTCCACCGATACCGCCCTGTGCACCGCCCATAGCCAGACAAGGAAGGATCGTTTCATCCTGGCCGTGCAACATGTCAAATTTGCCATTTTTATATAAACGGCATTGGTTGTATTCATACAGGCTTTCGAAAGTATATTTGATACCGGCGAAATTAGGAATGCGACCGTCTACGGCTTCCAAGAATGCTACCATTGAGAGGAATGCTCCGTTGAAAGCTGGGATATGATAAAAATAGAAAGGAAGTGCAGGAGCGCCGCATGCTATTTCTTCGCAGTATTTCACCAATTCTTCAATGCGTCCTACTTTGGGGAAAGGAGGTGCCATTGCTCCGATACCCCATGCTCCGATTTTCTGAGCGTGTTCTGCTAGACGTTTGCTTGATTTTACACAAGTGCTTCCTACATGGACAATGACTTTGAATCCTTCGGGTGCTACTTCCATCCAACGTTCAGCCAGTTTCATGCGTTCGTCTTCTGTCAGCATATAGCCTTCTCCGGAAGAACCATTGATAAATACGCCTTGAAGTCCGTTTCTAACCAATAGTTGGCAATAGGCTTCAATAGGTTTATAATTTACTTCTCCGTTCTCATAAAAGGGAGTAAAAGGTGCGTCAATTAATCCGTGAATCTTTTCCATAGCCTTTAATTTATTTGAAATGAATATTTTATATTACTTAATCATGTTGCGTGCAAATATATAAATGATTTATGAAAACAACAAGTAAAAACTAAATTTATTTATTAATAATCACTCTTTTAATAAATAGAAAGATAAATAAGCGACTTAGAAACGTTCTTTAAATGTATATGGAAAATGGAATTGTTACAAAAAATGATAATTAGCTTACATCTTCTAAAATAATTTTTGAAAATT
>OMBM01000559.1_pt1 | contig 19751 bp, 15 predicted proteins | sample 1644861 | NCBI WGS metagenome assembly OMBM01 (sample SAMEA103958165, study PRJEB25191) | human gut metagenome | biome: human-associated habitat [ENVO:00009003]; feature: intestine environment [ENVO:2100002]; material: feces | place: Germany | collected 2013/2015 | reverse complement strand
GCTCCCTGATTCTTCCTATATGTACCTCTATCGTATGTGGGTCTGCCTCCGTCTCATATCCCCATACCTCATCCATTATTTGCTGCTTCGTAAATGTCCTACCCGGTGAAGCTGCCAGCTTATATAAAAGCAGGAATTCCTTTTTGGGCAGGACAAGCGTTTCATCACCGGTCACAACTGTCATTGCATCATAATCAAGCTCGGTTGAGCCAATCACAATTTTGTGTTCGTTCAGTATCTGTGCACGACGAAGCAGTGCCCCTACCCTTAAAACCATTTCATTGACATTTACAGGTTTTACCATATAGTCGTCACTTCCCGAAAGAAAGCCCTGACGCATATCATCGAAGCTGCTTTTTGCAGTAATCATAAGCACCGGTATCTGATATCCCGCCGAACGAAGCTCCGACACAAGTTCATATCCATCCATAACCGGCATCATTATATCGGAAATGATTAAATCAATATATTCTCTGTCCAATACCTCCAGTGCCTGTGCTCCATCCGACGCACTTTTGACCTGATATCCGCTCTTTTTAAGCACCTTTTGGAATAACAGACTTAATTCCTTATCATCTTCTACAATTAATATCTTAAACACGCTTTATGTTCTCCTTTAATCAAAACAAATCCCTTGCCCATCCAAGCAGATGCTGTACCAGAAACACCTTTCTTTTACGTTTTTCTGTTAATTCAATCGGCTTTACATGATACGGATCATAATATGTTCCGTCGTCTAATACCTGTCTGGACACGCTCTCATACTCCATCATGCCATCCTCCAGCTGTTTATTAATCTCTTTACTGCGTATTACAAGCATCAGCTCTGTATCCAGATAAGTACTTCTCATGTCCATATTGAATGAACCTATTACTGACAGATCATCGTCAATCAGAATACTTTTTCCATGATACGAATAACCGCCTTCATATTCCCAGATATCAATTCCTGTTTCTAAAATTCTGTTTCTGTTTTTGGCATAATCAGCAGCTCCAAATGGATTTCCGTTATTTGCAACAGAATTTGTCATAATAGAAAAGTCCGGAACCTTCTGTGCAATTTCCTCCCATGTATTATACATCATATCATTGCAAATAATATATGGTGTATGAATTTTTACGCGTTCCTTTGCATTTTTCATTAATTCTCCCAGCTGATACCATACCACCGGTTCCTTAGCTTGGGTGTGGATTGGGTTTGATAACAATGTAATCTTTTCTGTTTCAAAGGTTTCATCCGCATAATCTGTATCACAAATTTTTTCCTTATTAACTTCAAAATATTGCTGATACCCTTCCTGCAGCTCTAAAACTGCTTTCTTTACAGATTGTCTGTCAGCTAATTTTTTACTGTTATGAAAATACCGACAGTCCTCCTGTTCCCATATTGTTTCAAAATAATTCCAAAGCTGATTGACCGAATTATCTTTCTGTGGCTCATCGCAGACAACTAACACATCCCGGTCAAAATTTTTATGCCCCGGAAAATCACCCAAAAAATAATTATATGTGTTTCTTCCGCCAAGAATATATATTTTACCATCTGCAATCAGATATTTATCATGCATTCTTCCCATTGTCTTCCATGGCTTAAGCGGATTTGCTTTATTGTACAGCTTAATCTCAACATTCTCATGCGAAGATAATCCATAAAAATATGGATTACCCTCCATATCAATCCAGCTCTCCATTCCATCTACCAATATGCGGACATGTACGCCTCTGTCTGCCGCATCATGCAGTGCTCCTAAAATCAATTTTCCGCTTTCGTCTGATTTAAATGCAAATGTAGAAAGGATTATTTCATCCTTTGCATTTTGGATTAATCTCACTCTTTCTAAAAGAGCCTGCGAATTTTTTTCAATGATTACTGCTCTTTCCGTATTCTCTCTCCCCGCCACACTCATAATATTTTGTGTTTCCTTTATAGTAACATCAGACACCGCCGGCTGTTTTTTATATGTGATGCAGATTCCGATTAACTCATAAAAAGCCACACATAAAAAAACTGCCAGTATAGCCAAAATAATTTTACATATTTTATGCCTTTTCATTGCACATCACCTGATCCCTTGTATTTTATACTCATACAATACAATGTCAATCTCAATTTTACCTCAACAGAATTGATTTTATGCAAAAAGACAGGAAAAAGCAGCTGCCTGCAATTTCCTGTCCATAAAAACTCATATAAAATTTTTTTACTGCGATTTACCTATTTTTCGTCGCTTCTACCGTCTTTCCGTTTACCTGATGTGCAAAGCTCCATGACTTCTTATAGATAATCCATATAATTTTTAAAGCACAATTACGGCAGCGTCAAGCCCGTCTACTTTTCCGTCAAATGCGCTATCTGTCAGCAGATTGTGTTTCTCGGCATACTCATTAAATTCCTTTGCACTGTTGCCACAATTGAAAAGCATTGCGATGGTCTCCTCGCCATTTTTTCTAATCATAACAATCGTATCCTCATCATCATTTGCGATTGTCTCAATCATTTCGCCCTCTACAATGCATGCATGTGTTTTTCTAACCTGCATGAGCTTCTTATACCAATTATACATCTCCTTGTCCTGATATTCTTCATCCCAGTACATGCCTCGTCTGCAGTCCGGATCGTTTGCTCCCGGCATGGCATACTCATCGCCATAGTAAACCATAGGCATTCCCGGCAGTAACAGCTGAAAGGCTGCTGCGAGATGCTGTTTTTTCTTATTATCGTTGCACAGATGTAGAAATCTTGCTGTATCATGGCTGTCAATCAGGTTCCACATCAGAGGATAGCACTTTTTGTTTAAGCGTCCCTTCAGATATCCCAGATTCTGTACAAACTGACTGACATTTATCTTTTCATCTGCAAGCAGGTCTATCAGATTCAGGTAGAATGGATAGTTCATTACAGTATCCCACTCATCTCCCTCGAGGAAGTCGCCTGCGTAGTGCCATATCTCACCAATTATCAGCATATCCTTCTTTACAGCCTTGATTGCCTTTCTGAAATTCTTCCAGAAGAAATGACTGATTTCGTCTCCTACATCCAGTCTCCATCCGTCAATATCACATTCCTTAATCCAGTAGCAGGCAACATCAGTGATGTATTTCTCCACCTCAGGATTTTTCAGATTAAGCTTTGGCATTCCACCGTAGTAGCCGAAGCATTTGAAGTTTGGAATCTCTCCCCATTCACTCTTAGGCGGCAGCTCGTCGATAAAATACCAGTCCAGATATTTTGATTTCTCGCCCTTTTCCAGTATATCCTGAAATGCAAAAAATTCTCTTCCTGAGTGGTTGTATACCGCATCCAGCACTACCTTCATGCCACGCTCATGAGATTTTTGTACGAGCTCCTTTAAATCCTCTGTTGTTCCAAATGATGGATCAACCTGATAATAATCAATGGTATCATACTTATGGCACGAATTTGATTTAAAGATTGGTGTCAGATACACCACATCGATTCCCAAATCTTTAATATAATCCAGATGCTCTATGATACCTCTGAGATTGCCATGCAGATCATCCATAGGCGTAATCGGCGCCTTATACCACAGCTTTTTGTCTACCGGCTGTGTTGCGGCAAAGCGCGATGGGAAAATCTGATACACTACCTTGTTTGCTGCCCACTGTGGCACCTCAAACATCTCTTCCTCCCTGAGGTTCTGCGGGCAGTCAAACATTCTGTCCCTGTTTGTAATGCACTCCTTGTCGAACTCATAATTGCCGTAATATACCTTTTCACCCTGCATGTCTGTAAATTCAAAAAAGTATCTCAGACATATCAGATTCATCCGAAGCTGAGCTTCATAATAATCGTGAAACTGTGAGGTTGCTACCTTCTTCATAGGAAGAGTCATTCGCGTATCCTTGCGCTCCATAGGTATATACTTGTCCTCATAGTGAAGGATTACCTCCTTCATATCATCCTTTTTTACCTGCACGCGTATCACAAACAAATCCTTATCTATCGCATAGCAGAATCTTTTATCCATGTCATGAAAAATTGCTGAATATTCCATAAAATGCCCCTTTACTTACGTATTTCATTATTTTGTATTTTAACGCACTCTTTTAAACAATTCTATCATTATATCCATGACATTTTTTCACTATTTCTACTTTATGCATGATTTTAGCTTAATAACATTTAATTTTTTTGACTTTATTCTCTAAAACACTGCGTTCATTATATCACTGCACACTCAGATAGCTTGTCACACAGTAAAGTGTCTGTCCATTATATTCCACGCGTGACCAGCCAAACTCCTCATTGATTCCGGTCCTGGTGACTGTTTCCCCATTTTTTATCGTTGCGATGACTGTAGCATCCGGATTTGTGACACTTGGAAGTGCACGCAGATTAACCTCTATCTTTGCAGTGACAGTATCATTACAATCCTTGAACTTTGTCTTCAGTCCGTCTCCGCTGCCACTTCCGTCCTGTCCGGGAACTACATAGTTCATATCTGTTGTGAGGTAACTTGAAATGGCATAGTATGTCTGTCCATTATATTCGATACGTGACCATCCACTGTCACTGATCCCTGTTCTTGCTGCCGTATCACCGTTATTGAGCGTTGCCTTAATTGTGCTGTCATTGCCCTGACTCGGAATATCCCTCAGATTGACGCTCTCCTTGGCAGTTACAGTCTCATTTACATCCGAAAACTTCATGTTTGCTTCCGGGTCAGCTGTTGCATTGTCAGCCGCATCACCATTTTTTGCAGACTCTGTCTCATCAAAACCAAAGTATGCCACATTCAAATCTACCGGCTTATCAATCCCTGACACCTTTCCCTTATTGGTATACTGCCACATAGCATGTGTGCCCTCATAAGATGACTGTGGTGTTTCCGGATAAGCTGTATCCGGATATTGTGACACCCAGATTTTGTACCTGCTCTCAAGCGTTTTAGTATCCCACTGGCTGTTTGCCGACAACTCATTCATTGCAGCGTAAAACATAGGTGTATATCCTTTATTATATATTTCCTGCAAAAATGCCTCAGCTACTTTGGTGCGTGCCTCTGATGACATGCCATACTGTCTGCTGGCTGAGTCAGTGAAGCCCTCGCAGTCAAATGCCACCGGATATGTAATCTGATATTTTGATATGTAGTCTGCTACCCAGTCTGCCTCCTCAATGGCTTCTGTTTCATTTACTGCTGATGAGAAGAAATACACTCCAACCTTTATGCCATTTTTCTGCGCCTCCTGCATGTTGTATCTTGCATTTGTATCAACACACATCTCGCCTGTTTTCTGGGTTCTGTAGCCCACACGTATCATTGCAAAATCAATTCCGCCTGCGGCAACCTTGTCCCACTTTATAGTGCCCTGATATTTAGATACATCAATTCCGAAGGTCAGGTTACTGTTTTCCGCAACAGAGCTTGCAGACAGTATCTGTGTCTCATCCGCAGAAGCCCCATCATCAGATGTCACACTCATTGAGCCGGCATTGTCTCCTGTATGCTGCGGGTCGTCCTTGTCTGAACTATCCTCTGTGGCTGTTTCCGTCATCTGTGACGAGCCTTTAGCCTCGTTTTTTGCTGATTTAATCACAAAAAATGTGGCTACTGCAGCCAGTGCAGCTACTATCGCAACAATTATAAATATTGCTATTATCTTTCTTTTATCGTTCATAGATTTTCCTCTTCATCAATGTATATACCATGTATAAGCAACCTGTTTCTATGCAACAAAATATATCATATAATATACTAATTTTCAAATACCTGTCCATTTTTAAAAGTCTTTTTTTCGGAGAAAATATTAAAAATCCGCTATACTCACCTATCGTATAGCGGATTAACAAAACATTATTCAATTTTCATCTTATTTTTTATTGCTCTAAGCTATTGTGCCATTTGCAATGTCGTTCTTTGCCAATAAATATGTAATAGCCGGCATAAGAATGGCTGAAATAATTGCTTTGACAATATTACCGGCACTAAGCTGTGCTGCAATAGCATATGTAACCATACTTACAATGAATCCCATGGCTGCAAGTGCAAAAATAAGCACCAAACCAATCTTTTTGTGTGCGAAAAGCAAAATACCGATAGAAACAGTTATGATAATCTGTAGTATAACGCTAATGAAACACAGCACGACATATATCGCACCTAATCCTAAAGTAGCTCCTGCGACTGAAGCACCCAGCGCAACGACAATCCCGCCAATTGTTGCAAGAATATTCAGCACGAAAATAATCCATAACCATACGGTTAAACCTGTTGAAAGCTTATTGTTTTCCATAATTATCCTCCTTTAGTAATCCCAATTTATTTCAACATATTCATTATAATATACCGGAAAAATATTTCAATAGTTAAAATGTTTTATTTTGTACTTTTTCATCCCGGCCGGCAAAAAAATGTCATTGATTTAAATGACAGATGCATTTACAATATAGCTATTATGAAAAAATTATTTGTAAAATATGTCTCACAAAACATACTCGGCATGGTGGGTATGTCATTATATATACTTGCCGACACCTTCTTTATATCAAAGGCAGTCGGCTCAAACGGTATCACCGCGCTCAATCTGGTGCTGCCTGTATACAATTTGATTTTTGCCATAGGCGCAATGATCGGAGTCGGCTCCGCTATCAGATATGTCGTAGAGAAAAATAAGGGCGATACATCCAGCGAGAGCTATTTTTTTCATGCCCTCCTGTGGTGTATTATAATAAGCGTTATATTCATATTGATTGGTATTTTCATTCCGGACAGGCTCGTAGGGCTGCTCGGCGGAGATTCAGCAATTATAAATACCGGTAAAAACTATACACGTATTTTCATGCTTTTTACGCCGTTTTTCATGTGCAACTATGTGTGCAACGCTTTCGTAAGAAATGATGGCGCACCATCCATTGCCATGTGCGCCACACTTTTCAGCAGCCTTTTTAATATTGTTTTTGATTACATACTCATGTTCCCGCTTGGACTTGGTATGGAGGGAGCCGCTTTAGCTACTGCTATTTCACCGATTATAGGCATCCTGATATGCTGTATTCATTTCTGCTCAGACAAATGCTCCGTAAAGCTTAAGCCAACGGTTCCATCTGTCAAGAGACTCTTTTACTCCTGCCAGGTTGGTGTTTCTTCCTTTGTTGCTGAGATATCATCAGGTGTCATAACTATTGTCTTCAATATGATTATCCTGAGGCTTGCAGGAAATATCGGCGTGGCAGCATACGGTGTGGTTGCCAATACATCACTGGTCGCTGTAGCTTTGTTCAACGGAATAGCACAGGGTTCACAGCCTCTTATCAGCGACTATTACGGCAGAGGACTTAGAAAAAATGTAGGTTCGATACTCAGGATGGCTGTCGTTTCATCTCTCTTAATTGCTGCACTGCTCATTTTGTTCATATGCACCTTTGCACCTTTTGTGACATCTGTTTTCAACAGCGAGCACGATGCCAGGCTTGCTTCGTATGCCGAGAGCGGACTGCGCCTTTACTTTACAGGCTTTATTTTTGCCGGAATCAATATAGTAGGTTCTGCTATCCTAAGCGCCGTTGAGTCCGTAAAATATGCATTCGCGGCATCTATCATGCGTGGTTTTATCGCTATAAGCATTTTCGCATTCGCACTTTCAGCCGCCTTTGGCATGACAGGTGTGTGGCTTGCTTTTCCGGCAGCTGAATTTGTGACTATGTTTATTATTGTTAAAGGATTAAGGCAGCTTAAGCTGTAGATGCATGCTATAGGTGTAAGTGAACTATTTTCGTGCATACTTATTTTCCATGTGATATACTAATGCTTAAGAAAACCTATCACAATTATGATATATGATGAAAGAGGAGGGCTTGTATATGGCAAAAATAGAAAGAGTTATCAATAGGGATTTTGACCAGTTACTTTCCACGATTGAAGACGGAATAATAAATGGCAGTGTGTCAGCATCTCTGGAGGATTCCAGTGACTTTCGAAGCCAAGATGCGCGTTGCAGCGTCAGGGTATTTGAACGCTACAGCTATACCGGTGGTAACAGGGTAAGTCTCAATGTTACACTTTTTCAAAATGGCGAGGAGCCTGTTCACCTTTCCGCAATTACGGCAGGTGGAAGCCAGGCTGTTTTTTTCAAGCTTAATACTTTTGGGGAAGAGGCATTTCTTGATAAATTGATTGAATTGCTTGATTGAAATAGACAAATTTTTTCAAAAGTATTCTTTATGTTGGAAATCAAACATACAAGTTGTTTTTATAACGCTATTATTCTATCAGAAACATAAAAAACTACTGATGGAGGAAAAAAATATGTTTTGTTTTCAATGTGAACAAACGGCCGGATGCACCGGCTGTACCGGAAATATAGGTGTCTGCGGAAAAAAGGCAGATACTGCACAGCTACAGGATGAATTGACAGGCGCACTGATTGGTCTGGCGAGAGCTGTCGATGACACATCTGCTGTTTCAAAAAAGACCTGGCAGACCATTATCGAGGGCTTATTTACCACAATTACAAATGTAAGCTTTGATAATGCAGCAATTGAAGATATGATACAAAAGGTCAGAGCAGAAAAAGACTCTCTGGTTGGCGACTGTAATAAATGTCAGTCTCCTTGTGGACGAACTGACGAATATGATATGCAACAGCTATGGAATGCTGATGAAGATATCCGTTCCCTGAAGTCACTTATTCTCTTTGGTATTCGCGGAATGGCTGCATATGCCTATCATGCATATGTCCTGAATTTTGAAGATCCCGAGGTAAATCAGTTTTTCTGTGAAGCCTTGTTCAAGATTGGTTACGCAGAAAGTATGGATGAACTGCTTCCAACAGTTCTCAAGGTAGGTGAAATCAATCTAAAGTGCATGGCACTTCTAGACAAGGCAAATACACAAACCTATGGAACACCGGAGCCAACAGATGTTACGCTTACGGTGGAAAAGGGCCCTTTTATCGTAGTAACCGGACACGATTTAAAGGACCTGCAGCTTTTGCTTGAACAGACAAATGGAAAGGGAATCAATATCTACACTCATGGTGAAATGCTCCCTGCCCATGCATATCCACTCTTAAAGAAATACCCTCACTTGAAGGGAAATTTCGGAACAGCATGGCAGAATCAGCAAAAAGAATTTGATCATATTCCTGCTCCTATTCTCTACACCACAAATTGTCTGATGCCTCCAAAAAGCAGCTACATCGACAGAGTGTTCACAACAGAAGTGGTTGCCTTCCCGGGTACTGTTCATATCGATGAACAGAAGAATTTCACTCCTGTTATTGAAAAAGCACTTGAGCTCGGTGGTTACAAGGAGGATCAGACCTTCACAGGCATAAATGGCGGCACACAGGTAACAACCGGTTTTGGTCATTCAGCAATCCTGTCCCATGCGGATACGGTAATAGAGGCCGTAAAATCAGGCGCTATCCGTCATTTCTTCCTGGTTGCCGGCTGTGATGGTGCCAAACCGGGCAGAAATTACTATACAGAATTTGTAAAACAAACGCCTTCTGACAGTATCGTCCTGACTCTGGCATGTGGAAAATTTCGTTTCAACGATCTAAGTCTCGGAGAAATTGGTGGTCTTCCGCGACTGATGGATATGGGACAGTGTAATGACGCTTATGGCGCGATACAGGTTGCAATAGCACTTGCGGATGCATTTGGATGTTCAGTAAACGAGCTTCCGCTTTCCTTTGTACTCTCCTGGTATGAACAGAAAGCAGTCTGCATCCTCTTAACACTGTTACATCTTGGTATAAAAAATATCCGTCTCGGTCCTTCTCTACCGGCGTTCCTTTCTCCTAACATTCTGAACTTTCTGGTAGAAAACTATGGGATTGCACCTATTACCACACCGGAGGAAGACCTCAAAGTGCTGTTGAAACAATAATATGTATTTTTTACGATGTTCTAATACACTAATAGGGAACTCCAAAAAACACAGGATATAGCGCCTTTGCTATATCCTGTGTTTTAAATTAACTTTAAATAAATTTGTAATCATTAGGGTAATCTAAGCTAATTCTCCCCATACATCTCCGGCCGCCTGTCCCTGAACAGTCCCCAGCTCTTTCTCTCACTCTCCAGCTCATCCAGATCAAAACTGTGGAGTATGAAGCCCTCCGATACTCTGTCCATCTGCTCAACAACCTCTCCGGTCGCATCTGTAATAAACGAAGAACCATAAAATGTCAGTGCAGAGCTCTGGTTTCCGTTTTCCGCACACGGTACAACCTCCTCTGTGCCTATCCTGTTTGCCGCCACAACCGGCATCAGATTGCAGGCTGCATGTCCGGTCATGCACCGTCTCCAGTGCGGCATACTGTCACATTCCAGTATCGGCTCGCTGCCTATGGCTGTAGGGTAAAAAAGTATCTCCGCGCCCTTTAAAGCCATTCCTCTTGCCGTTTCCGGGAACCACTGATCCCAGCATATACCGACTCCAATTGTTGCATATCTTGTCTTAAAAGCTTTAAAGCCTGTATTTCCCGGTGTGAAGTAAAACTTCTCCTGATAATAATGATCGTCCGGGATATGTGTCTTTCGGTATATTCCAAGCACCTCTCCGTCGGCATCTATCACCGCCACTGAGTTGAAAAGCTGTCTGCCCTCTCCAGCCTCATAAAAGCTCACAGGAATCACCACTCCAAGCTCCTTTGCAAGTGCCTTCATGCTCTGCACCGCATCATTTTCAGAAAGCGGCTTTGCATAGTCATAATAATCGTACCGCCTCTCCTGACAGAAATACTGTCTCTCAAATAGCTCCGAAGGAAGTATTATCTGTGCTCCTGCCTCTGCCGCAGCCCTTATAAGCTTTGCTGCTTTTTCAATATTTTCTTTTACGTCACGGCTGCAGCTCATCTGAATTGCAGCAATTGTAACCTCTCTCATACTATTCACCTTTCTCATCCCGCCATCTCACAATGGGCTTTTCCCAAGTCTCCAATGTGAGCAAAACGATTACAACCAATTAAATTACTGTGGTATCTGCTGTGTGATACAGTGTATATTTCCCCCGCCGACAATTATGTCACGCGCATATATCGGATACACTTTTCTTCCCTCAAAAAGGCTTCCGATTGCCTTAAGCGCAGGCTCATCCATCACATCACCAAACTGTGGAATGAGCACACCGCCGTTTGTGATGTAAAAATTCACATAGCTTGCCGCTAAGCGTTCTCCTGCCTCTCGCTCATCCTCCCCCTCCTCAAAGGTGAAGCCGGAAAGCTCATATTCTGTGATACACACCGGATTCTTTGGAATGTAAACCTTGTGAACCTCAATTTTCCGGCCTCTTGCATCAGTTTCATTTTCCAATATTTCAAGGTCCGCTGAGGACATCTTATATTGTGGGTCATCCATGTCATCAGTCCACGCAAGCACCACATGCCCCGGGCTTGTAAATGCACATACGTTGTCCACATGCTCGTTGGTTTCATCATTGTATATTCCATAAGGAATCCAGATAATTTTTTCGGCACCGAGATAATCCTTTAATTTCTGTTCTATTTCAGACTTCGATAATTCCGGATTTCTGCCCTTGCTTAGCAAACAGCTTTCCGTCACTATCACAGTTTTCTCTCCGTCTGTGTGGATGGCTCCACCCTCTAAGACAAACGGATGCGCATCATACATGTCGTATCCGGCTTTGTTGCAAAATAAAGCTGCTACTCTGTCATCCTTTGTCCAGTCTGCGTACAGTCCGTCCACCTTGCCGCCCCAGGCATTAAAACACCAGTCGATTCCTCTGACAGCACCATCCTCATTTTTCACGAAGGTCGGCCCCACATCTCTGGCCCAGGCATCATCTGACTCCATTTGTATATATTTCACCGGGAAATTTTCCTGATAATTTTTCTGCTTTCTGACAGCTTCCACAACAGACCTTGCATTGTCTATCACATCTGCCTCAGCGAGCACATATACCTGCTCAGACTCTGATATTGCACATATCACCTCCGCAAAAGCCTCTCTTGCCCGCCTGGCACCGTAAATCCATGAGCCCGGGCGCTTTGGCCAGATGATGATGGTACCCTTGTGTGGAGCATACTCTGCCGGCATATAAAAGCCGTCTGCTCTAGGACAGCCTGCATTTAAAATCTTCATATTCGAATCTCCTGATAACCTTACAATCGTTATTTTCATCCATTACTGCAATGTCCGGAAGCGGCATGCCGTTAAAGGTATTATTTTTGACCATCGAGTAGATTGCCATATCGCAAAAGCACAGCCTGTCGCCGGTTTTTATCTCTCTGTCAAATGAATAATCCCCTATCACATCACCTGCCAGACAGGTACATGAGGACAATCTGTAGGTATACTTCTTTTCACCCGGCTCGCCACTGTCCATAAGCGGCGGACGGTATGGCATCTCAAGCACGTCCGGCATATGGCAGGCTGCTGAGGTATCCAGAATGAGTATCTTTATGCCATTGTTTTCAACTATATCAAGCACCGTTGTCTCCAGATATCCTGCATCAAGCGCAACCGCCTCTCCCGGCTCCAGATAGATTTCCAGGTCGTATTTGTCACGCATATGCGTAATGCATTTTTCAAGCCTCTCAATGTCATAGTCTGCCCTTGTGATGTGGTGTCCGCCTCCCATATTGAGCCACTTAAGTCCATACAGCAGATCTGCGAATTTCTCCTCTACCGCTGCAAGAGTCGTTTCGAGCGCATCCGAATCCTGTTCACAGAGCGTGTGAAAATGAAAGCCCTCTATACGTGATAAATCAAGCCCGTTTTTAATAGCCTTATCGAGTGCCTCTCTCGTTATCCCAAGCCTTGAGCCCAGCGCACATGGGTCATATATCTCATGCCCCTCCTGTGTGGAGCACTCAGGGTTTATTCTGAGCCCGACACTTATTTTTTTATCAGCCTTTTCTATTTTATCCCTGTGAAGCAGATACTGCGATACGGAATTAAATACAATATGGTCACATATTTCTACCAGCTCATCCATCTCCTGCGGCAAAAAAGCGGGACAGAATACATGGTTTTCCTTTCCCATTTCTTCATGTGCAAGGCGGGCCTCAAAAAGCCCGCTTGCAGTTGTCCCGCTTAGATATCTACCGATAAGAGGATATTCATAAAATGCGCTGAATGCCTTCTGTGCCAAAAGAATCCTTGCACCGGTCCTTTGCATGACACCGTTTAATATCAAAAGATTTTCAGTTAATTTTCCCTCGTCTATCACATAACAGGGAGTTCTTAATTCATTTATCTTCATACCGGCCTCCGGACTAATCCATATGTACTGACTCATCCTCAGTCTTGTAGCAATCCACAGGAACCGGATTCTCCACTACCTGCCAAGGCAGTCCGAACTTATTGAGAGCCTCCATGTATGGATCCGGATCCATCTCCTCTAGATTAAACACTCCCGGCTTCTTCCAGAGTCCCTTTACCACCATCATGGCACCAATCATTGCCGGCACACCTGTAGTATAAGAAATCGCCTGCGACTCAACCTCCTTGTAGCACTCCTGATGGTCACATACATTATAGATGTAGATTGACTTTTCCTTTCCGTCCTTGACACCTGTAAAAATACATCCGATATTTGTCTTTCCGACTGTACGAGGTCCCAGAGATGCAGGGTCAGGAAGCAGCTCCTTAAGCACCTGTATTGGCACTATTTCCTTTCCGTCCACCATGATCGGGTCTGTTCTTAGCATGCCGACATTCTCAAGACACTTCATGTGTGTGAGATAGCTCTGTCCAAAGGTCATGAAGAATCTGATTCTCTTTATTCCCGGAATATTTTTGGCGAGCGACTCAATCTCCTCGTGGTGAAGCAGATACATATCCTTTTCTCCGACCTGATCAAAATTGTATTGCGCTCTCCACTCCATAGGCTTTGTCTCTACCCAGTGGCCGTCTGTCCAGTATGAGCCGTTCGCAGAAACCTCACGCAGATTTATCTCAGGGTTAAAGTTTGTCGCAAACGGGTATCCATGGTCACCGCCATTGCAGTCGAGAATGTCTATGGTATGTATTTCATCAAAATAATGCTTAAGCGCATATGCAGAATAAACAGAGGTCACACCCGGGTCAAATCCGCTTCCAAGAATAGCCGTAAGCCCTGCCTCCTTAAATTTCTCCTGATATGCCCACTGCCATGAATAATCGAAATATGCCGTAAATCCAAGCTCCTTGCAGCGCTTTTCATAGATTGCTCTCCACTTTGGATCCTCAGTATCCTCACACTCATAGTTGGCAGTATCGATGTAGTCAACACCGCACGCAAGACATGCATCCATAATTGTAAGATCCTGATACGGAAGCGCAACATTTAAAACCGCATCCGGCTTGTATGCATTAATCAGCTCTTTTAATTCCTCCACATTGTCGGCATCAACCTTTGCAGTCTCAATTTTTGTGCTTGTCTTTCCCTCAAGCTTTGCCTTTAAATTGTCACATTTTGACTTGGTTCTGCTTGCAATCATAATCTCGGTAAATACCTCGCTGTTCTGGCAGCATTTTCTGATTGCCACCTGCGCAACTCCACCACATCCGATAATAAGTAATCTGCTCATTTTTGTCCCTCCTGATTCGCTTTGGTTATGATATAGTTTTTCTAATTTGTTTTACATTGTTTCCTCTTCCTCGAGTAAATCCTCCACATATTTCGGAAGCATGAAGGCTCCCCTGTGTAAATGTGTTGTATAATACCAGGTTTTAAGTCCCAGTGCATCCCATCTTTTTGCATCCAGATCATAAAGCGGATGATATTTCTTCGATGCAAACCCAAACAGCCAGTAGCCTGACGGACAGGTTGGAATATGTGCCTGATATACCCTGCTTATAGGAAATGATTTATACACCTTTCTATGCATTTTCCGGCACTCAAGCTCATCCTCATCATAAAAAGGACTGCCGTGCTGGTAAACCATGATTCCATCATCCTTTAGTGCCTTATAACAGCTTCCGTAAAACTCTTTTGTGAAAAGTCCCTCCGTATGTCCGAGCGGGTCTGTGGAATCGTTGATTATCAGATCATATTCATCATGCTTTCTGCGTAAGAATCGCAGACCATCATCATAAAACATGGAAATTCTTTCATCCTCAAGTCCACATGCTACCTCGGGGAAAAACCGCCTGCATACATCGACAAACATCTTGTCTGTCTCAACCACATCAATATGCTCGACAGACGGATATTTGATGAGCTCCTTTGCCACACCGCCATCGCCGCCACCTATTATAAGTATCTTTTTGGCATTCGGGTGGACCGCCATCGGCACATGTGTGACCATCTCATCATATATAAACTCATCTGTGTCCGAAAAAACAATCTCGCCATCCAGCGCGACCATTTTGCCAAACTCATATGATTTAAACACATCTATTTTCTGATAATCACTCTGCCCTGAAAAAAGCTGCTCCTGTATCCTTACATCCAGCTTGACATTGGCAGTATGATATTGTGAAAACCACATTTGCATAGCTTTTCCTCCTGTTTACTGCTTCAATACCTTAAGATATTCTACCGCAGGATCCTCTGTTCCCTGCATTGAACAGCCCTTTTCCTTTGCGTAGACAATGTATTGCGCAATCTCTTTTGTGATAAGCTCTCCCGGTGCAAGAATCGGGATTCCCGGTGGATAACACATGACAAACTCACCACTTACAGCACCTACCGCGTCCATAATGCGCACTGATTTCTTCTGCGAATAAAACGCCTCCTGCGGCGATACCGCCACCTTTGGATTTATGTACTCTCCCGACAAAAGTCCAGTCTTGTCCTTGCTGTAAAGGCGCTTGATATCCTCCAGCGCACCTACAAGCCTCTCTATATCCTGTATTCTGTCACCGATTGATATATACGCAAGTATATTACAGATATCTCCAAACTCTATCTGGATATCATACTCATCACGCAGCAAATCATATACCTCTATTCCGGCAAGCCCTATATCGAGCGTATAGATGGACAGCTTTGTCACATCATAATCATATATGCTTGAGCCGTTTACAAGGTCACGCCCATACGCATAATAGCCGCCTATGGAATTAATCTCCTGCCTTGCATACTCCGACATCTGTGCCACCTTGGCAAAGGATTCCTCGCCTCTGAGTGCCAGATTTCTTCTTGATATATCAAGGCTTGACAATAGCAGATACGATGCGCTCGTGGTCTGTGTGAGGTTGATAATCTGCCTCACATAATCAGCATTCACATCCCTTCCGGTGAGCAGAATCGAGCTCTGTGTCAGGCTTCCTCCCGATTTGTGCATCGATACCGCAGACATGTCTGCCCCGGCTGCCATTCCTGATATCGGAAGCCCTTTTCCAAAATAAAGATGTGTACCATGTGCCTCATCCGTGAGCACCTTGATTCCCTTCGAATGAGCCAGCGCAACTATCGACTTAAGGTCAGAACAGATTCCGTAATACGTCGGATTGTTTACAAGCACAGCCTTTGCATCCGGATTCTCCTCGATAGCCCTCTCCACCTGGTCAATCTCCATTCCAAGCGAAATACCAAGCTTCGCATTCGTCTGCGGATTGACATAAACCGGTATCGCTCCGCAGAGCACAAGTGCATTAAGAGCGCTTTTATGAACATTTCTCGGAAGTATAATCTTGTCTCCCGCCTTGCAGGTGGACAAAATCATGGCCTGCACCGCAGAGGTGGTGCCTCCTACCATAAGAAAAGCATTTGCCGCTCCAAAGGCATCCGCCGCAAGCTCCTCCGCCTCTCTGATTACCGAAACCGGATGGCACAAATTATCAAGCGGCTTCATTGAATTGACATCAAGCCCTACACACTTTTCTCCGAGCAGATGCACCAGCTCAGGATTTCCCCTGCCTCTTTTGTGTCCCGGCACATCAAACGGCACCACTCTCTTCTTCTTAAACTCCTCAAGAGCCTCATAAATCGGCGCTCTTTCCTGTCTTTTGATATCCATTTACTTCTCCTGTATTTAAAAAAGATGATGCGTGCAAGCATCATCCTTTAGATTCGTCTTAACAACAGTAAAATCGTAACATATACTATGGAGTTATGCAAGAATTTACGTTTTATTTTTGCTAATGATAGTTACGCCATTGCAGGCTCCTTCTTCTTAATAATCGCCTCAACTTCATCAACACCTGTTTCAGCTACATCTGCAATCTGATCCAATGTATAACCCTTTTTATACATATTCAGAATAAACTTTTCGCTTGTCTTTTCAGTAGCTCTTTCTTCAATTCCTGTACTCAGATTACACATAATTCTCACATCCTCTCTAAATTCCTGACTGGTTGGAATATTATATTCATGTTCTATAATATCCAATTTTTCCTGTTCTTTCAATTCACTTGAAAGTAATGCTCCAATCAACCGGTGCATTTCATATTTTTTATCATGTTCCGGAATCTCATTTGTGATTCCTATTAGCACAATGTTTAACAGGTCGAGATTACCTTTCCAGTTACATGGTTTCAGCAGCTCATCTTTTGTCAAATGGATATGGCTTAGGCTGTTATCATCCATGTTCATACATATCCATATGCTGAATACCTGCTTAATGTCATCATAGTTAGTATTTACAAAATCTCTTTCCTTTTGTGACGAAATCAGCCTGCTCACATAAAAGATTGCCCGATTTAAAATTTTATATTCCGTCGGCTCATCCTTCTGAGCCTCAATATTCACAATAATCTGCGAAAGTCCATTTTTCATACGGACATAAAAAATAATATCAAATCTGACTAATCCTTCATTAATTTCAGCATTTTCTGTATTAAGACCTACAATACGCTGTCCTGCAGCATCTGTTTTTTCCATATTTGCTAATCCCGGCTCAACCGGAACAACGCTAATACTCGGTTCACCTTCGATGTATTTCACAACATCTTCCGGCTTCATTCCTTTAAATTCATCGATTGTTTTCACCAGAATATGTGCTAATATACTCTTCTGTGCCAGTAACCTTTTAACACGAGTATCATATTGTGCCTTATCTCCTGCTGCATTCACAGCATTTGCTATTTCTGTATTCAAGTCGGCATCCCTCCTTTTGTATTGTGCATAACACTTCTAAGATTCCGCAAAAGGCTCTCTGCCTTAATATCATTATAAGCGAGGGACTTTACGAAATCAACTGATTTTTCATTACTTATATAGGCACTTTTAGCCTTCCAAATATAAAGAGGAAGCCGGTACATGTGGAGTGCACCGGCTAAAAATATGAAAAAGATTAATATGAGTATTTCTTTTGTTTATGATGTCAGTATACAGGACAATTGTGAAAATGCTGTGTTTACTTTCTTACCCTTTTATAAACAAAATGTTAATGCAACACAACAAAAAGAGCCCTTTCGAGCAATGTCATTAAGTTAAGATGACCAATCAAGATCTTAGCATCAGAAATGATGCTAGGGTCTTTTTATTTTGTAATAAATGCTTGACATATGATTCTAAATGTGCGGCCGCTTTCGCTATTGAATTATAATGAGGTAGCGAAAGCGGCCCTTGTAATTAAGAACGTCTTGATTGCAAGGAGGTAACGCATATGAGTAATTATATTAATCAAGTTTCAGATTCTCTAAAGAATCATATTTCGGAATTAGCTAACAATCCATGTTTATTTCTTCGAAACCCCAATGTCGATTTCTCTCGAAAACGGAAAATTGATTTCAAAACTTTTATAGGAATCATGATTAATTCGGGTGGAGCTACTATGAGTAAAGAACTACTTGATTTCTTTGATTTTAACAAAAATACTCCGTCTGTATCAGCATTTACGCAACAACGTTCAAAAGTACTTCCAGAAGCTTTTGAATATTTGTTTAAATCTTTTACGGATGACAACCTTCCAACTACTAATAATTATCATGGCTATCGTTTAATTGCATGTGATGGAAGTAACTTGACCATTGCAACAAATCAAAAGGATCCAGAAACTTTTTGGGAATGTAATCAGCATGGTTCAATTGTTAATAAACTACATCTAAATGCCTTTTATGATGTTTTGAATCGTATATACACCGATGCTTTAGTGCAAACAGCAGCGGATTGCAACGAGTTTAGAGCATGTGCAACAATGATTGACAGATTGAAAATAGAGAATGTTATTCTTGTTGCTGATAGAGGATATGAAAACTATAACATTTTTGCACATGCAATTGAAAAAGGATGGAAATTCGCTATACGTGTCAAAGATAAAAATAGTAATGGAATTGCATCTGGGTTAAATCTTCCTCCAAATGATGAGTTTGATATAGATATCACTCAGATTTTTTCGAGGAAAAATACAAAGACCACAAAAAATGCAGGCTATAAGTGGATGCCTGTAAATCAAGTGTTTGATTATCTTCCACGAAAAAGTGATAAAACATACGAATTATCATTTCGTATTATTAGATTTCCTATAGGGTCTAATTCTTATGAAATAATAATTACAAATCTTGATAGAAATATTTTTGATGTAAAAAAAATAAAGGAAATCTATCATTTGAGATGGGAAATAGAAACTTCATTCAGAGAATTAAAATATGCCATAGGATTAACAAGTTTCCATGCACGAAAACCAGATTTTATTAAACAAGAAATATATGCGCGATTACTTTTGTATAACTATTGTGAATTAATAACAACACATGTAATAAAACAAATGAAAAACAATGATAAAACAAAACAGGTGAACTTTACAATCGCCATTTATATTTGTAGAGAATATCTCCGTAATAAACGCAATCTTAGTCCACCTGATGTGATTAACCTAATAGAAAAGCATGTATTACCAGTAAGACCTGGTCGAAAAGACCCTCGCAAAGTCAAACCCCAGGCATC
>OMBM01000548.1_pt1 | contig 20194 bp, 20 predicted proteins | sample 1644861 | NCBI WGS metagenome assembly OMBM01 (sample SAMEA103958165, study PRJEB25191) | human gut metagenome | biome: human-associated habitat [ENVO:00009003]; feature: intestine environment [ENVO:2100002]; material: feces | place: Germany | collected 2013/2015 | reverse complement strand
CCGGCACCGAGCCGAAGATCAAGACCTACTTCACCACGCTGGGCAAGGATCTGGCCGAAGCACAGGCCCAGAAGGATGCACTGGCTGCTGCCATTGAGCCCATCCTGAAGTAAACGAAATCCATCAAGAGGAGCTGTTGAATGACTCCTTCCCACATCGTCTGCGCGAGGCCCCCTCCCAGAGGGGGCTGGCACAGCAGCGTTGTGACGGGGGGAGTGGTTCGGCGGCTCCATTTTTATTGCTCTGCGTGGTTGCAGTTTGTGGCGCAATACGTTATAATATTCAATGTATCGGTCTGCGCTTTGCAATGGGCGCAGAAAAACGGAAGACAGGTAGGTGTCAGAAGTGGAAAAACGTGTGACGGCGGTTCTGGTGGCCGCAGGTTCCTCCACCCGGATGGGGTTCGACAAGCTCAGCTTTGATCTGGGCGGAGAGACGGTGGTGCAGCGGAGCATCCGCGCCTTTGCCGAATGCCCCCTCGTGGACGAGATCGTGCTGGTGGCGGGCAAAAACCGGGAGTTTCTGGAGCAGCAGGCGGCCGCGTGCCAAAAGCCGGTGCAGGTCGTGCCCGGCGGGGCGACCCGTGCCGAGAGCGCGAAGAATGGCGTGCTGGCAGCCAGCGGCGAGATCGTGGCCGTCCACGATGCGGCCCGCCCCTTTGTGAGCGAGGCGGTCATCGAAGCCGCGCTGAACGCCGCCGCCCTGTGCGGGGCCGCGGCCCCGGCGGTGCCGGTGAAGGATACCGTCAAAACGGCAAAGCGGGGCGACGGTAAGACCGTGCCGGAAGGCTGCAGCGTCACCGAAACGCCCGACCGCAGCACCCTGTATGCGGTGCAGACGCCCCAGTGCTTCGACCGGGCTGCTTACCTCGCCGCGCTGGACGAGCTGGACGAAGAAAAGGCCCGCCTCGTCACCGACGATTGCAGCCTGTTTGAGCTGACCGGCCGCCCGGTGCAGCTGACGCAGGGCGACTACGCCAACCTGAAGATCACCACGCGGGAGGATCTGCCCCGCCCGGAACAGAAAGAAGGAACAAATATGCGCATTGGTCATGGTTACGATGTACACCGCCTTGTGGAGGGCCGCAAGCTGATCCTCGGCGGCGTGGAAGTGCCCTTTGAAAAGGGTTTGCTGGGCCATTCGGACGCCGATGTGCTGGCCCACGCCGTTATGGACGCCGTGCTGGGCGCGGCGGCGCTGGGGGATATCGGCAAGCACTTCCCGGACACCGACCCGGAGTATTCCGGCGCCGACAGCCTCAAGCTGGCCCGCCGCGTGGCCGAGATCCTGCACGAGAATGGCTGGAAGATCGAGAACATCGACTCCACCATCCTCTGCCAGCGGCCCAAGCTGGCGGCCTACATCCCCGCCATGCGCGAAAAGCTGGCCGAGGCCTTCGGGCTGCCGGTGGACGCTGTGAGCGTCAAGGCCACCACCGAGGAGCATCTGGGCTTCACCGGCGAGGGGCTGGGCATCGCGGCGCACGCGGTGGCCCTGATCGAAAAGCTGTAAGCGGGAGAAAACATCGATGACTCTGAACTCGATCATAGCAAACTTCCAGACCTTCAAGCTGGCGGATCTGCTGGATATCATCATCATCGCGTTCCTGATCTATCAACTGTTGGGCATCATCAACCGCACCCGCGCCGGGCAGCTGGCCAAGGGCGCGCTGCTGGTGCTGGCGGTCTACTTGGTGGCAAACGTGCTGAACATGCGCACGGTGACGTGGCTGCTGAACTCCTTATTGCAGGTCGGCTTGCTGACGCTGGTCGTCCTGTTCCAGCCGGAGATCCGGCGCGCCTTGGAGCGGATGGGCCAGACCGACCAATGGGCCTCGAAGCTGTTTAACGTCAAGGGCCGCTACAATGACCCCAGCTTCAAGGGCGCATGGCGCAGTGCCATCATCGCCATCTGTGACGCCGCTGAACGCTTTTCCGAGACCAAGACCGGCGCGCTCATCGTGCTGGAGCGCAGCACCAACCTTTCCGAGATCGTCCGCACCGGCACGCCGGTGAACAGCGCGGTCAATCTGGAAGTGCTGGGCACCATCTTCTACGAGGGCACCCCCCTGCACGACGGCGCTGCCATCATCGAGAATGGCCGCATCAAGGCGGCGGGCTGCGTGCTGCCGCTTTCCAATAACCTTGACCTCGGCAAGGATATGGGCACCCGCCACCGCGCGTGCCTCGGCATTGCCGAAAACTCCGACGCCATCGCCATCGTTGTCAGCGAGGAGACGGGCATCATCTCCATGGCGAAAAACGGCGTCCTCATCCGCCACTTTGACCGCCAGACCCTGTACACCCGGCTCGTGGATGAGATGATCCCCAAGGAGACCGCCAGCGAAAAGACGGACAACAGCTGGAAGGGCCGTGTCCAGCGTCTGCTGAGCTGGGTCAACCAGAAAGAGGAGGAGCAGCCATGAGCAAGGAGCTGAACACGAACGGCACAAAGCCCGCCATCCAGCACACCAAGAGTCTGTTGGATGACCGCCGCATCCGCCTTCTGCTGGCCATCGTGGGTGCCATCGTGGCATGGATGGTCGTCACTATCGTGGTGCAGCCCGGCACCACCAAGACCATCGCCAATGTGCCGGTGGATTTCACTTACGATTCCGCCGCCTATACTTCGCGGGGCCTCAGCATCGTCAGCGCCCCGGAAAAATACGTCAACCTGAAAGTTTCCGGCGACGGCTACACCATCGGCAGTCTCTCGGCCTCCGATTTCGTGGTCTACCCGGATTGGTCCAGCGTCCGCGACAGCGGCGCGAAGACCCTGCACCTGCAAGTGCGGGGGGTCAACGGGCTGCTGAACGGCGTCACCGTCTCCATCGAGGGTGGGGACAACAGCGTGGATGTCGTCTTCGACGTGGTGGAGGAAAAGACCGTCCCCATCACTGTGACCACCAACTACCTGACCATCGCGGACGGGTATATCCTGTACGGCACCGAGCTTTCGAAGGAGACGGTCACTCTCTCCGGCCCCAGCACCGAGATCGATAAGGTCACCACCTGCACCGCCGAAGTTACCCACAACGGCGAACTGACCGAATCCGTCACGCTGGATACGGCCCTGCGGTTTTACACCAACAGCGGCAGCGAGGTGAAGTTCGAGTACACCACGAAGGAAGAGGAGAGCGTGGAGGTGACGCTGCAGGTCTACAAGATGGCGACGCTGCCGGTGGAGGTCAGCTTCATCAACGCCCCGCGGGACTTCGACTCCTCTGTGCTGACCTACTCGCTGAGCAAGCAGACCCTGAACGTAGCGGGTCCGGCTTCCCGGATCGACAAGCTTTCCACCCTGTCGGTGGGCACCATCGACCTGTCTACCTTCTCGCTGAACAAGGTGTACGAGATGCCCATCGAGCTGCCCAGCGATATCCGTCTGCTGGACAACATTACGAGCATCACCGTCAGCTTCGACTCCTCCAAGCTGGAAACGAAGACGATGAATCTGCCCTCTGAATGCGTGCAGGTGGTGAACCTGCCGTCTACCTACACCCTGACGGTGGAGACCGAGCGGCTGATGAACGTGACCCTCTGCGGCCCGGCCGGTGCGCTGGAAACGCTGACACCGGAACAGGTCGTCATTGAGATCGACGCCGACGATTTCTCGGTGGCCATCGGCCAGCAGAACATCGCGTGCCGGCTGTATGTGCCCTCCAACGGCAAGATCTTCGCGCTGGGCAGCTATGTCATCCAGTGCAAGATCGAGAGTAACTAAAGAAAGCAAATGATATGATCTTAGTTCGTGATATCCGCCTGCCCCTCTCCGCCGGGGAGGAGCAGGCCTTTGAAAAAGCGCTGCATCTGGCGCGCATCCCCCGCGCAAAAGTCGGCCGCTTCGGCGTGTCGAAACTGTCGGTGGATGCCCGCCACGGGCAGCCGAAGCTGGTTTATACGGTCGCTGTAACGCTCAAAGACGAGGGTGAGGAATCTGCATTTGCAGGGGCCTCGCCCTGCGTTGCTATCCGCGGCAAGACCGATTTTTCCGTCGAGAACGGCGCGGAGCCCTTGGCCCACCGGCCCATTGTCTGCGGCCTCGGCCCGGCAGGGCTGTTCGCGGCGCTGCTGCTGGCCCGGCAGGGCTACCGGCCCATCGTGCTGGAGCGCGGCCCCGCGCTGGACGAGCGGGTGAAGGCGGTGGAGCATTTCTCCGCCAGCGGTGAGTTGGACGAAAACGCCAACATCCAGTTTGGCGAGGGCGGTGCGGGCACCTTTTCGGACGGCAAGCTGACCACCCGCATCGGCGACGCGCTCTGCGGCTTTGTCACCGAGGTGTTTTTGGAGCATGGTGCCCCGGCGGAGATCGCATGGAAGCAGAAGCCCCACGTCGGCACCGACCTGCTGCGGGGCGTCATCACCTCCATCCGCCGGGAGATCGAATCGCTGGGGGGCGAGGTGCACTTCAACACGGCCCTCACCGGCTTTGAACGGCGGGACGGCAAGCTGACCGGCATCCAGACCACGCAGGGCAGCTTCCCCTGCGAGGCGCTGGTCTTCGCGGTAGGGCACTCGGCGCGGGATACCTTCGGGATGCTGATGGACAGCGGCCTTGTGCTGGAGTGCAAGCCCTTCAGTGTCGGTTTCCGAGCCGAGCATCTGCAAAGTGAGATCGAAAAAAGCCTTTACCACGAGGCGGCGGGCCACCCGGCCCTGCCGCGGGGCGAATACCAGCTCTCACAGCATGTGGGCGGACGATGCGTTTACACCTTCTGCATGTGCCCCGGCGGTCAGGTCGTGGCGTCGGCCAGCGAGAAGGGCCGGGTCGTGACCAACGGCATGAGCTATCACGCCCGCAATGGCAGGAACGCCAACGCGGCGGTGGTGGTCAGCGTGGGGGCCGAGGATTTCGGGGCCGACCCGCGCCGGGCCATCGCATTCCAGCGGGAGCTGGAAGCCAAGGCCTACGCCGCCGGACGGGCGGGCGGAGAATACGCCGCCCCGGCGGAAAATGTCCAGAGCTTCCTTGAGGGCCGGGGTCAACTGACCATCGGCCGGGTGGAGCCCACCTACGACCGCGGCGTGGTCGCGGCGGACTTGGGGGCCTTGCTGCCCGGCGAGCTGGCCGATACCCTGCGGGCCGGTCTGCGGGCGTATGAACGGAAAATTGCCGGTTACACCGCTCCGGAAGCGGTCCTCACCGGCCTTGAGACCCGCACCAGCAGCCCCGTGCGGCTGAAACGGGAAGAAAATTTTGAATCTGCCCAGCTTGCGGGATTGTATCCCTGCGGAGAAGGCGCGGGTTATGCGGGCGGCATCATGAGCGCCGCCGTGGACGGCCTACGGGTCGCCCGTGCGATCATCGGCCGGTATCGTCCGGCAGAAGGGTGAGAAAAATTTGATGAACGATCGTGAAAACGATAAAATGAGGGAAACAGAGGGCCGACAGATCCAGCAGGAGCTGGAAAACCAGATGCGTGCCTTCGGCGATACCGTGTCGGACGCCTTCGCCCACGGCTTTGAGGGCCGGGGCATGGAGATCGGTGACCGGGCATGGGGCGTAGGAAAGGCTGCGGTCCATGCGGCAAAGCATATCTTTGGCCTGAAAAACGAACAGACCCCGGTGGAGCTTCTGCGTGCCGACGGCAAAAAGCGCTCCGACGCCGGGGTGGCCCTGCTGGTGGTGGGCATCACGTTCACCGTGATCTTTGGGCTGGGGACGCTGGGCTGCCTCATCGGGCTGGGCACTATTTCGCCGGCTGCTTTGGGCGACGTTGTGGTGTCGGCTGCTGAGGGCGGCGGCATCCTGATGACGGGCACGGACTACGTTATGAACACCGCCTACAACGTGCTGGGCATCGTCGGCGGCGTGCTGGGCCTTGCCGCGGCGGGCTTTGGCTGGATGACGGCCTGTGGTGCAGCCCGGATGAAGGCGGGCAGACAGATGGGCCAGTTTGCCGACTACGCCGACAGCGTGGACTACCATAAGGGCCTGCCTGTTTCGATGCTGGCCGACCTGACCCACCAGACCAAGAAAAAAGCGCTGAAAAAGCTGCGCAGCTACATCCATAAGGGCTGGCTGAACGCGTGGCTGGACGATGAGACCGAAACGCTCTACCTGACGGCAGAGGACTACCGCGCCGCCAAGGAGGCAGCTACCGCTGCCGCCGCGCCGCCGCAGCCGGAAAAGGCGGAAACCGGCGATACTCCGCTCAGTCTGGATACCGCCCGCCGCTTTGCTGCCGTGCTGGAAAAAGAGCAGCAGCTCATGCAGGACGCGCAGGCGCGGGAAGAGCTGGCTGCCATGTACAAGACCACTACCGCCATTTGCGACTGGCTGGAGGCACACCCGGAAAGCCAGCCCAAGACCCGCCGTTTTGCGGAATATTATATTCCCACCACCCTCAAGCTGCTGCACACCTATAACGATGTGCAGGGGCAGCAGGGCGAAAATGCCGAGACCATCCGCCGGGACATCGCAGGCATCCTGCATACCTTGAATCAGGCGTATGAGAACCTGTATAACAATCTGCTTTCGGACGTAGCCATGGATATTTCTTCCGAGATCGCCGCTTTGCAGGGAATGCTGGCCAACGACGGCCTGACCGGGAGGGAATTTGAATGACCTACCGTGCTTGGGAACAAAAACCGCTGGACCGCGCCGCTGTGCGGGAACTGACTGCCGCCATTGCCGAACAGGCAGCGGCACAGCTGGAAGAGCAGGCCATGGACGAAGCGCCGTGGTCAGACGAAAAATATAAGGCCGTGCTGGCTGCGCAGCAAAAGGAAAACGCCCTGCTGGCGGGCATCCTTGCTGCCCGGGGCATCACCGACCCCGCCGAAGCGCTGACCTTACTGGCAGGGGAGGAAGAATTTTCCGACCCCGCCCTGCTGACCGACATGGACGCCGCTTGTCAGCGCATCTGGCAGGCCATTGACAACGGCGAGACCATCGCGGTTTTTGGCGATTACGATGTGGACGGCGTGACCGCCACCGCCCTGCTGTACCAGCATCTCAAGGGCATGGGCGCGACTGTCAAGTGTATGCTGCCCAGCCGCGAGGGGGACGGCTACGGCCTGTCCAAAAACGCCATTCAGTCCATGCACAACAAGGGCTGCAGCCTCATCGTGACCGTGGATAACGGCATCTCTGCCGTGGAGGAAGCCGAGTTTGCGGCTTCGCTTGGCATAGATCTGATCATTACCGACCACCATCTGCCGCCGGACACCCTGCCCAAGGCCGTGGCCGTGGTGGACCCCCGCCGGGAGGACGACCACAGCCCCTTCAAGGGTCTGTGCGGCGCGGGTGTAGCCTTCAAGCTCTGCGCCGCGCTGGACGGCTGCCCGCCGGAGGAAATGCTGGATTACTGCGGCGACCTTGCCGCTGTGGGCACGGTGGCGGACGTGATGCCGCTGGTAGGGGAGAACCGCACCCTTGTCAAGGCCGGGCTGCGACAGCTGCAGCAGACCGACCGCCCCGGCTTTGGGGCACTTTTAGAGGAAGTTGGCCTTGCGGGCAAGCCCATCACCGCCGAGAATATCAGCTACGCCATTGCACCCCGCATCAACGCGGCAGGCCGCATGGATAACGCCGTCACCGCCTTGCAGCTGGTGCTCTGCGAGGACCCGGACAGGGCCGAGGAACTGGCGCATAAACTCAACGAGATCAACGCCCACCGGCAGGAGACCGAGCAGCAGATCTTCAAAGCCGCCGAGGAATTGCTGGAACAGCAGCCCGAGCGGCTGGATGACCGCATCATGCTGCTGTGGGGACGGGACTGGCATCCCGGCGTCATTGGCATCGTGGCTTCCCGGCTGGTGGAGCGCACCGGCCGCCCGGTCATCGTGGTCACCATTGATGAGCACGGCGAGGGCAAGGGAAGCGGACGCAGCGTGCAGGGTTTTAACCTGCACACCTGTATTGGCTCCTGTGCCGACCTTCTGGTGCGCTACGGTGGCCACGCCATGGCGGCGGGACTTTCCATCCGGGAAGAAAACCTGCCCGAGCTGCGCCGCCGCCTGAACGACTGGGCTGCCCGGGAGTGCCCGGTACTGCACACACCGCCCCTTACCTGTGATGTGACCATCCATCTGGATCGCATCACGGTGGAAAGCGTGCGCCATCTGGATCAGCTGGCACCCTACGGGGCAGAGAACCCTACCCCGGTGTTCCTGCTGCAAAGCGCCGTGGTGGACGGCGTATACCCGGTATCGGAGGGGCGGCACAGCCGTCTGCGGCTGCGGCAGGGCAATAGCTGTCTGTACGCCGTCTGGTTCGGAATGCCCGCAGAGCAGTTGCCCTACGCACTGGGCGATGTGGTGGACGCGGCACTGAATCTTTCGGTCTACGAGTCCGCCCGGGGGGCACAGCTCTCCGGCCGCATTATCGACTTGCACCCGGCAGGGCTGGGCGCAGAGCTGGCGCGGCAGGCTGCACTGGTGCAGGCGCTGCGCCGCGGCACCCCCCTGACCGAAGAACAAAAGAAACAGATCGCCCCCGCCCGCACGGATATCATTGCCGTGTACCGGGAATTGCAGTCCCGCCGCTGGCACGCCGAGGACTTGCAGCCCCTGTGCGCAAAGCTGGGCGAGGAGCAGACCGGCAAAACGCTGGTGGCAGTTGCCGCCTTAGAGCAGGTGGGGCTGATCACCGCAGCGGAAAAAGGCGGGGCAAAATTCTGGGAGCTGGTGCCGACAGCAGGCAAAAAGAACCTTGCCGATGCCCCCATCCTGAAATGTCTGGAGGAACTATAAATGCCTGAGGGAAAGAAAAATACTGCCCCAATCCCGGCTCCGGTACGGGACGAGGACGGCTACTCTGCCAAGACCCATCTGCATCAGCCGGTGCAGGAGACCGCCACCGTAGCTGCTACGGCGCTGCTGGCAGACGCACCGGAGGGGGCGCTGCCCTCTGAGGTACGCCCGGAGATCGTAACGTGGGAAAAGCTGTGCGAGGCCATTCAGGCCAGCGGCAAGGCCTACAATATGGAGATGATCCAAAAGGCTTATGAGCTGGCAAATAACGCCCATAACGGCGTGTGCCGCCGCAGCGGCGAGCCCTATATCTGCCACCCGTTGGCAGTCGCCCGGCTGGTGCTGGATCTGGGCATGGACTCCGAGAGCATTGCCGCCGCCCTGCTGCATGACGTAGTGGAGGATACCCCCACCACGCTGGACGACCTGAAAGCCGCCTTTGGCGAGGAAGTCGCCCTGCTGGTGGACGGTGTGACCAAGCTGACCAAGATCCAGTTCTCCAATATTGAGGAATTGCAGGCCGAGAACCTGCGCAAGATGCTGCTGGCTATGAGCCGGGACGTGCGCGTGATGATCATCAAGCTGTGCGACCGGCTGCACAATATGCGCACCGGCGACGCTTGGCCGGAGCAGAAGCGCCGCGATAAGGCCCGCGAGACCATGGAGGTGTACGCTCCCATCGCCAACCGCCTTGGCATCCTGAACGTCAAGGAAGAGCTGGAGGATCGCAGCCTGCATTATCTGGACCCCGTGGGCTATTCCGAGATCAGCCGGATGCTTAGCGAGCGCTCCGGTGAGGAGTTTTTGATCAAGGTGTCCGGCGTCATTGAGCGCCGTCTGGTGGAAAGCGGCATCGAGGGTGCCACCATTAAGCGCCGGGTCAAGAGCATCTACGGCATCTACCGCAAGACCATCATGCAGAATAAGTCCTTTGACGAGATCTACGATATCTATGCGGTCCGTGTCATTCTGGATTCTCTGGCCGAGTGTTACAGCACCCTTGGCCTCATCCACGATATGTACCACCCGCTGCCCAACCGCTTTAAGGATTATATCTCCACCCCAAAGCCCAACGGCTACCAGAGCCTGCACACCACCGTCATCGGTCACGAGGGTATCCCCTTTGAGGTGCAGATCCGCACCCGCAAAATGGACGAGCAGGCAGAGTACGGCGTTGCCGCCCACTGGAAGTACAAGGAAGGCCGCGAAGGCCATGATAAGCTGGACGACCGTCTGGCGTGGGTCAGCCAGCTGCTGGAAAACCAGCGCCTGAGCGAGGATTCCGGCAACCTGCTCCACGATCTGAAGAGCGACCTGCTGCCGGAAGAAGTGTTCGCCTTTACCCCCAAGGGCGATGTCATCAACCTGCCCACCGGCGCTACCTGCATCGATTTTGCCTACGCCATCCATTCGGCGGTGGGCAACCGCATGGTGGGCTGCAAGGTGAACAACCGCATGGTGCCCATCGACCACATCGTTTCCACCGGCGAGATCATCGAAGTGATCCTTGGCCCGGCGGACAAAGGCCCCAGCCGCGACTGGCTCAAGATCGTGCGCACCAGCGAAGCGAAGAGTAAGATCCGAAACTGGTTCAAAAAGATGCGCCGCGAGGAAAATATCACGCAGGGACGTGATGCACTGGCCCGTGAGCTGCGCAGGGAAATGATCATCATTCCGGACGACCAGCTGGACGATTTTATCAACAGCTGTTCCCGCCGCCTGCGCCAGAACAATGCCGAGGAGCTTTATGCCGCCATCGGCTACGGCGGCATGACCATTGCCAACTGCCTGCCCAAGCTCAAGGAGGAGTGGCAGAAGCTGAAAGCTTCGGAGGAAAAGGCCGGGGAAGACCTGCCCAAGGTGGACCTGAGCCGTGTGCACGCTACCGACGGCGTGGTGGTGGAAGGCTTCGATAACACCCCCATCAAGTTTGCCAAGTGCTGCAGCCCGCTGCCGGGCGACCCCATCGTGGGCTTTATCACCCGCGGCTTTGGCGTTTCCATCCACAAGCAGAGCTGCGTGAACGCCATTTCCAGCATGAAGGATCCCACCAACGCCCCCCGCTGGGTCAAGGCGTACTGGGCCGACAGCGTCAAGGACAGCTATAAGGCCGGCATTGAGATCATCGCGCTGAACCGCAACGAGCTGCTGCAGGATGTGCTGGCTGCACTGGCGGATATCCGGGTGCCCATCTATGCGGTGAACGCCCGTCAAGTGGAAAATAACTGCGCCATGGTCAGCCTGACCATCGGCATCAACAATACCGAGCACCTCAACCGTGTGGTCGCAAGACTTTCCAAGGTGAAGGACGTGCTCAAGGTGACAAGGAGCTAAAACATGCGTGCAGTCATTCAGGCGGTGTCTTCCGCCAGTGTGCGGGTAAACGGCGGTGAGCCGCGGGCCATCGGGCCGGGCCTTATGATCCTGCTGGGTGTCAGGGATACCGACAGTCTGGACATCGTGCCCAAGCTTGCCGATAAATGCGCGGGCCTGCGCATCTTTCCGGACGCAGAGGGCAAGCTGAATCTCAGCGCAAAGGACCTTGGCTATTCGGCTCTGGTGGTGAGCCAGTTCACCCTTTACGGCGACACGAAAAAAGGCTACCGGCCCAGCTTTATCAAGGCCGCAAAGCCGCCGCTCTCCGTGGATGCTTACGAGCTGTTCCTTGCAGAGATGAACAAACAGGGCCTGAAGGATGTTCAGCACGGCGAGTTTGGCGCGGATATGCAGGTGGCTCTTGTGAACGAAGGACCCTGCACCATTATCATCGATACCGACGAGTGGAAGAAAAAGGAGTGACCGCCATGCAGGCTTTTCATATTCCGGGCGCTGCGCCGCTGTATACCAATACCTTCCTGCTCATTTCCGACGCAGGCCATGCCGTGGTCATTGATCCGGCGGCAGATGTGCAGACCTACGATAAAATTTTAAAGGAAAACAATGCGCAGCTCACCACCATCCTGTGCACCCACGGCCACTACGACCATGTGGGCAGCGCCGAAGCTTTGCGCACCGAGTGGAACGCAAAGCTCTACTGTGAGGCTGCCGACCTTGCAGGCGACCGCATGTATCCGCTGAGCGCAGCGGACTGCGGCTACGCAGAAGGGGAGACTGTCTCGGTAGACGAGCTGCAGTTCACGGTCTGGCACACGCCCGGCCATACGCCCGGCGGCGTGGTGCTGCTGTGCGGTGAGTATCTCTTCTGCGGCGATACCCTGTTTGCAGGCAGCATCGGCCGTACCGATCTGGAGGGCGGCAGCAGTGCACAGATGGCCGAGAGTCTGCGTAAACTGGCAAAGCTGCCCATCCCGCGCGGCACGCAGGTGCTGCCCGGCCATGGCGAGTTCTCCACCTTTGGCGATGAACTGGACAACAATTACTTCATCCGCAGCGCTGTGCGCGGCAACAATGATTTATTTTAAAGAGTGAACAACATGAAGATTTATATTACCGGCCTGCCTTCCGGCTACGAAGTGGAGCATCTGGTGCGTTTGTTTTACCCCATGGCACCGCTCACCCTCACCCCACCGGAGAACGCCGAGGACTGCGTCTGGGCAGAAAAAACGCCGGACGGCCTGCATGCACTGGTGCGTCAGGACGGCAGAAGTGCTGAACGACACGCACCGCTGCCCGCGCCTGTGGAACAGGGCGGCGAGACCCCGGAATTCAGCCTTGCCAGCCTGACCTATGATCTGCTGCGGGATTGGACCGGCATCCGCCCGCCATGGGGCAAAATGACCGGTGTGCGCCCGGTGCGGCTCATCCACGACAAGCGCGCCGCAGGCTGGACGAAAGCGGAGATCGACCACTTTTTCCTTGACCGGTTCGACTGCTCCCAGCAGAAATACCAGATGGCCAAGGCCATTGCCGACCTGCAGGAGCCAATTTTGAAAGTGGGCAATGAACCCGGGACCTACAGCCTGTACATCGGCATCCCGTTCTGCCCGTCCCGGTGCAGCTACTGCAGCTTTGTCAGCTGCAATCTGGACCGCGACCGCAAGATGGTGCAGCCTTATGTGGACTGCCTGTGCAAAGAGGTGGAAGAGATCCGCATTCAGGCTGACAAGGCGGGCCTGAAACTGTGCAGCATCTACATCGGCGGCGGCACGCCCACCAGCCTGTCTGCCGACCAGCTGCGGCAGCTGATGGGCACGGTCCGGGCGAATTTTGACCTCTCGAAGGTCGTGGAATATACGGTGGAGGCGGGCCGTCCGGACTGCACGGATGCCGAAAAGCTGGCGGTCATCAAGGAATACGGCGCTACCCGCATCTCCATCAACCCGCAGACCTTCTCGGACGAGGTGCTGGCGGGCATTGGGCGCAAGCACTCGGCGCAGGACATTCTGGACTGCTATGCCGAAGCGCGCAAGGCCGGTCATGATGATATCAACATGGACCTGATCGCCGGTCTGCCCGGCGACACGGTGGAAAGTTTTGAGCGCAGCCTGCGGCAGGCCATCGCGCTGGACCCGGAGAACATCACCGTGCACACCCTCACCCTCAAGCGCGCTTCCCGCATCGTCATTGAGGACCAGAAGGAGAACGACTATGCCGACGTCGCCGCCATGCTGGAAAAGTGCAATCTGCTGGCCGAGGCGGGTTACCGGCCCTACTACCTCTACCGCCAGAAGAATACTCTGCAGAACCTGGAAAACGTTGGCTGGTGCAAGCCGGGCCACGAGGGATATTACAACATCTATATCATGGAGGAAGTCCAGACCATCCTCTCCGCCGGTGCAGGCGGCAGCACCAAGCTGGTGGCCGACGGCGGAAAACGGATGCAGCGCATTTTCAATTTTAAGTATCCGAACGAATATATCCAGCGTTTTGCGGAGGTGCTGGAACGCAAAAAAGGAGTGGCTGATTTTTATGATCACGATTTGGGTACCCAAACGTCTGGTTGAGATCGATCTGTACAATGTGGCAGCCCGCAGCCCGCAGGCACTTGCCGACCTGAGTGAGCAGAGCTATGCCCAAAGGGTAGATTACGCCGCCCAGAAAGTGCAGCTTTCCGGCGCAAAGATCGTCATGCTCACCGGCCCGTCGGCCAGCGGCAAGACCACCAGCGCCCACTGCATTGCAAAGGCTCTGCAAAAGCGCGGGACTCCGGCGCAGGTGGTCAGTCTGGATAATTTCTTCAAAGGCGCAGAGTTCTATCCACGCCTGCCGGACGGCACGCTGGACTACGAAAACCCCGATACGCTGGATCTGCCTCTCATCAAGCAGTGCCTGCGGGAGCTGAGCGAGACGGGCAAGACCGTGCTGCCCATCTACGATTTCTCTGCCGAAAAGCGCTCGGCAGAGGTGGAGCCCATCGACCTGCAGGGCGGTGTATGCATCGTGGAGGGCATCCATGCGCTGAACCCGGAGCTGACCGGCCTTGTAAAGGGCGACGACATCTACCGCATCTATGCAGGCCTGCGGGAGGAATACTGCATCGATGGCCGCCGCGTCATCAACACGCAGGATATCCGCCTGTGCCGCCGCACCCTGCGGGACGCTGCAGCGCGCGGCCGCAGCCCGGAAAAGACCCTTGCCATGTGGGACCGCGTGCTGGACGGTGAGACGCGGTATATCAAGGGCTTCAAAACCACGGCAGACTTTTTGCTGGATACCTCTTTTACCTACGAGCTGGGCCTGATCTCCAAGCTGCTGGGCGTGGTGCGCCGTCAGTTCACGCTGGAAGGCCACAATGCGGAGCTGTGGGACGAGACAGCCCGCCGCTTTGAGCATGTGGCACCGCTAGAGCTGGAGCTGCTGCCGGAGGACAGCATGCTGCGGGAATTCTATGGCGGCGCAGCCGACCGCAGGGCACAGAATGCCGATGTGTGAAATTATCGTGTAAATTTAGGCCGAATGCGAAAAAATTGTTTCCAAACCGGCACCAAACTGTAAAAAATGCGGTCCGTTCATTGCAAACGAGCGGCCTGTGCGCTATAATGGAGATAACATCCGCACATGGCCCACGATAAACAGGCCGATAGTAAGAGAGGTGTCTTTTATGGATTTCAACAAGATCAAGGAAATGGGTCTGGAATATGCCGAAAAAGGCAAGAACGCTGCGCTGGACCTGGCCGAAAAGGGCAAGACTCAGGCTTTGATCGTAAATGAGCAGGGCAAGCTGCTCAAGGCACAGCGCCAGTTGGGCGCACTGGTGTACAGTCTGGCCAAGGGCAAGGAAGAAAACCAGCCGCTGGTGGATAAGTATATCGAGATGATCGATAACATCGAGCAGGAGATCGCCCGCCTGAAAGCATCCCTGACCCCGGCGGAAGCTGCCGAGGCGGAATATGTGGTGCACGAGGAAGTTCCTGCTGACCAGCCGGAAGAGCACAAAGCCTGCCCGCAGTGCGGTGCTCCCGTCTCGGACGATGCACTGTTCTGCAACAAGTGCGGTGCACAGCTGTAATAAAACGGTTCAGCAACAGGGCGGCGCTCCCCACAGGGCACCGTCCTGTTTTTGCGAGCGGAAAATGCAGGCGAAATGCGGGAAATTTGCGCACTTTGTCTTGCAAAACTGCATGAGATGCGATACAATATACAGTATCTTTTACAAGGCAGGTGAGCGCTGTGCTGGACTGGCAGCCAAAGGCACCCTATACGGCAGAGCAGCTGCTGGAAATTCTGCGTATCCTGCGGGACCCGGAGAACGGCTGTCCGTGGGATAAGGTACAGACCCATGCTTCCATCCGGAAGAACTTTCTGGAAGAGACCTGCGAAGCGCTGGAGGCCATTGATGCTGACGATCCGCAGTTGATGCAGGAAGAGCTGGGCGATGTGCTGATGCAGGTGGCGTTCCACGCGGTGATCGAAGAAGAGCGCGGGCGCTTTACTTTTGAGGATGTCTGCCGTGAGGTGTGCGAGAAGCTGGTGTTCCGGCATCCGAACATCTTTGCGTCCTCGGCGGCACAAAATGCGGGTATAAACGGCTGGGATGCGCTCAAAAATAAGGAAAAGGGCCGCACCACTCTGGCTGATGAGCTGGGCACAGTGCCGGTTACGCTGCCTGCTTTGATGCGTGCCCAGAAGCTGCAGAAGCGTGCCGACCGCTGCGGGGCAGAGCAGTCTGCGCCGGAAACGGCACGGCAGGCTTTGCGGGCAGCACTGGACGGCTGGAACCGGGAACAGGACGCACAGGCGGCGGGAGAACTGCTGTTTGCTGCGGCCAATGCCATGCGGCTGGCTGGTGTGGACGCGGAGGAAGCGCTGACCTTTGCATCCAAGCGCTATTGTGCAGAACTGCTGGCGCAGAAAGAACAAAGCGGTACTCAGGTCGAGTGACCTGCTCCGATAGAGAAAAAAGAACACCAAGTAACAAATCTGGAGGGTATTTTTATGACGAAGACCGATCTGATCGCACAGGTTGCTGCGAACACTGAGATGAGCAAGAAGAGCGCTGAGCAGGCTGTCAATGCTGTGTTTGAAGCACTGAGCAAGGCCATGTCTGAGGGCGAAAAGATCACCATTTCCGGCTTTGGCACCTTTGAGATGCGTGAGCGCGCCGAGCGTCAGGGCATCAACCCCCGCACTCGTGAGCCGATCACCATTGCCGCTTCCCGCAGCATCGTGTTCAAGCCCGGCAAGTCCCTGAAGGACACCCTGTAAGCTGTATCTGCTTTGCCGCCGCTGCCTGCAAGAGGGTGCGGCGGCTTTTTTTGTGACAGGAGGAAGAACCATGCGTCTGGATAAATATTTGAAAGTTTCGCGTCTGATCAAGCGCCGCACCGTGGCAAACGAGGTGGCCGATGCAGGCCGCATCCTCATCAACGGCAAGATCGCCAAGGCCAGTCAGGCCGTCAAGGCGGGCGACATCATCGAGGTGACCTTCGGCAACCGGCCCATCAAGGTAAAGGTGCTCTCGGATGTGGAGCCGCGCACCAAGGATGTGGCCCGCGAGATGTACGAGATCATTGCAGAGGGCGAGCAGGCATAAAAGCCCCGGTCCGGTGCATAGGATGCACCAGAAAAGGGGAGACGAACCATGCCGGAAAAAACACCCAGAGATCCGCAGCCCGCGCCGCACGATCTGATCTTGGAAAGCCGCGCCCGCCTGACGGTGACCGGTGTGCAGAAGGTACTGCACTGCAATGCCGACAGCGCTGCCATGGAAACGGGCAAGGGCACGCTGCATCTGACCGGGGCGCAGCTGAACATGGCGGCGCTGGATCTGGAAACCGGGGAGGCGAAGTTCACCGGCCGCATCGACACGCTGGAATATACGGCCAGCGCACCGGCGGGCGGTTTTCTGCGCCGCCTGCTGCGATGATCCCGGTACTGCCGCCTGCAGCCCTTGGGCAGGAGATCGCTGCCTGCACGGTGCTGGGAGCCAGTATCGGCGCACTGCGGGCTGTATTCCCGGCCAGAGGGCGTGCAGCTTTTGTGCCGGATCTGGTGTGGGTGGGCGCTGTGCTGGCCGCTGTGCAGAGCTACGCAGCAGGGCAGAGCAGTGCCGGTGTTCTGCGCTGGTACATGGCTGCGGCAGCCTTTGCCGGTGCCGGTGCAGCAGCCTTTGTGCTGGGTGCACCGCTGCGTGCAGCGGGAGGCGTTTTACAGCGCCGGGTGCTCCGGCCGGCAGAGCGGCGGCGCGCCCGGCGGAGAAAGGCGCGCAAACTACGCCGCAGCGCAAAAAGAACTGCAAAAAAGCGCAAAAAGAACTTGCCAAACCAGCGCCGCATGATGTATAATTCATATGTGTTAAAGTAAGAGTCAAATGCAACGGGGGCAGAAGAGATCATGGCAGCACCGGACCGCAGAAAACGCAAGAAGAAAGTGGTCGTTAAAACGCTTGTACGGGTGTTTTTTGTCCTGCTGCTGCTGAGTATGCTGGCAGCATACATTTCCAATCAGGTCACCATCAGCTCCAAACGTGCGGAGCTGGACACGCTGAACGAGCAGATCGCCCAGCAAAAGACTGAAAACGAGGAGATGCAGCGCATTCTCAGCGGCGATGCAGACCAGATCACCGAGTGGGTCGCGCGGGATTCTTACAATTACGCTGCACCCAACGAGCGCATCTTTGTGGATGTGACCGGCAGCTGAATTGCTGCCCATTCTATGGAAAACAAGGAGTATTGAGTTTTGGCAATTGAGGTAGGGAACGTATTCGAGGGCCGCGTCACCGGTGTAAAGCCGTTTGGCGCTTTTGTCGCACTGCCGGAGGGCCGTGTAGGCATGGTCCATATTTCCGAGGTGTCCAACGAGTTCGTGCAGGACATTGCAGCTGTTCTGCACGATGGTGATATCGTCAAGGTGCAGGTGATCAACATTGCACCGGATGGCAAGATCGCGCTGTCCATCAAGCGCCTGCTGCCGCCGCCTCCGCGCCCGGCGCGTGAGGGCAGAGGCCCTGCAGGCGGTCCGCGCTCTGGTGGTCCCCGTCCGGGCGGCCCCCGCGAGGGTGGTCATTTTGGTGCAGGCCGCGGCGGCGCTGGCCGCCCCCCGCGTGAGGGCGGCAGAGGCCCTGCCCGCGACAGCGCACCCCGTGTATGGCAGCCCAAGGCTCCCGTCCGTTCCGATAACATGAGTTTTGAGGACATGATGAGCCGCTTCAAGAGCCAGAGCGAAGAGAAGATGGCCGATCTTGATCACGAGACCAATAACCGCCGCGGCGGTGGTTATGCGCCTCGCGGCCGCGGTGGCCGCCGCTGAGCGGAAAGGCCTGCGCTTTTCAAGCCTGATCAAAATAACGGAAACAGACCTGTCTCATTTGATCGGGCAGGTCTGTTTTTTCCGTAATAAAAGAAAGGAAACACAATGCCTGCAAAATTTGAACTGATCGCGCCCTGCTTTTTTGGGTGTGAATCCACTGCAAAATTTGAGCTGACCCGCATCGGCGCAGAGAATATCCGCGTGGACGATGGCCGTCTGAGCTTTGCCGGCGGCGCAGAGATGATCGCTGCTGCAAACCTCAATCTGCGCACGGTGGAGCGCGTGATGCTGCTGCTGGCCCGCTACAGGGCCGCCACCTTTGATGACCTGTTCGACGGCGTGTACGATATCCCGTGGGAGGAGCTGCTGCCCGCAGACGCAGCCTTTCCGGTCACCGGCTCTTCGCTGAACAGCCAGCTGTCCAGTGTGCCTGCCTGCCAGAGCATCATCAAAAAAGCTGTGGTCAAGCGCCTGATGGCGAAGCACCACACCTCTGTGCTGCCGGAGACCGGCGCGGAGTACAAGATCCGCTTCATGCTGCGCAAGGATCAGTGTGAGATCATGCTGGACACCACCGGCGACGGCCTGCACAAGCGCGGCTACCGCCGCAACGCCATGGAGGCACCCATCCGCGAGACTTTGGCGGCTACCATTGCAGACCTTGGCCGTGTGCGCCGCGACAGTCTGGTGGAGGACCCCTTCTGCGGCAGCGGCACCCTGCTCATTGAGGCCGCCCAGAAGGCCATGAACATCGCACCGGGCCTCAAGCGCCGCTTTGCTGCCGAACGCTACAGCTTTGTGCCGGCCGCTGTGTGGGCCGAGCAGCGCCAGAAGGCCTTGGCTGAATCCAAGCTGGATGTGGGCTTCGAGGCCTTTGGATATGATATCGACCCCGCCGCCGTGGCGCTGGCCAACGCCAACGCCAAGCTGGCCGGTGTGGAAAAGCGCTGCCACTTTGAGGTGGCCGATGTGGCGGATTTTGCCGCAAAGCAGGAGGCCATCGTGCTGACGAACCCCCCTTACGGTGAGCGCATGAGCACCATTGAGGGCGCGGCCAGGCTGGCCCGCACCCTGGGCCGTCAGATGGAGGCGAACCCCTGCGCCGGTGTGTACGCTATCACCGCTGACATGGACTTTGAAGCCCACTACGGCAAGCGTGCCAACAAACGCCGCAAGATGTACAACGGCATGATCCCCTGCCAGCTGTATATGTACTACAACGCCCCCAAGTTCGAGCACACCGCAAAGCCGATGCCCAAGTCCGGCTTTGACGGCAAGCGCCGTTTTGACAAGAAGGACTGACCCTGAATGATCCCGTAAGCCGCACCGGAACTGCCCGGTGCGGCTTTTTGCATCGCTGCCGGAAAGACCCGGGAAATTCCGGAACGAATGACCCCACGACCCCTGCCGGAGAAAAGGACGAATGCAAACAAAGTTTTATGAAATGTTAAGAACAAGGCTAAAACAAGATGAGACAAATTCATGGAGAATTTACACTCCTACCGTTGCACAGCGGAACAAAATAGATTATACTTACCTTATTACCATGACCTGTGCAGCCTGTGGCGGAAAGGAACGGTGCCCCCTATGAAGGGTCGAATGAAACCCTATCTTCCGGAGTTGACCATCCGTGATTATAATATCTACCTCCAGTATCTCCGAGGCGTGCGGCGGCAGCTGTACACGGAGTTTGGGTGGTATTCCTGCCATCTGCTGCGGTACAATGGCGTGGTGTTTGCCATTTTGTCCGACAGCCTTGCCGGGCGCACAGCCACCTGCCAGCGTCAGCGGGTGCCGGGTACCCTATGCTGGCGCAGGATGATGTGCCAGACGCAGGGCATCCGGCTGGC
>OMBM01000546.1_pt1 | contig 20209 bp, 18 predicted proteins | sample 1644861 | NCBI WGS metagenome assembly OMBM01 (sample SAMEA103958165, study PRJEB25191) | human gut metagenome | biome: human-associated habitat [ENVO:00009003]; feature: intestine environment [ENVO:2100002]; material: feces | place: Germany | collected 2013/2015 | reverse complement strand
GAACGTTTGCCATCCACGACCTGATGTCGCCTCGCAGAGACGCTCGGCGAGCTGTTTGACGACGACGCGTACCGCGCGGCTGTGCAGACGGCGCAGGAGGCGCTGGACACGCAGGACGCACGCAGCCGCAATCAGGCGGAAAAGAGCCGCCTCACGGCGCTGCGCGAGAGCTTCGTGCCGTGGCGGACGCTCGATCTGCCGCTGGAAACAGGCGGGACGCAGCACGCGCGCGTGCTGCTCGGTACCGTTCCGGCGCAGACAGAGCTTGACGCGCTGCGCGAGACCGTTTACGGAGCCGCAGGCGAAGCGCAGGTCGAACGCATCAGTGCCGACCTGCAGAGCCAGTATCTGCTGGTGATCGTCCACAAGGGCGCGTATGACGCCGCAGCGTCCGCGCTGCGCGAATACGGCTTCACGCCGGCCGGCTTCGACGGTGCAGCGGGCACGGCGGAGGAAAACATCCGCCTGACGGACGAAAAGCTCGCCGCCTGCGAGCAGGAGGACAAGCGTCTGACGGACAAGCTTACAGCGCTTGCGGGTGACGTGCCCGCCATCCGGCTGGCAGCCGATCGCTGCACGCAGGAGATCTCGAAGGCGCAGGCCGCAGACCGGCTGGCACACTCAGAACGGACCTTCTGTCTGGACGGCTGGGTGCCGTGTGAGGACGTACCGAAGCTTGAGGCGCTGCTGGAGAAATTCTGCTGCGCATGGGAGCTGGAGGACCCGTCGCCGGAGGAATATCCGGACGTGCCGGTCAAGCTCAAGAACAACAGGCTGACATGGCCACTCAACATGGTCACGGAGATGTATTCCCTCCCCGCCTATGACGGCGTGGACCCGAACCCGCTCATGGCGCCGTTTTTCATTCTGTTCTACGGCATCATGATGGCGGACATGGGCTATGGGCTTCTGATGATCCTCGCTTCGATCATCATCACGAAAAAAGCCCGGCCCAAGGGCACGAGCGGACAGATGTTCGGCCTCATGTTCTCCTGCGGCATCAGCACATTTATCATGGGCGCGCTGACGGGCGGCTTCTTCGGCGATTTCCTGCCGCAGCTGGCGGGGATCATCAACCCCAATACGACGTTCAAGGCGCTCCCCTCGCTCTTCACCCCGCTTGACGACACGATCACGATCCTGATCGGCGCCATGGCGCTCGGCTTTGTCCAGATCGTGACCGGCATGGCCATCAGCTTCGTTGAAAAGCTCAAGAAGGGCGAGATCATGGACGCCGTCTGGGAAGAGCTTACCTGGTGGGTCGTGTTCGCAGGCATCGCGTGTATGGCGCTCGGCGTGACGAACATCGTTTTGTACGTCGGCATCGGCATGGTCGTGGTCGGCTCCGGCTGGAGCGCGAAGGGCTTCGGCAAGGTCACGGCGATCTTCGGCTCGGTCTACAACCATGTGACGGGCTACTTCGGCGATATTCTTTCGTATTCCAGACTGATGACCCTGATGCTGGCAGGCTCTGTCATCGCCTCGGTCTTCAATACGCTCGGCGCGATCCCGGGGAACGTGGTCATCTTCCTGATCGTGTCGATGCTCGGCAACGGACTCAACTTCGCGCTGAACCTGCTGAGCTGCTACGTCCACGATCTGCGTCTGCAGTGTCTGGAATACTTCGGAAAATTCTATAAGGACGGCGGCAGGCCGTTCAAGCCTCTGGCAATCAATACAAAATACGTGGATATTCAATCTTAAGGAGGAACTCTATCATGCAAGCATTTTTTGACGCTTTCGGCGGTCTGGCTCTGGCGCTTCTGGGCGCGGGTCTTGCGGCGGCGCTGTGCGCCATCGGTTCGGCAAAGGGCACCGGCATGACCGGTGAGGCCGGCGCGGGTCTTCTGTGCGAGGATCCGGCAAAGTTCGGCAAGGTCCTGATCCTTCAGGTCATCCCCGGCACGCAGGGTCTGTACGGCCTCGTCGTCTGGTTCTTCGCCATTTTCCGCATGGGCCTGCTGTCCGGCGCTCTGCCCGAGCTGAGCATCACGCAGGGTCTGCAGTACTTTGTCGCCTGCCTTCCTATGGCGCTCGGCGGCATGATCTCCGCGATCGCACAGGGCCGCGTGGCCTGCGCGTCCATCAATCTGTTGGCCAAGAAGCCCGACCACTGGTCCAAGGGCATGGTGCTGTGCGTCACGGTCGAGTTCTACGCGATTCTTTCCCTGCTGGCCTCCATGCTGATGATCATCAATATCAGCAAGTAACCCCGCAGAAGAGGGTGAAGCAATGAACGGAATTGAAAAAATTTCCGCGCGCATCCTTGCCGACGCTGAGACCGAGGCCGCCGCGATCCGCGCGCAGGCCGAGGAAAAGGCGGCGCAGCTCCGCGCGGACTATGACCGCAGGATCGAGCTTGAGCAGCAGCGGCTGACGGCGGAAGCACAGGCCGAGGCCGATAAGCAGCTCGAACGCGATCAGGGCGCTGCCCGGATGGCCGCGCGGCGGCAGCTGCTCGAAACGAAGCAGGCGCTCGTCGATGCCGCCTTCCGGCAGGCAGAGCAGCAGCTGCTTTCGCTCCCCGAGGCGGAGTATACAAAGCTCTGCGCGCAGCTTGCCGCACGGGCAAGCGCGTCCGGCAGCGAGGAGCTGATCTTCTGCACAGAGGACCGCGAACGGGTCGGACAGGCCGTCGTGGAGCAGGCGAACGCGCTGCTCCAGAAGGCCGGGAAGGCAGCAAAGCTGACGCTTTCCGCCGAAACGCGGCCGATGCGCGGCGGCGTGGTGCTGAAGGACGGGCTGGTCGAGACGAACTGCTCGATCGGCACAATGATAAGCGGCCTGCGGCCCGCGCTTTCCGGCAAGGTTGCGGCCTGCCTGTTTGGCTGAGGCCGGGAGGCTGACGTGACGGAACAAAAAAAGAAAGTAAAAGCGTGCAAGGACACGGAGTATCTGTTTATTTCGGCGTATCTGCGCGCAAAGGAGCCGCAGCTGCTCAACGCGGAGAAGGCCGGGCGGATGCTCGGCTCCTCCGTGCAGGAGGCGGCGCGAATCCTGGAGAGCTGCGGCTATGCCGATGTGCTGGCTGTCGGGCTTGACAAGGCGCTGAGCGACCGGCGCGCCGCCGTGTTTTCCGAGGTAGAGGCGCTTGCGCCGAAGGACGGCGTTGTATCGCTGTTTCGTATGCGCTATGACTATCACAACGCCAAGACGATCGTCAAGGCCGAGGCTGTCGGGATAGACCCGGCTCCCCTGCTCTCCGGCGCTGGCCGCGCAGACGCGCAGGTGCTCAAAACTGCCTATGAAACCGGCGAGTCCGGAAGCGTCCCGCAGGCCGTTCTGACCGCAATGCAGGCCGCGCGCGACGCGCTTTCGAGAAGCGCCGACCCGCAGCTGGCCGATCTGATCCTCGACCGCGCGTATTTTGCCGAGTATCACGAAACCGCCGCGCAGGTCGGAAGCGCGTTCCTGATGGGCTATGCGCAGCTGCAGGCGGACAGCGCGAATCTGCGCGCCGCCGTACGTGCACGGCGTATGCACAAGGACGCTGCGTTTTTAAAGAGCGTCCTCGTTCCCGGCGGGAGCGTTCCGGCGGAGGAGATCTGCCAGGTGCTTGCGCAGGACGAGCCGTTTGCGCCGCCATCGACGGATACAATGTAATCCTCGACGTTTTTGTAATAGGTGTCAAAGTATTTCTGCGGCACCTTGAGGCCGGATCGTGCCAGTCCAAACACGAGCCAGTCTCCGCCAACCGCAGCGCACGTTGGCTCCGGTATCTGCGCTTGCAGATACCGGGCCGTTTTTTCAATCGGGGTTTCTTCCTTGCCGCAGGCCGCAAGCGAAACGAGCATCGCAAGCAGCAGAAGCAGCGCCGATAATCGTTTGATGTGGGTTCCTTTCATACGCGCCGCCTCACGGGTTCTTGACCGTCTCGGATTGGCAAAGCGGCGCATTTGTCATACCGTTCAGCAAAAACAGCTTGATCGCCGCGCCATCGGGCAGTGCCATTTCGCCCGTTTCCGTCAGAATCCCTGTACCCACCAGCTTGCCGTCTGCGGTATACACTGCCGCGATCAGCTTTGCATCCGTGGGGAAGGTTCCTGAGATAGCCAGCTTACCGCTCTGTGCGCTGAAGCTCCAGTTCAGGCTCTCTCCGATCTTTCCGGTCGATGTGTTGCTTCCCACGGTAATATCAAACGAAATTTCTTTGGTTGTGGTACCCACACCGGGTTTCATCGTGTTGTCCTGCGTATTTTGCTGATTGTGGTACATCGTCTGACCCTTGCAGTAGACCAGCGTGACGGATTTGTCTTCCGCTGTCAGAGATTTATCCGCATCCTTCATCTTCATCAGCTTTGTCACGTCGCGCGTCACGCCGTTTGCATACGTTGCGGTCACCTTGAGTCCTGTGGTATCAAATTTATCGCCCGCCTCATAGTGCGTCTTTGTCGGGGGCGATTCTACCGTCAGCGTCTCGACCGCGCTGCCGTAGGCCATGAGATACCCGGAGTCGTTTTTAAAGTAGAGCGTGCCGTTTTCGTCGACGATCGGGCTGCAAATACAATACTGTGCCTGTTCGCCTGCCGGTGTAAAGAGCGCATAGGCAGTCGTGTAGGTTCGCTCGGTTTTACCCTCCACGACACGTTCGAGCGTCGTATAGTCTGCTTTTGTCTGTCCCTCTTTATCGCGCAGGACGCGGAGTGTGCCGGGCGTGTAGTTATCCAGGAAGTAAATGTAGTTGTAATTGTCGTAGCCTGTGGTGAGAAGGCCGCTCGTCTGCGGATAGCCCTGCGTGTCCGCACGGTACGCAATGGACATCGCGCCGCTGAGGTCAATTACTGTAATGCTATGGCCGGAGTATTCCGTGAACTGTCCGCTGCCGCAGACACCGATATAGGCGCGGCCATTTGCAATGACGGGCGTAGACGTACTCATACCGCCGATAGGCAGCTCCGCACGGTCTGTCAGCCTCCATGCGCCGTCCGTATCCTTCTGTACCCGCACACGGTAGAAATAGCTGCCCTTGGAATCAAAGTAGAAGGCATTTGTGGCTTCATCGTAGCAGATGGTGCTTCGGATGTCGCCCGCAAAGCCTGTCATGGAATCCAGCAGCTTGCCGCTCATCGGGTCCAGCAGCAGGACATTGGCTGTCTTGCTTGTATAGCCGCTTTTGCCATCATCTGTACCAACAAGCACATAGTCCCTGCATACATATGCACCGGCCCAATAGAAGCCGCCCTTCTGCACATACCGCCACGTCGGGGCCTTCGCTTCCTTTGCTTCGCCGGGGTCTTCGTCGGTCAGAGAGATGCAGACAAAGCTGGCGTTCTTTATCTCGCTGTTCCAGAAGCCTGTATAGGCATAACCGTCTGATACGGTGATCGGGCAATTTGGCTGTCCGCCGAGCGGATCTGTGTAAAGCCAGAGAGATTCCAACGTATCTGCGTTGAATGCCTGAATCCGTCCATTGGAAAGCCCGACAAGGATCATGCCCTCGGCATACGTCGAATTATTGATCGCAAAGCTGGACGTACCTGCCATTGTACCCTCGCATAGAACTGCGCCGGTGTCCTTGTCGATCTTTAGAATTCTCGTTCCGGCATAAGCGATCAGATTACCACCGACCAGAATCGGATTGCCGACTGCACCTTCACTGTAGCCATCGCCGACTTTGCTTGCCCAATAGAGCGTGCCGCTCTCCGCCGCAAACGGGATTTTTGCCCTCGTTACGCCATTATTTGTGTTGGCTGTGCCGGTCATATTGCCGTTTGCGTCATACGCCGTGCCGCGGAAATCCGCCCATCCGGACGGAATGTTCGGATCAATGTCCGGATTCTTGTCTGCGGTTTTCAGCTGCAGAGAAATGACGGTATTGTCGGCAACAGGATATGACTGTTCCGGCTCAAAGCGTTCCGTCTTATCTGTCTGCTGCATCGTGCCAAAATGCAGGGTCATGCTCCCGTTGTCGCCGGCTTCCAGCTGGATCGCTCCGCTTCGCCCGGCAAAGCCGTATTTTGTCAGACTATAGAGATAGGTGAACCCCGTCGAGAACGCATATCTGCCTTCGCTGTCCGGCCAGAGACGCACACCGCTGGCTTTTTCATAGATGTAAAGCATCGCCCCCTCCGGCGCAAGAGAAAACTTCACCGCGGTACCTGCCGCCTTGTTGACGGTAACGGTATAGTCGGTCGCGTCGTTAAGGTTCGCCTGATCCTTTACTGTGATCGTGATACTCTGCGTATCAGCCGCTCCGCTGAGTGCGACGGAAACCGCTTCGCCCGCCTGCACACTTTCATTGTTGACCAGCAGCGCGTAGCCGCTGTCCGTTTCGCCGTACCGGGGGCCGTTTCTTGTTCCAAGCGTCAGCTCCAGCGCTGTCGCCATCTCCGGAACCGTAATGATATATGCTTTCTGCGAGGAAAGGAAGCCGGTTCCGTTTTCTCCATAATGGAGGATCACCGGACTGCCGCCGTAGGTGATCGTCATACTGTTCAAGGACAGCCCACGCTTCAGCGTCACAACATAGTCCGCAGAATAGGTAATGTTTTTTGTGCCGCTGGCAGTACCTGCTTTGGATGCTGTGAACGTCAGCGTATTTCCATAGACGTTTCCAAACAGGATCGCATCGGTAAGCTCTTTTCCCTCTGCGCTTGTTCTCGCAACGTCCTGCACAGTTTGCCATGTGCCGTCCGTGTTTGTATCTGTGATAGAGCAGTAGCGAAGCGTACATGCTGCGCCGTCTGCCGGATCTGCCCAGACCGCAAGCCGTCCCTGATTGTCCGGAACGACCGCCGTATAGCTGTGCGTTTCTGGCGTAAACTTCTGTCCAAAATCAAGCGCTTCGATTGGAAGCGACGATCTCAGGCCGACATAGAGCGCACTCAGGCTCGGAATCTGCGCCTGCGGAATGGAGACGGTGAATTCTGCATTCTCATCATTCAGCGTAAACGTTTCTTCCGCATGATAATAGGTGTCCTTCGTCGCATAGTAGGTATATTCTTCACCGTTTACCAGCGTATAAATGTATTTGTTCCCAGCTTCTCGGCGCGACTGTAGGATCTCTCCGTTTCCGTTTTTCATGACGATGTCCATGTTCCCATCCGCCAGCGTCACCGTCACCTTTTTCCCTTCGCCGCGCTGGACGATGAGCGTATATTCCGTCCGATAGCGCCCGCTTGTCACGAGAACAGGGATATTTTGCGTTTCCTTCGTCTGATCGACCGGCACAGAAACATATGCGTCTGTCAGCTGCGTCCCGTTCACATACACGGAATAGGACTGCACCGTCGGCGTCGGATAGATCTTGAGGCTTTCTTCCGTGTTGAGTACCTTATAGGTATAGGTAAACGTCTGATTGGAAAAGCGCTCGTTTGCCGCCGGTTTATTTCCGGACGCGCCCTCCATCCGCAGCGCAGACAGCGTCGGCTTTCGGCCCAGCCGCAGCGTGAGCTCCTCATGCAGCATATAGCTGCCGGACTCGGCGCTCACCCGGAACAAGATCTCATTTCCGTTTGCGCCGCGCGTCAGCACACCATATAGCGGCTCCCGCTTCGATCCATCTGTAACGCGGCTGCTGATCTCGGTACCTGCCGTATTTGTATAAATCGCAGAAATGGCAGCGCCGTCTGGAACAGAATCGGTCAGCGTCACATACGGATATAGCGGGCCGGTGAAGGTGTCGAGGATAGCGGCTGCAAAAGCGTGCGCACCATCGCCCGCCAGCTCAAGCGGTTTATAATTTGTTTCCTTATAGCCGCTGACCTCCGAAATCGCGAAGGCTTCTTCGTTGATCCATTCTGCAGTTGGGATCGACGGAAGGCCGCTGATCGTCAGCGCCGTTCTATTGACTGTCAGTTCGCCCGTGACCGACTTGTTATCCCTGCGAATGCAAAACGTATAATTGCCGTTCGGCAGGCGCAGTTTTCCGCTTGTCTCGGCATAAAACTGCTTTCCAAATGAGTTTGCCGCCGAAATGGTATAATCGGTGCCGGTAAACTGTGAAAACGAGACCTCGTATGTCGTCTGCTGCCCCGTTTCATAGTCCGTGATTGCCTTTGTGATTTCTTCGGCATAGCTTTTTGCTGTGTCGCTGTCAATACCGAGGTAATTGTCATACGCTTTCTGGTAAGCCGCCGACGCAGCGCTTCGCACGTCGGCGTCTTCCGTCAGATAGTCCGCCATGACCTGCATCAAGGTTTGCAGACCGGCAGACGGGGTACTGTTCGAGGCTTCACTAAATCTGAAATGTGTCACCGTGTTGGCAGCGCTGTCAATGGAAACGCCATCCGGCGTACTGCCATAGGTATAGTTGCCGTTGACGCCCTCAATCGCCGAAATAAACTGATTGCTGCCATTCGTTGTAAAGCTGTATTTGCTGGCGTTCAGCGCTTCGCGGATGGTCTGCCCATCCGTAAAGGCGATCCGTGTCGGCGCAATGAGCAGCTTATTTGCCGTTTCGGCGGAAAAATAGAAGTATCCGCTTGCGTTGACCGCCTGCGTGGAAATTTCGGCTTCTTCCGTGACGATCTCCTCCGCAGGCGCGGCGTCCACGGTATTCTCCGCTTCGACCGGCTCTGCGTCCGCTGCCAGCACGCCGAACGGCAAACAGGACAGGAGCATTGCCAGCAGAAGCAATGCGGCAGTCATTCGTTTCAGTTTCATAGGGTTACCTCCCATCAGTAGAGACAATTCAGCCATTTCAGCCGCAGCTTGCGAAGCGGCTTGCAGCGTGTTTTCAGGTTTTCCATCGTCGTGTCGTGGAACGCCCGCATTTCTGTGAGCTGCTCCGGTGAGATCGCACGGCTGGAAAACAGCGCCTGTGCGTTATACATGGTCATATCGTGCAGCTTCGCGGCGTACTCCTCTCCAAGCTGCTCCTTTGCCGTTTCACAGAGCTCCAGCATGGAACCTGTGCCGCGCTTGAAGCCCATTGCTGCCAGCAGTGCCGCGCAGTCTGTAAACAGGCAGGCGGCTGCGGCGGATGGATCCTCCTGCGTGAACGTTTCGTTCCGTTTTTTTAGGATGACCGCATGGCGGATGAAGACAGCCGCAAGCAATAGAAGAAGCAGTGCCACAATGAGGATGATCCAGAACGCGGGCTTGTGGAGAAGTCCGGTTCTCTGGCCGCCGTCCGGGGTGTTGTCCTCCGAATTGTCCGGCTCTGCGTTCTCCTGCTCCAGCTCCTGACCCTCTGTTACGCGCGGGCCGTCGCCGTTGCCTTCCTTGCCTGCGCCGACCGGCTTGATGCCGCTCTCGGTCTGCTCGGCGGAGAGGTCTTCAAGGCCCGGTGTCAGCGCCAGGGGCAGCCAGCCGATGCCGTCCTGATACACCTCGACCCATGCGCCTGCGGCGCTTGCATCTACGCTTGTCGGTTCATTCTCAGTGGTTTTTACTGTATACCCCTCGACATAGCGGGCAGGGATGCCGTAATAGCGGAGCGCCAGCGCGGCAACAGTCGCGTACTGATACGTTGTGCCGTCCGCGGTATCCGCCAGCGGCAGCGCGATATCACCGCTTCCGTCGAAGCAGCTCTCCAAAAAGGCCAGCGCAGCCGTCTGCGCCTGCTCTTTCGTCGGGCTGTCTGCCGGGCCGTAGCTTTCACAGCATTGATCCAGCACTGCGCCAAGCTGCGCGCGGAACTCCGCAGGCACGGTCAGCGCGTAGGAATATACAAATTCGCGGTATGCGCTTTCCGTTTGCAGATACGCGCTTACGCTGTCCGACGTGTCATTTTGCAAAAAGTCCAGCAGCTCCGGCAGCAGCGTCTGTGCATCCGAAACCGTCTCATAGGAATATCCGCGCTCACCGCGCAGACCGCTTGTTTCAACTGTGGACGGCTGGATCCTGTTTTTTGCCAGACCTGCGCGTTCCGGCAGCACCGTACACGGCTCATAGCGATACAGGCTGCACCCGGCAAGGTTCTGGACACTGACGCTGCCGGACTGATAATTGCCCATCAGCCGCGCAGCCGTTGCCAACTGGCTCTGCGGATAGAAGCCGGACTGATGCAGCCAGTAAAAGAGGTCTTTTTCCTCTGCGGCGGTTTCCGCGTCCAGCGCAGACCATACGCCGTTTTCGTAGCTGTCACCGACGAAGCCGCGCAGATAGAGCGTCTGCGCCGTATCCGCCGTGACAGACAAAATCGTATCTGTGCTTTCTGTCTTTGTAGCCGGCTCGGACAGATTGCCCTCCGGCAGGACTTCTCCCGCTTTTTCATAGCGCCAGTAGTGCAAAGCGTTCTTCGCATTTTCCGAAAGGGACTGCATCGTGCCTGTTTGCAGAGAAATTGCGGCTACGCCCGCCACGATCACGCCCACGAGCAGGAAGCTCGCTGCAGAGACAGCGTTTTTATGTTTCTGCCACGAAAGGAGCAGGATGCTGATTCCAGCAGCAAAGAGCAGCAGGATATCTGGCTGCACAAAGGCTGCCGCTACACTCAGGGCTGCCATCAAAACCGCTGTCAATGTCGGTACGCGCGAGAGCGCGACACTCGCCATCGCAAGCAGAATACCTGCCACGATCCCGGCCAGCCAAAGGCCGGTGCTGTCCGTTTCGGCAAGCGGCAGGAGCATGCCTTTTTCCGCTGCCCAGAGGTCCCGCAGCGTGTTCCACGCCGCGCCGAAACCGCTCAGAAGCGGGTTCCGCGCGAACAGGACAACGAGAAGCAATGCCGCCAACAGAATAGGAAACATCAGCTTCGTCTTTTTGAAATGCCGGATGGCTGCAGCAGCGATGCAGGTCAAAGCGCCTGCGCCCAGCAACCAGAGCATTGCAGCAAAGCCGCTTATCGTGTAACCAATCGCGGCAAGCGCGAGGAAAATCAGGACGCTGGCAAGCAGATCAAAGAGCGTACTTTTTTGATCGCTGCTTTCCTGGTAAACGCCGGCACGCAGGCCGGTCAGATTCTTTTGTTTCATATCCGGCCCTCCTTACAGTTCCAGCTCGGAGAGCTGCGCGGCGTAGTCTTTCTCATTGAACCGCTCACCGCAGACAAGCGCGGTCAGGCGGCCAATCGAAGAAAGCTGCTCTGTTTCTGCCTGCTGTTCGCCGGAAACATAAATCAGGTGAGACCAGCTTCCGGCAGGTACTTCTTGGAGAAGCAGCGATGCGCCGCTGACGCCCGTCGCCGCTTTTGCCGTAAACAGGCGCGGCAGCAGGCCAATCAGGTCGTCCATGTCGCGGATCTGCTGGAACACACAGCGGCCGGTGTTGCCCTCGTTCCAGCCGACCGTGAACTGGACGGACTGGGAAAGGAGGTTCCGGCAGACGGAAACGACGATCTCGGCTTCCGCATCCGTTCTTTCGCACATCGGATTTTCTTCCGTGCGCTCCCAAAAGACAGCGGCAGAGCGCGTGATCGGCAGCGACGGATCTTTGACGATCAGCTTGCCATACTTGTGACTGAGTTTCCAGTGAATCTGCCGCTGGCTGTCGCCGGGAACGTAGTCACGGATCTGGAACATCTCTGAAAGGTCATAGCCGGGACGCTCGTTGGAATAATCCTCGGTATCGTCAATATGCGCCGCGGCAGGAGAGATCACCAGCGTCTGCAGGAAGGTATCCGGCTGCACGACGCAGGCCCCGTGCGCGTCAAGCTGTGTTTTCACGCCGATGAGACCGAAGCAGTCATACAAACGGGCGGATTCTACGGTCAAACGGATTCTGCCGCACCACGGGCTTTGCAGAGAAATCTTCATCGACCGCTTGCTTTTCGGCCAGATGCCGCCGCTCACGTTTACGATCTGCGTCTCTTCGTTCAACTGGTTCTCCAGCCGTACACGGCAGGTGATCTGGCAGACCGGCAACCATATGGGGTTCTGCACGGCCAACTCCGCCGTTCCGCTCTCACCTTTGCGGAGATTCACAGGCAGCCCGACCGCCAGCTTCAGCTTTTTCGCCGCGTACAGGTTGACCGGCAGACACAAAAGCGGCAGCAGCACCATGCAGGCGGCGAGGCCGAGCGCGATGGGGCTGGCTGTCTGGACGGTGAGAGCAAGAAGCCCTATCGTCAGCAGCAGCCAGACGAATTTTCGTACTATTTTCATTTTTTCAGCACCGGCATATCCGTTGTCTTGAGGATCTCGGCCAGAACGGATTCCGGCTTTTCCTCCATCATGCGGGCCTTGCTGTTGAGCATCAGTCTATGGGCACAGACATCCGGGAAGATTGCCGCGACGTCCTCCGGCATGACGAAGTCACGTCCATTGAGATACGCATACGCCTTTGCCATCCGGCAGACCGCCAGCGCACCGCGCGGGCTGACGCCGAGCGCAGCCTGCGGATGGCTGCGGGTCTTCTCCACCAATGTGGTCACATAGTCCAGAACGGCGTCGCGCATATCGACTTTTCGCACGTCCTGAACCAGTCCCAGCAGTTCTTCCTTGTTGACCACGGCATAGGCCCGGTCAAGGGGGTTATCCACATGGCGGTCGCGGAGAATATTGACGCTGCTCTTGTGGTCGGGGTAGCCCATGCTGACACGAATCAGAAAACGGTCAAGCTGGGAGTTCGGCAGCATCGTCGTACCGGCAGAACCAACCGGGTTCTGCGTGGCAAGGACGATGAAGGGATTCGGCAAATCATACGTCTTGCCGTCCACTGTGACCTTGTGCTCCTCCATGGCCTCCAGCAGCGCGGACTGCGTCTTGCTGGAGGTACGGTTAATTTCGTCCGCCAGCAGCAGATTCGTCATGATCGCGCCGGGCTTGTAGACGAACTCGTCCGCTTTTTTATCATAGACCGAGAAGCCGATGATGTCTGACGGCACGGTGTCCGACGTGAACTGCACACGGCGCGTCTCCAAGCCCAGAACCTTTGCAAAGGCCATGGCTGTCGTGGTCTTGCCGACGCCCGGCACGTCCTCCATGAGAACGTGGCCCTGCGCCAGAATGGCCATTAAAATCTTCTCGACAATCTCATTCTTGCCGACGATAACGGACTCGATCTCCTGTAAAATCTCGTTGATTTTTGTATTCATAGCAAGCTGCTCCTATTCGTTATTTTTTATGTCGTTATCCTTCTCCGCCGGTGTCTCCGCTGCCGTCGTCTCCGCTGTCAGAGCCTCCGCCGGGATCGCCGCCAGCGCCGCCGCTGCCGGAATCATCTGGGATCCTTGGGTCCAAAAGCGCTTAGAGAGCTTCGGTTCTTTAAGCGCTTTTTTATATAGATCGGAGCCTAACCGCTCCCTTACCCTTTGCTCCGGGGAGCCTTTCGGCACACCCGTACAGATAAATATTACATGCAGGAATGCAGAAAGGAAATGCCAGTGGAAGACGATTACATGATGGTGATCATCCCGTGTATTGCGGAGATTGCCGCCTCAGATACGCCTGAACGAGTCAAAAATCTCCGCCTTGGAGCCGTTAGCGAGCTTCAGCGGTATCTGCATTATTACCGGCAGCTTGGCTATATGCCGAAGCTGCTCTATGCCATTGCAGACAAGAAATGCCGGATGATTGCTTCCGCCACAACCAAGGTGGAGATGCAAAAGCTAATCCGACCCAATTGTCCGCACTATGACGGAGCCGGATTTATCCCGGATGCTTATAGTGTCCCGGAGGAAGAACTCATCTGTTGGAGCGAAACATCCCTGAAAGGGCCGCTGACCGCAGAGGGCTTTAAGCGGTATATGGAGCTTTTTAAGCAGGTGCTTCCGGAAGAAAGCCGCAGACTCGCGTTGTGAGGTGATGCAGATGGATAACATCGGGAATACCGAGCATGCGTTGACCTTTGCGGATCTGCGTGTTCACTACTATACCGGACGGAGCTATCTCATCTCCGGCGAAGGCCGGAATAAGGTGTTTGGCTATCGGCACGGCGTGATGACCGATATCGGAGATCTGCCGGAAGCCGAATGGACCCGGCTGGCAAAACAACTGATCCGGCAATCCGGTGAGCAGGAGCTATATCAGCAGCTTTTCGCATGGGAAAGAGAACAAAGCCATTGGGAACAAAGTCCTTCTCAGTTTGAACTGGATGTGCTGAGTTTGCATATGGCGCGGCTGCCGGACAATCCGGCGTGGTGCGATTTTATTCCATTCAACCGGAAATATCGCCCTGAAGTGCTTTGCAAAGCAGAGATTCTATGGGTCAAGTGTTCCGGGTGCGGAAAACGCCACGAAATGACAGGAACGCAGCTCAAAAATATCCGGGACAGAAGCAATGGTAAGCTGTACTGCCGGGAATGCGGTGATTGGATGCCGGTCCACCCATGCGCTCATCCTAAAGAAGGGGGTGATGGGAACGGATAAGGTCGTCATCGTTGTCAAGGACGGAATGGTTCGGGAAGTGTTCGGAGCCTGCCCTTACAAATTCGATGTTGAGATCCTGGACATGGATTTTAACGGAGCCGACCCTGACGCAGAGAATGCTGCACAGGATCGGCTTCAGACTGTCCGGCAGTATCTCAGCAAAATCTATTAACAAAAAGGAGAAGCATTATGCGAGAAAAGAACAATACCAATCTGGAACGGATGCGCGAACTGATCGAGCGGCTCACGGAGGCGGACATCGCCTACTACAAAAACGATGCTCCTATTATGACGGATCTGGAATATGACCGACTGACAGAGGAGCTCGCCGCTTTGGAGCATGATACCGGGCTGGTGCTTTCCGGCTCGCCGACGCAGAAGGTTTCCGGAGAGATTTTGGAAAGCCTGGCGGAGGTGCGGCATACAAAGCCCATGCTGTCCGCAGGCAAGACGAAGTCCATTGAGGATATGATCCGGTTTGCAGCAGGACGTGCTGTTCTGCTGAGCTGGAAGATGGACGGGCTTACGCTGGTTTTGCGGTATGAGTACGGAAAACTGAAGCAGGCCATCACCCGCGGCCGCGAGGGTATCATCGGCGAGGATGTGACCCATACGGTGCGCACCTTCCGAAACGTGCCCTTGACGCTCCCCACGAAGGAATCGTTTGAGGTACGCGGAGAGGGCGTCATCTCATGGGAGAGCTTCCGCAGAATCAATGCCAGTCTGGAGGAGCCCTATACCCATCCGCGGAATCTGGCCTCCGGCAGCACGCGAAAGCTTGACGCCGGTGAGGCAAGCAAGCGCCGGTTGGAGTTCTGGGCTTTCGAACTAGTCAGCGACCATCTGGAGCCTGAGAGCAAGCTTGCGCAGCAGCAATTTCTGCAGCGCAGCGGTTTTTCGGTTGTGCCATATATCTTTTTGGATGCCGTGCACAGCGAGCAGGACATCCGAGATACAGTCGCCGGCATGGAACCCAAAGACTTCGCATATCCGGTGGATGGTCTCGTCATGGAATATGAAGACCTCCGCTATGGCAAAAGCCTTGGAGCAACCGGACATCACGAGAATCGCCTGATTGCGCTCAAGTGGGCCGATGAACTCTACAGCACGCGCTTCCGCGGCGTGGAGTTGGCCACGACCAGAACCGGTATGGTAAGCATCACCGGTCTGTTCGATCCGATCAGCATTGACGGTACACTCGTCAGCCGCGCTTACCTGCACAACCTTGATATCTTCGATGAGTTTCAGTTTGGCATCGGTGACGAGATCAGCGTGTATAAGGCGAACATGATCATTCCGCAGATTGCGGACAATAAAACGCAGAGCAACACCTATATGCTGCCCATGACCTGCCCCTGCTGTGGAAAGCCGCTAACGGTAAAGTACACATCGGGCGGCACGCGGCAGCTATATTGCGGTAATCCGCACTGTGCAGCCAAGCTGGTGCAGAAGTTTACGCATTTCTGTGAAAAGACCCGCATGAATATCGAAGGACTTTCAGCAACAACGCTGGAGAAGCTCATCGGTCACGGCTGGGTGCGAAATTTCGGAGACTTATACGAGCTGGAGCAGTACCGTGAGGATATTGTACGCACCGAGGGTTTCGGCGAGCGATCCTTTGACCGACTGCAGGCGGCAATTGAAAAGAGCCGCCGCTGCACGTTGGCAAAGTTTATCGCCGGTCTCGGTATCCCGATGGTCGGGCGCCATGCGGGCCGGGATCTGGATCGCTATTTCCATGGCTCATGGGCTGAGTTTGAGGCGGCAATTCTCAACGGCTTCGATTTCACACAGCTGCCGGATTTTGGCGAGACCATGCACAACAACATTTATACCTGGTATGCGGATACTCAGGAGGCAAAGCTCTGGCGTCCGCTGCTGAGAAAAATTCAATTTGAAACAAAGGAGAATTTGACTATGGAAACCACCATGAATAGCCCCTTCGCAGGCAAGACCGTCGTTGCTACCGGAAAGCTGGAGCATTACACCCGTGACGGCATCCAGGAGAAGCTGATTTCTCTGGGCGCCCATCCGTCCGGTGCCGTGAGTAAGAAAACCGATTATCTGATCGTTGGCGAAAAAGCCGGCAGCAAGCTGACCAAAGCACAGCAGCTGGGCGTAAAAACGCTGACTGAACAGGAATTCGAGGACATGCTGGCCTGAATGGCAGGCGGCGCAACGGTTGCGGAGCAGGGATTACCTGCTCCGTTTCCGGTCTCAGGAGGAAATCAAGATGACAAACCACAAATACTGTTGTCCTGTCTGCGGAGCCAAGAGCTTCGAGGTCACAGCACATGTTACGCAGGATTGGAAAATCGACTGCAACGGCACTTTTCTGGAAGCGTTGAATGAGTGCGTTGAGGTCACGCACTATCCTGACGAAGCGGATATCTGGAGCTGTGCCAACTGTGATTTTTCCGCAGAAGGCAAATCGTTTCTCGTAAATACTCACAGTTAGGAGGGCACATAATGAGAAAAACGAAGATCGGGGTCATGGACTTCCACGGCAGTGTGGATATCACCGACCCCTGTTACGACAAAGACGTCTGGTGCCGGATGAACAATGTGAAAATCAGTGAAGGCGAATATGCCTGCTATGTCTGGCGTCATACCGACAAAGGTAAGTATGAGGACGGTACGCCGTATTCGTATTTACTGGTTGGTGCGATTGGGATATACCGAAACGGTGATATACCGCGCCAGAAGGACATGGAGGAAATCGGCAGCATAGGCGTTGACGCCGGGCTGGCTGGGTTTTTCCACAACAAACCGGATTACAGCGACGAGGAATGGGGCAGGTTCTGTGACCGCGTCTCGCTGCTGGTCGGGGCGCTTTACAACATCGTCGACCAGATCTTTATCGGCTGGGGCGTCGGCTACCTCGGCAACGGCGCAACGAACGTCGTGTTCCCGCTGACCGTTCTGGCTCTCGGTCTTGCCGTCATGATCGGCGACGGCGCGTGCAGCTATGTGTCGATCTGCTTCGGCAGGAATCAGCCGGAGAGCGCAAACCGCGCCGTCGGCAGCGCCGTGACGCTGAGCGTGCTGGTGGGCATCGCAGCCGCGGTGCTCTATGCCGTGTTCCAGATGCCGCTTCTGACGCTGTTCGGCGCGACGGAGGCGAATTTCGGCTATGCGAAGGAATATTTCACCTGCATCACCATCGGCATTCCCATCTATGTCTTCGGACAGGCGATCAACCCCATCATCCGCTCGGACGGCAGCCCGCAGTTCGCCATGTTCTCCATGCTGGCGGGTGCGGCCGCGAACTGCATTCTGGACCCGATCGCGATTTTTGTTCTGCACTGGGGCGTGATGGGCGCAGCCGCCGCAACGGTGGCCGGACAGGTCATCACGGCAGCAATGGGCGTATGGTACCTGCTCCACACAAAGGCGCTGCGCCTGAAAGCGGATGATTTCAAACTGCGCGGGAAAATTCTCGGCGCGTATCTGCCGCTGGGTCTTTGCAGCTTCCTTGCGCAGATCTCGCTGGTCATCGCCATGGCCGCGACGAACAATATGCTGGTCCGATACGGCGCTTCCAGCAAATACGGCGCGGATATCCCGCTGACGGTGCTCGGCATCGTCATGAAGGTCTTTCAGATCATCATCTCCATCACCATCGGCATGGCCGCTGGCTGCATTCCCATCGTGGGATATAATTACGGCGCGCAGCTGCTGCGCCGCTGCCGGAGCGTCCTATGGCGGCTGATGGGCGCGGAATTCCTGCTCGGCGTGCTCGCGCTGCTCATCACGCAGCTCTTCCCGCGTCAGATCATCGGCCTGTTTGGCTCGGAATCGGAGCTGTATAACGAGTTTGCGGTCATGACCTTCCGCGTGTATCTGTGCATGCTGCCGCTTGCGACGGTCAACAAGGCCGCGTTCATCTTCATGCAGGCTATGGGCAGGCCGGTCGAATCGGCGGGACTGTCGTTTTTCCGCGAGGTTCTGCTGGCCGTGCCGCTTGTGATGCTGCTGCCGAGGGTGTTCGGACTGATGGGCGTTCTGTACTCCATGCCCGTCGCGGATATTCTTACATTCTTCGCCTCCTGCTTCGTCCTCCTGCATACCGACCGGCAGCTGCGAAAATAACACTTGCATTTTTGTGGCCCCGTGTTATACTGAGTATGAAGTTTCATACTCAGTATAACTTTTATAAAAAGGAGAGATCTTCATGGCGATGCAGTTCCCGAAGGGAAAATTCATCAGTCTGGTCAAGGTCGGCGAGAAGGGACAGATCGTCATTCCCAAGGGGGCGCGCGAACTGTTCGGGATTCAGCCGGGCGACCAGCTTTTGCTCATGGCCGACAAAAAGCGCGGCATTGCGCTGGTCGGCATGGACGATCTGCACGTGCCGGATTCGCTGTTCCGGCTGGCAAAGGAGGCGGACGACGATGGAAATTCTGAGGCTTGACGGCCTTTGCAAGCAATATCCGGCCTTCCGGCTGGACAACGTCTCGTTCTCCATGGAGGCCGGGACGATCATGGGCCTCATCGGCCGCAACGGCGCGGGCAAGACCACGACGCTCAAATCCATGCTCCATCTGGTGCACCCGGACGCCGGGAAGATCACGATCTGCGGGCTGGATATGGACACGGACGAGCGCGCCATCCGCTCGCGCATCGGCTTCGTCTCCGGCGGCGCGTCATATTACCAGCGCAAGCGCCTGCGGGAGCTGACGGACGTGACGAAGGACTTCTATCCCGGCTGGGACGGCGAACGCTACGCCCGACTCGTCCGGCAGTTTTCGCTGGACGAGCGCAAGCGCGTGTGCGAGCTGTCCGAGGGCATGAAGGTCAAATACCAGCTGGCTGTTGCGATGTCGCACAAGGCGGAGCTGCTGATTCTCGACGAGCCGACGTCCGGCCTCGACCCCGTCTCGCGCGACGAGCTGCTGGACACGTTCCTGACGCTCTGCGAGCAGGAGGGCGTGTCGATCCTCTTCTCCACGCACATCACGTCCGACCTCGATGCCTGTGCCGACACGATCACCTACATCCAGTCTGGCCGTGTCGCCGTCAGCGGAAAGAAGCAGGCGCTGACCGGCGCGTATCTGTCCGTACAGGGGCCTGACGCCGCCTGCAGCGCGGCACTGCGCGCAAGGCTCATCGGCGCGCGCAGCCACAAGGGTGAACTGGATGCGCTCATCCGCGCGGAGGATGCAGGACTTGCCGCCGGGCTTGCGGTCAGCCCGGCAAATCTGGAACAGATCATGGTACATCTGGAACGGGAGGCGGAAGCATGAAGCTGCTGATCAAAAAGGAATGGAAGCTGACCGTCACGCCGGTGCCGCTGCTGTTTTTGCTGCTGAGCGCGCTGGTGCTCGTGCCGAGCTATCCGTATTACGTAACGTTTTTCTACAATGCCCTCGGCATTTTCCTCATGCTGCAGGCCGCCCGCGAGAACCGGGACGTGTATTACATGGCGCTGCTGCCGCTCACGAAGCGCGATCTGGTCCGGGCGCGGTTTTCGACCATCGTGACGCTCCAGCTTCTGCAGGCGCTCGTCTGCGTTCCGTTCATGCTCCTCCGCCGGGGCTATGCGGAGATCAATAACCCGGTCGGCATCGAGGCAAATCTGGCCTTCCTCGGCTTCGGCTTCATGCTGATGGGTCTGTTTGATCTGGTGTTTCTGCCGATGCACTACAAAAACGGCTACGATCTCGGCAAGCCGTTTGTCATTTCCAGCATCGTGCTGTTCTTCGCCATCGTGCTGCTGGAGGCGCTCGACCACATCGTCCCGTACATGAAAACCGTCTGCGAAAGCTACGCCTCCGCAGACCTCGTCCGCCAGCTGCCCGTTCTGCTCGGCGGCATGGCCGTCTACGCGCTGGAGGTCTGGCTCGCCTACCGGAAATCCGCCGCCCGGTTCGAAAAGGTCGATTTGCGGGAGGGGCGACATTGTGTCTTCCTCCTTGATGTCAAATATGCCACATTTCTACTCACGCCCCTGCGGGAGGGGCGACGATGCAGCACTCAAATCGATGGTCTTTTCGCCGTGTTCTTCCAATTTATAT
>OMBM01000540.1_pt1 | contig 20309 bp, 19 predicted proteins | sample 1644861 | NCBI WGS metagenome assembly OMBM01 (sample SAMEA103958165, study PRJEB25191) | human gut metagenome | biome: human-associated habitat [ENVO:00009003]; feature: intestine environment [ENVO:2100002]; material: feces | place: Germany | collected 2013/2015 | reverse complement strand
CGGTGACAAGGCGTGGCGGCACGACAAGTCGCTGTATCCCAGCAATCAACCACGGCCCCGCACGGATGAGGCCAGATAGGAGAAGAAATGTCGAAAAAAGAATATTTTGCTTATGGTTCCAATCTGAATTTTGAGCAGATGGCTTACCGCTGCCCGGAGGCAACCGCCGTGGGTATCGCCAAGCTGGACGGCTATGAGCTGGCGTTCCGGCGCGGCTACCTGACGATTTTGCCCAAAAAAGGCGCAAGCGTCGAAGGGCTGATCTGGTCTGTCACTGACCACGACGAATCTCAGCTTGACTGTTACGAGGGTTACCCGACATTCTATGACAAGGAAACCATGACGGTTACGGATGCAGACGGCACGCCGCATGAAATCATGGTTTACACCATGAACGCACCGTACCGCGACCAGTTGCTCCCGGTCAGCAGCCGCTACAATGCGGTTGTTTTGCAGGGGTGTCTGGATGCCGGTATTTCTCCGCAGCAGTTCTATGATGCTGACGAAAAATACCGCAAAGCCTACAAGGCCAGAGCCGCGTCCTGTCCCAAGAAACACGCTCCCGAACGCTAACCAAGCCCGCTGCACCCCGCAGCGGGCTTTTTCTTTTGCAACAAAAGGAGAAATTCGTATGAAGAACAAACACAGAATAAAGCAGTGCTTGTCGCTGCTGCTGGCGGGAGGGATTGCGCTCACAAATCTGGGCGCAGCGCTGCCCGCTTTTGCAGAGGATGCCCCCGCCACGCCGGAGACAGCCGAAGCCGCCACACCGGAAACCGCTGAAGCCAATGTCCCGACGCCGAATCTTGTGCAGATTACCGAGAATCTTTACGACGATCTGCCGGACGCTCCTACCGGCAGTTACCTTGGCAGCATGGGTCTGCCCGTGGCAACCGGCGAAACAAAAATCGGTATCTCCGCGTGGGTTTCTGACCTGTATGACGGCGTAGATGCCCATATGGATGCCGATGCGCTGAACGCAGATGAGAACACGGTCTCAATCGGCAAAACCCCCGGCACAGACTATGCCATTGTTCCGCTGCTGGCGCAGGTCGAATACCCGGCAGACGGTGCGGTATCCGAAATCATACTGCCGGACGGTGTGGAGCTTTTAAGCTATCTCTCCACCGATTATGAGCCTATCCCGGCAGACGAGCAGGAGCAGACTGAAATCCTGCACCAGACATACTCGGAGCAGTCGGCGGCAGCCACCGGTCTGTATGTAAAAGCCTCTGCCGATTTTACGGCGCAGCTTGTCTATACGGATTCGGACGGCAGTTCGCAGTCAAAAGCTATCCATGTACAGATCAGCGAGGATGCCGCACCCACACAGATGTATGCCGACACCGGCGATGACGGCATTGTCGCCTATGCTGCAGGACCGACTCCGCCGTATGCCACCGGCAAAATCACCAGTATTGCCAAGGAGGGCGGCACATGGCTGATTTGGTTCAACGGCCAGGAAGCCTACTGTTGCAGCCACGGCCTGAACGGCCAGCCCAGGGGCTGCCCCACCTACAGCTTCTCTCATGTGTCCCGCCTTGAACCCAGCCAGTATACCCCCGGCAACCACTATGCAAACCAGGTCAACATCTGGGGTGGTCTTGGCCAGCTGAGTCTGGATATGCTGGATGACCGTCCTGTTGTGGCAAGCCTTGAAGATGATCCTGAAGGCTGTGAAGAACAGCCTGACATCCTTGGCAGCCTTTACGATGAAACCCAGCAGTGGATCATGGAAAACTATCCCGACAGCTACGCGGCGCAGACCTATATTGCTGCTGCAGAAGAACTCATAAACGGTACAGATGCACAGTCCGGGGAAAACGGCTACTACACCTACATCTATAACCCGCCCGCAGGGTATGCATGGCAGATTGTGGCGCTGGTCGGTGAAGAAATTGCGGGCGGCACTGAGATCCCGGATGTGCCGAGTGTTCCGGAACCGAAGTACTATTCCGCTGCGTGGACAGCTCCTGCGCAAAGCGCCAGCGGCAGCTTTGATCTGACATTCACCGTCAACACCGACAAGGTTCAGCTGAACACGCTGGAAAAGGTGGACGGCGCGGTCATTACCGTCACGCCCAGCCGGACCGGCGGCAGCGTGGACGGCGGCAGCTGGCAGATGAGTCCTGCCGGAGCGCAGACCATTACCACAAGCGGTCACACGCAGGATGACAGTTTTCACCTCAACGGCGGCGACGGTTCTGCCACATGGACGGTTCACTATGAGGTGTCCAAGACCAGCACCAGTACGCTCGGCGGGCAGGAAGGACCGTTCACCAGCCAAGCCGAAGCGGATGCTGCTGCCGAAGCTGCCAAGAACGCGGCCATTGGGCAGCTGCAGAACGAAGCGCAGGGCATGGTAGATGCCGCTATTGCCGCGGCGCGGGCGCAGCTTGCCAATATTACATTCAGCTATGACGAGGTCACCATCCCGCACGGCTTTGATTCCACGCCCGGTGCGCTGGGCAGCCACCAGACTATTACAGTTCCTGCAAATAGCAGCAACGACTACAAAATGCAGAACGATGAGTGGTCGGTAAAGGTCAGCATCGACAAAATCGACAGCGAAACCAAGCAGCGCATCAAGGGCGATGCCGAGTTTAAGATTTTTGCGTGGGACACCGTTCGGCAGTGCTATATCCCCAATGGTGGGTATAACCAATACAAAGTTGAGCGCCAGAGCAACGGCACTTACAAGGTCATCAACCATAGCAATTATGCCAATGGTTCTGACAATATCTATTACACCCAGCGCAACGAGGGCAAGTTTGTCATCGTGGAAAGTCGTGCGCCCAGCGGGTATTACGGCGATTGGACGGATGTGACCAAACCCGGCACAGCAGGCTCTGTGCAGGGCAAGCGGGCGTATGCCTTTGAAATTACCAAAGCACAGGACGGTCAGACGATTTGGCTGGGCAACGCGGATTATAACGCCGACATTACTACGGCCAACAGCGGCGGCACGCTTATCGACACCGGCGAGGGTGTGGTCACCATCACCTTTGGCAGCCGCAAGGCAGATAAGACCTACGCCACAGACCCCACCGGCATTGCCAATAACGAAGATTCCTACACCATGCACGCCAATGCCGACAAGATGCAGAATGATCGTGTTCTCGGCAATATTCTGCTGACAAAAGTGGATCTGGACGCCGCACGGTATCTGGCTGCGGGCAGCAACGGAGATACTACGCTGGAAGGTGCTGTGTACGATCTGTACGCCGCTGACACCATTGAACACCCAGACGGTGTTTCGGGTGTCGTAGATTATTCAAAAATCACCGATGCCAACGGTACGCCCATTTGGCACACTACGGTTCTCACCAACGGCGGCTGGAATACCGATTACCTGCCTATCCTGCAGAAAGACTGCCTTGTAGCCTCGGCCAAAATCACAGACGGCAAGCTGGGTTTTGCCAACCTGTATATGGGCAGATATTACCTTGTGGAACGCGCCACAGGGCTTGTTCTGCCCATAGATGGCAACGGAAAACTGTACATTACTGGAAAGTACCCACAGCTTAATAAGAAACTGGAACGCACCGGAAAATACAGCAGCCTTGCCACCAAGGGCGGCGAGTACACCGACTACATCTACAAAAACCAGTATTCCACCATTGCCGAAAGCCGCCGTTTGGACGGCAGCAAAGCGTGGGATGGATACTATCTCTCCTACGCCAAGGGTTATCTTTGTGACGAAGTCAACCACTACAAAACGCTGTCTTACGCGGATGAATCCACCTACCACATCCACACCGAGCAGGAAAGCCAAGACGAAGTTCTTAAATCCGGCTTTAGTTTGCAGAAGTTGGTTTCGACCACCGGTCAGCCAAGCCCTGCACTGAAATTGGAAGGTGCAGGTTTCACTGTTTACCGCATTTCCAAGTTAAGCAAGGCGGCGCAGTTCAAGCAGAATCCGGATGGCAGCTATGATGCCGTCAGCATCCTGTCTGCCTATCGCAAGGACAATTACGATAACGCTACACTAAAATACGATTTCAGTGCCGAAGGGCAAGCCATCGCCAATATGTTCGAGAGCAGCACCGATACGGTCAACGCCTATAACGCGACCTTGACCGCAGACGGTGACCACGCCAACGGCAAGGGCAACGGCTGGATGCCCACGGATCAGCCCGCCGAGTATAGGCTGGGAGAAATGTTCACGAACGATGAGGGCATCTTTCGCGTTGAGGGGCTGCCCTATGGGCAATACCTTGTCGTGGAAACCACCATCCCCAAGGATGTGTTCCAGTGCGATCCGTTCATCGTGACAGTGGACACCAACAGCCCGCAGAGCCGATTCACGATTCCTGCGGGCAGCGTCACCACCGCCAGCAACGATTATATGACTTTTAATGTGCTGGACGAGGAGCTGGAAGGCTATTTGCAGCTCATCAAGACCGACACCGAAACCGGCAAGGCGGTCAAAATCGCCAACACCTCTTTTGCCTTGTACAAATTAGATGACAAGGGTAATAAGACCCGCATTTCCATGATCGACCCGGCCAGCGGCAACGCCACCAAGAAAACGGATGTGTTCTACACCGATGCAGACGGTCTTATGAAAACACCGGAAAAACTGTCGCTGGGGCGCTATCTCATCGAAGAATTGCAGGGGCCGGAGGGGTACTATAACGATCCTGCCTACTCGGTGGAATTTGAAATCAAGTCCGACCGTGTTTGGCAGGTCGTGGGCAATGCCACCAACGACATGGACGAGTATATCGTCACGGAGAAATACTGCAATCACGAAACACTCGGTCAGCTTACCATTCGTAAGCTGGGCAATGTCTTGACCGATTACAAGGACGGTCAGTTCATCTACACGCAGGACAACCTCGCAGGCGCAGTGTACGAAATTCACGCTGCAGCCGACATTGCCACACCAGACCGCCAAGGCACTTACTGGTACAAATCCGGCGATTTGGTGGCAACTGTTACCACCGGCACAGAGGGGCAAGTTGACGAGGTGAAGTTCAGTCCCACCCGCACGCAGGCCACCTATGATTTCTTGAAAATTACCCATGATGGCACCAAAGGCGAAGTCACCGTGACCCTGCCGCTGGGCAAGTACACCATTACCGAGGTTCAAGCGCCGTATGGTTTTGTGCTGACCCAGCAGAGTTACACGGTGGAATTTGGCTGGGATAACCAGAAAAACGACATTGTGCTGGCGAAAACCATTGTCAGCCACGAGCAGGACGGTGACAAGAAATGTTCGTACAGCATTGTGAATGTCAAGGATGCCTCGTCTGCCCACAAGAATGGGCAGACACTTGTGTTTGAAAATGCCCGTGTGCTGCCTGTTCCCGAAAAGCCCGGCGATAAAGTCAGCAAAATCGGTGTAGGCATTTACAAGCAGGACCGAGAGGCGCTGACCTATCTGCCCGGTGCGGTGTATGAACTCTACACCGTGGATGACATTTTCTCCGCAGACGGTATGAAGCTGCTGGACGCCGGTACAAAGCTGGCCACCAGTAGCACAACCAACGCCAGCGGCTTTACTTGGTTCGATGTGGACGTGCCGATTCGCGGCGAATATTACATTGACCCTGCAGGTCCGCGAAGCACCAGCCGCGAGAACAGCGGCAGATACCGCATTGTGGAAATCACCGCCCCTGCGGGTTACCTGCTGGACAGCACCCCTGTGGATGTAGAGTTCACCTACGAGGGGCAACAAATCGCGTGGCAGGTCGTGGACGGAACAAACACCAACCTGCGCACCAGTGTGGACATTTCAAAGCAGGACATCACCAACGGCAAGGAACTGCCCAGCGCACAGCTTGAAATCCGCGACACCGACGGCAATTTGGTGGAGGGCTGGACTTCCGGCAAAGCACCGCATACTGTGCGTGGTCTGGAACTCGAAAAGGAGTATACGTTGACGGAAAAACGCGCCCCGGACGGCTACGCCGAAGCCGAAAGCATCGTGTTCAAGCTGGTGCAGAACGGTACAGAGCAGGTCAATGAGGTATATGTGAAATCCGACGATGATTGGGTAAAACTCGACGATGCCACCGTCATTATGCAGGACGCACCTGTACTTTACATAGACAAAACGGACATTGCGGGTAATCTGCTGCCGGGCGCTACGCTGACGATCCGTGATGCAGACGGTGAAGTTATTGACACTTGGGTGACAGATTACAAAACCCATCGTGTTCCCATCTCGGATGATTCCCTCAAGCTGTCGGATGGCAACAAGGAGTACATCTACACCCTGACCGAAGATGCAGCCCCGGCTGGCTTTGAAATTGCCAACTCGGTGCAGTTCAAGTTGGAAACCGTTGATGACGGGATTTCTCTGTTCGTCCGCGAAAATGCCGATACCGAATGGGTGCGCGCTGACAAGCGGCTAATTCAAATGATCGATGAAGCTATGCCCCGCGAGGATACGCCTACACCAACACCGCAGCCGACACCCGCTGCAACCCCGGTGCCTACACCTGCGCCTACGCCGCATAAGGTGCAGACCCTCCCGCAGACAGGAGATGGTTTCCCGCTGCTGGCTATTGTGGTCGTGTCCCTTGCATCTGCGACAGGGATCGTGCTGCTGACCGTTAAGCAAAAAAATGCGCTGAAAGAAACTTCTGATGAGGAGGACGCCGATGAAAGTTCTGATTGTTGAACCCGGAAAATACCCCCGCGAAGCCGACATCGAACACACCCTTGAAGCCGAGCAGGCAGTTGTCGGCGGCACCATCGAGGCCGTGTACCCTTGGCGGGATAGTGCCTGTATCGTTTGTAATGAGTAGTTCCTACAAATGAGTAGTAATTGAGCAAAATGCCCAGAATCCCGGGCGTTTAAGCATAATTTACTACACATAATCAGAAAGTTTTCTTTCCAAATTGTGTTAACCATTGCAATAAATCTTCATCCTCCTCCCAAGGCATTGTGGTATTGGGTGTGTAATTCGGCACTTTCTCCTCAAATACTTTTCGCTTCATCTCTGCATCGATGCGAGCGTAAACCTCTGTTGTAGAGATGTCTGCATGCCCAAGAAAATCTCGAATATATATCATGTTAACACCAGCTCGCAGCAAGTGCATGGCTTTGGTGTGGCGTAATACATGAGGAGATATATTCTGTGGTTCAAGTACCGGAGATGCCTTTGCCGCATACTTCTTCAGAATATAGGTGACTCCATAGCGAGATAAAGCCTGCTTTTTTGCATTATAAAATAGCGGAATCATCTGAGACTGAGAATCGGAATGAAAGCTGCGGATATATCTGTCCAACAGTTTGCAGGTATCCTTCATCAGGGGAACCTGACGAACTTTTCGTCCTTTTCCAGTTAGAATAACCATTGGGGGGTGTGTTAGACGGACATCTTTCAGCCTAAGATCCACCAATTCCTGTACCCGTGCGCCAGAGTCATACAGTAGTGCAAGAAGTGTCAAATCTCGGAGCCCTTGTCGGGTAGATGCATCTGGTTGGGACAGAAGAAGTGACAGATCATCCTCCGTCAAAAACGGTATCAATGCCTTTTCGTACTTTTTGGGTCGCAGATTAATAATGTCAACGCAGTTTTCTATGTTTTCCGGAAACTTGTACTGTACAAAATGAGCAAAGGCCTTTATGGCGGCAAGTCGCTGGTTTCTTGTTGTAACCGCAATATGGCGGGATGTTTCTAACCAATCCAGAAATTCAGAAACAAGTTCCATATTCAGATAGCGCAATTCTATATAATTTGCGGAGATGCCTTTCTTTTCTTGAAAAAATAGAAGGAGTTGCTTGAAAGTATCTCTGTATGAATTGGTGGTATTGGGACTCACCCCGCATGTAGTAGGCAGATAGATTGAGAAATACTCGGTCAGTGCTTTGGTAAAGTCAGTTTTCCTCATCCGTCTCACCTCCAACCGGAATAATGCCGACAAATGCTCTGTCAAGTTTTTGGGAAAGTTCCGGGAACGAAGCAACCGTCAGGTGAATATACCAACAGGTTTCACGGTAACTCTTATGTCCCAAATACGCGGCAAGGCGAGGAACGATTACCATGGGATCATACCCATCAGAAAGTTGTTTTTCCAGTGTATGAACTGCGAATGTATGCCGAAAATCATGCACACGAGGGCCATTGCCGGTGTGAGGAATATTGCATGCGAATAGCAGCTCGCGAAAATTATCATAGATTGTTTTAATAGAATAATGGCCACAAGCAGATGGAAAGAACCATTCTCTTTCATCTGGTAACTGAGCAGAGTAGCTTCGGAGATACTCTATTACGCTATTGTGGACAGGGACAAGTCTATCCTTACCTCCTTTCCCGTTGTGTACAGTAATAATGCCTGTATCCAAATCGACATCCTTCACTCTTAGCCGGAGCACCTCACCTATACGAAAACCACAGCAATATAAAAGCCGGATAACAGCAGGTATGACCAGATGCCTTGTTGGCGCATTATTCCTGACCGGCAGATTATCTGCTGCATATAATAATCGCCGTATTTCTTCAACAGTAAATATATGCGGGGTAAAAGTCGAACTGTTCTTTAGTTTGCTGGTATCCGGGACATAGGAGATTCCGTCCTGCGTGTATGCAAATTTTGCAAAAGCGCGTATCGCATTATGTCTGACTATTTTCGAACGGTTTGAAAGATATGGCTTTAATAAATCCCATGCGTCAATAAGCTCTTTTGTCACCACGGGGGCATCCGAGAGTTCCTTTGAAAGGCAGTCCAGTTCCTGCATATAATAGCCGCAATGCACGGAGGTATATCCCTCATTTTGTCGAGATTCCAGATATTTCCATATTATTGGCGCAAGCTGGCTTGTGAAAGTAAATTGTTTCATAGTAATCCCTCCAAACTCAGCGAACATAACCGCATATGTTCAATATCGACCCGCAAGTAGGTTTCTGTTACACTGATGTTACTGTGACCGAGGATTTGGGACACATCCTGCACCGGAGTGCCTTTTCTCAGCATATTTGTGGCAAACGAATGGCGGATAGTGTGTACGCCTGTGTGCCTCTTTGTTGGGATAGCAATCCCTGCTCTGCGTAAATACTTATGAAATTCCGGATTGAAATTGTTATGCTCACCCAATGGCTGAAACGGTGCGTTATGGCTCAGAAAGATAAAAGCCGAGGAGGACTGTGGGCGGCCATCTTGCAAATAAGAAATAATCGCCATACCTAGCTCTTTGCTGAGTGGCAGACTCAAGGCGTTCCCTGTCTTCTGCTGAGAAAGTGAAATGCAGTTTTCCTTCCAGTTAATATTTGAAAATTTGAGTCCCAAAACGTCGCTTATCCTTAACCCTGTTCTTGCAAGAAGCAGAAAAATCGCGTAATTCCGCCTTCCAACTGGATTGGCAGTATCGATGACTGCAAGAATCTTGTCGATTTCTTCAGGACTCCATACCTGTGGAATCTGGGGTGCAGTGCGTTTGAAGTTTGGGAGTTGAAGGGAATAATCCAAATCCGTATATTTGTGGTCATAAAGCCAGTGCAGGTAAGCACCAACTTGTCGGCATCTTGCTCTACGAACATTCATGCATATTTCTGAAGCATTGCTCATAGCCGTGGAAAAACAGTTGATAGTCTCCGCATTTATGCTTTTGATGTTCTGTGTGTTTGATGAATGAACAGCAAGCAAGAAAAGCCTCAATGCTGCTATTGTGTTGTCCATCCACGATCTCGAAAAATTCTGCATTTTGCAATAACTCAAGTAGTCGGAAAAAAACTTATCGAAACAATCGTCATCAATAGAAGCAACGCCATAAACTTTACGGCGGCACACTGTTCCCGTGCGAAAAATCTCGTCCAATGCATTCATGTGACGCCGTGCATGGCGCATTCGACCGTCAAGAGTCTGATCTATAGCGTGGACATCGACTCCGAAGTATTGAAGCAAAAACTGCTCTGCAGTTTCACGGCTATAAGCGGGAGAGGCTGAATACGAAAGAAATCTGTTCCATGTAGCTCTATAAAACCCAAGAGTACTTTTCTTGTAACCCTGACCGAGTAGCCATTGCTCGGTCTTTTCCATCAATTCCTTGATTGGTATTGTTGCTTCAGACATTATAAAACCTCCTGATGTTATTTGCAGAGCATTGTGTCTCTACATTATGTAGAGTATCACAAAAAGCTACCGGCTAAAATACAAATGAAATCAGGAGGTACGAAAGGAGATGTCAATTATGCTACACATAACATATAACTACGCATTACAGACGTTATGTGGTGCACCACATAACGTCTGTAATGACAACGGCATTGCAGAAAACCTGCCGCTGAACCGTATGCTGGGCGACTATGACATCATCCATGGCACGTTTTTCGTCTGCGGGCTGACCAGCAACGATTTTACTGACCTTACCCCGCAGCAGATGAAGCGCTACGAGGAACTGTACCACGATCCGCAGCTATTTTTCCTGTTGGGCAAGACCCTGTGTGTTGAACACACCACCCCAGAAGAATACGCCCGCGTTATGGCTCCGCCACCCAAAACAAAAGAATCCCCGGAGCGCTGATATGAATACTACTATCCTAGCCCGCAGCCCGCCTGCGGGCTTTTTCCTTTGTCCGAAATCATCCAACAAGCAAGGAGAAGAACTTATGAACGACATTTTTGCAAACACCGAAACCATGCAGGAAAACGAGCATCCCCGTTTTTACACCGCAGAATCCGTTATGCGCGGGCATCCCGACAAGCTGTGCGACCTTATTGCCGACAGTGTGCTGGACGCCTGTCTGCAGCATGATCCCGCCAGCCGCGTGGCCTGTGAGGTCATGGCAACCCACGGTCACATCATTGTGGCGGGCGAAATCACGACCAGCGCCAAGCCCGACGTGTTCAACATCGTTCGTGATACCCTGCGGGATGTCGGCTATGACCCGAAAGCGTACCAGATCGACTGCTACATCCACGACCAGAGTCCCGACATTGCGGGTGCTGTCGAGCCGGAATTGGCTGAGGGAGAGGACGAGGACACCCTCGGCGCGGGCGATCAGGGCGTTATGGTCGGCTACGCCTGCAACGAAACGCCCGAATATCTGCCCATGCCTGTGGTTGCCGCCCAGCGCCTTGTAACGCTGTTGGAAATCTCCCGCATGACCGGCGTTATCCCCGACATCGGCCCGGACGGCAAGGTGCAGGTCACGATGGAATACAACGGCGACACGCCTGTGCGCATCACCACAGTGGTCGTTTCTGTCCAGCACAAGGAGGACACCGACATCAATAAGCTGGCGGATCTGCTGGACGAATATGTGTTCCCGCTGGCCTTTGACGGTATGCCCGCCGATGATGTGGAAATCATCCTGAACCCCAGCGGTAAGTTTGTGCAGGGCGGCCCGGATGCCGATACCGGCTTGACCGGGCGCAAGCTCATGGTGGACAGTTACGGCACATTTGCGCCCCACGGCGGCGGTGCGTTCAGCGGCAAGGATGCCACCAAGGTAGACCGCAGCGGCGCATATATGGCGCGGTACATTGCCAAGAACATGGTCGCCGCCCATCTTGCCAATCGTTGTCAGGTCACGCTGGCGTATGCCATCGGGGAAAAAGACCCTGTCATGGTGGATGTGAATACCTTCGGCACCGGCATCTGCGAGGATGATTGCCTGTCGGCCGCTGTGCGCAAGGCGTATGACCTGACCCCTGCGGGCATCATCAAGCAGTTGAACCTGCTGAACCCCATTTACAGCCGCACGGCGGCGGGCGGTCACTTCGGACGCGAGGATTTTCCGTGGGAAAATGTTGAACATATGAGCGACCTCGCCGCTTACATTGTGTAATTGCCGCGCGTCTGTAAAGAACAAATTGATGCCGCCAACCGGATGACGGCGATAGAATTTCTGCGGCGGTACCGCCCCGGTTCGCTGGTGAAAAGCAGTGCGCGGGGCGAGTACCAGCTTGCGGAGCATGACAGCTTCAAGATAAACGGCGAATCCAGTGTGTGGCACTGGAAAAGCCGCGACATCGGCGGCAAGTCGGCGCTGAAATATTTGATTTATGTGGAAGGTGTACCGTTTGTAGAGGCGGTGCAGCTGCTGTGTGAGGAAAGCCCGATGTACATCCCAGTGCAGCATGAAGCGGTGGAGCGCGAGCGCCCGCCGTTTCGTCTGCCGAACCCCGCACCGAATAATGACCGTGTGACGCGGTATTTGCTGGGGCGCGGCATCTCATTACCCACGATTCGCTACTGTATTGAGAGAAAAATTCTGTACGAAAGTGCAGAATACCACAACTGTGTTTTCTTGGGCAAAGACCCGCAGGGTGTGCCGAAATATGCGGCTCTGCGCGGTATTTATGACTATGGGAAACCGTTCAAGAGGGAGGCTCCCGGCAGTCAGAAACAGTACGGATTCTGCATCCCGCCAATGCAGCCCGGCACTACCGTGGCGGTGTTTGAAGCCGCCATAGATGCCATGGCCGAGATGACGCTCTGCGGCGATGCTGCGGACAAATACCGTTTGTCGCTGGGCGGGGTCTCGTCTTCCGGCAAGGAGCCGCTGGCGTTACAGGAATTTCTGCGCCAGCACCCGGAGATCACCACGATAGAACTGCGGCTGGACAACGATGCCAAAGGGCGCATGGCGAGTGTCAACATTCAGAACCTTTACCGAGAAAAGTATCAAGTTTGCGACCTGCCGCCCAACATCGAGAATGGAGATTACGCTGATATGGCAAAAAACAACCTGATGGCAAGAACTGCCGCCCACCGCGCAGTTTGCCGATAGAGAGAAATCAACATGAAAGTCAGAAATCGTTCGCCCACTTATAGGGCATAAACAGGAGGTAAATCGTTATGGCTGTGTTCCGTGTACAAAAGACGCAAAATTATACCATTATGTCAAATCATCATCTGCGCAACAAGGCTCTTTCGCTCAAGGCGAAGGGGCTTTTATCTTTGATGCTGTCCCTTCCCGAAGATTGGGATTATACCACGCGCGGGTTGGCGTCCATCTGTAAAGAGGGCGTGGACAGCGTGTGTGCCACCGTGCGCGAGTTAGAAGCAGCGGGTTATATTATCCGCCGCCGCATCCGCGACAAGAACGGTCAGATGCGCGGTATGGAGTACACGGTTTTAGAGCAGCCACAGCCCCTGAAACAGGGTCCCGAAGAAGCAACGCCTAAGTGTGCCCAACCAAAACAGGCAGAGCCTAAACGGGAAAAACCTGTACAGGAAAATCCTGCACAATTAAATACTAAAGAAATAAAGAAAGAAGAAACAAATAACGTATCGAATCCTATCCGCGCGGCGGGCCAGCGGACAGAGTACCGCGCCCTGCTGCTGAAAAATATCGAGTATCCGATTTTGGCGCAGAATAACCCGATGGATACGATGCGATTGGATGAACTGGTGGAGTTGATGCTGGATGTGGTTTGCTCCAAACGGGCTGCTATCCGTATCGCTGGCGAAAATATGCCTGCAGAGGTAGTAAAATCCAGATTTCTCAAGCTGAACGCGGAACACATCCAGTATGTTCTGGATTGCCTCAAGGACAACCCGCCCCGCATCCGAAACATCAAGCAATACTTACTGGCGGCGCTCTACAATGCGCCGCTGACGATAGAAAATTACTATGCCGCGCAGATCGACCATGACCTGTGCGGCAGAAATTGAGGTGATGCAATTTGCAGATGAAATTTTATTCTCCCTTGACTGCGGACTTTTTCCCGAATGACACCGAGGATTTGGACGATGACTACAGCGAATACGAGGGTATCCCTTACACCGGCAAGGAATTGACCGGCTACCGCGATGTTATCCGCGATGCCATCTACGAGGATGTCAAAGATTTTTACGGCGACCTGATGCGATATTACCGTGAGGACGATTCCGTCCGCCGCAAGGTCGTCCGCGCCGTTCCCACGGTGGACGAGGTGAACGGTGAACTGGTCGGCTCCCTGTGGGTCGATACGGACGCACCGCTTACCGCCGAGGAACAGGCCGTGTTCTGCGCATATATTTCCGGTCAGTACAGCGACGGCTGGGGCGAGGGCTTTGAGCAGCGGGAAATCGATGTTGGGGACGGCAAGCTGTATGTCCATTTCTGGCAGGATCACGATTTTGAACTGAAACGCGATGTGCCGGATATGACCGAATTCAAAAAACTGCTGAACCGCGCGAAGAAGCCCAAGATGCAGCTGATTGGGCAGGACGGCAACATTTTTGCCATCATGGGTCGAGCCTCGCGCCTGCTGAAAAATAGCGGGCAAGGTGACAAAGCCAAAGAAATGCGTGACCGCGTTATGTCCTGCGACAGCTACCAGAAAGCACTCAGCATCGTTTCCGAGTATGTGGAAACCGAACTGTCGCCCAGCCCTACGCCCAAGCGTGACCGAGGTGATGCCAGATGAAGAAATACGAGATCACCGACATTGCCCATCCCGACAACCCCAACCTGCACCGTATCCGTGCGGTGACGGATCTGACCGAGGATGTCCTTGCCGGGATGCTCGGCGGCTATGTGGAAAGCCGCGATAACCTCGACCAAGCTGGTCGCGCGTGGATTTCAGCGGATGCCATCGCCTGTGAAAATGCAGTTGTCTGCGGGGATGCAGTCCTTACAGATCACGCCGTTGCAAAGGGCTGTGCTTATGTCGGAAAGAACGCCACCGTAATGGGGGATGCGACTGTGCAGGATGATGCCATCGTCTGCGGCGGGGTCATTATGGGAAAAAGCTGTGTCTGCGGTTATGCCGTGATTCGGCAGGATGAGCAGACACTGTGCGCTCCGACTATTGATGGCAACGCCCGCATCTATGGCGAAATCTCCGGCAATGTAGTCTGCCGCGGCAATGCCGTTGTTCTGCCCGGCACCAAGCTCGACAACAGGACGCAGGACTGCTTTGTACTCGAAGATGACCGTGTTTCTGTGCAGACAGCCAGCCGGACACCGCCCTCGAAAGAACCCCGTACCCATGATTTTGAACGATAAAACGAAAGGAAGATGCCTTTGACGAACACTCCCGAAACGCTCAACATTCTCAACCCGGATTTCCGGATGCCCGAACACTGCGGCGGTGACCGCTGGTCGATTTTGCACGGGGATTCCCTGCAAATCCTCCGTCAGCTTGAACCGAACAGCTTCGATGCCATCATCACCGACCCGCCCTATGCCAGCGGCGGCAGCAGCCAGACCACCAAGAACCGCAGCACCAACGAAAAGTACAGCAGCATGAGCAAAGAAAAGGCGCTGCCCGACTTCGATTCCGACCAGATGGATCAGCTGAGTTGGATGTTCTGGACGGCGGCATGGCTGCAGGATGCCCGCCGCATTGCCAAGCCCGGTGCGCCCGTCTGCCTGTTCATCGATTGGAGGCAGCTGCCCGCCATGACGCTGGCTTTGCAGTGGGCAGGCTGGACCTGGCGCGGTGTGGCGGTGTGGGATAAAGTCGCCAGCCGCCCGCAGAAAGGACGCTTTCGTCAGCAGTCCGAGTACATTGTGTGGGGGTCGAACGGCAAAATGCCGCTTGAGAGAAATGTTGGGTGTCTGCCGGGCGTGTTCCGATACCCGAACCCGCAGAACCGCATCCATGTCACCGAAAAGCCCTTGCAGCTTATGCGGGATGTGGTGCAGATCTGCGAGCCGGGCGGGCGCATCCTTGACCCCTTTGCCGGGGCAGGCACCACCGTGCTGGCCGCTGTGCAGGAAGACTATGAGGCTGTCGGCATTGAAATGTCGGACGCCTATTTCCAACGCAGCACCGAACGGCTGAAAACTGCCCTTGAATCCGAAGTGAATCAGAACTGATTCACTTTTGACCGCCAACTTGAAAATAGTGAATCAAATCTGATTCACTCCCGAAATTCAGAAAGGAAACACGGAAATGAAACGACCTTGGGCTTTTATCTGCGCCAGCGAGGGCGCGACATCCAAACACCTGCGCAACTATTGCCGCGAGGTGTACCTGCTGGGCTACCTGCCGGTATGCCCCAAATTGCAGGACAGCCAGTATTTGGTGCTGGAAGATGCTGTGGAACGCAGCGAATACACCGCCATTGTGCGGGATAAGCTGTTGCGCTGCCCGATGCTGGTGGTCTGCAGCCGCAATCAGGATGCAACCACCAACGCGCAGATCGGTTTGGCACAGAAATACAACCGCATCGTGACGACCTTGGACGGTTTGAAGAAAGCCGTTTCGGAGGGCGACGACCTTGTGTCATGAATTGCGCTGGGGGGGCATGTTTGGCAAGCATAGCGTTTGGATATCCAAACGCACTTTTGGGGTGATCCCCAAACCCCCGCTATGCGCAGACGCGGTCATGTTATCCCGTTGCGGCTGAACGAGCGCGAGTACCGCCATCTTTGTGAACAGGTCAAAATAAGTGGATTTTCGCGCGAGGAATACCTGCGCTCCCTAATCTTGGGCAAAGAAATCCATCCGCGCCCCTGCACACACCATGCGGAACTTGTGCGGCAGATTTCCGGCTTGTGCAACAACGCGAACCAGCTTGCGCATCGCGCCAACAGCACGGGCGTGGCGGGGCAGCAGAGCGTGGACGAGATGACGCGCATCGCAAAGGAAGTCTGGCGTGAGATAAAAGAAAACTACTAGGAGGCCCTATGAAATATGGCTTACACATCCGTGATCCCTGTCCGCCGTCTGGATCGGGCGGTGAAGTATGTGATGAACAAAGAAAAGACCACGGCGGTATCCTTGCAGGATGCCCTCGACTATGCCGCCAACCGCGACAAAACAGAGCAATCCTGCTTTGAAAGCTCGTATGCCTGCACGCTGGAAACCGCCTTTGCCGATATGCGCCAAACCAAGGAGCGCTGGCATAAGCTGGGCGGTGTGCAGGGATACCACCTTGTACAAAGTTTTGCTGCAGGCGAGGTCACACCGGAACTTGCGCACCGGATTGCAAAAGAACTTGCAGACCGTGTGCTGGGCGGACGGTATGAATATGTCATCGGCACTCACCTGAACACCGGGCATATCCATTCGCATATTGTTTGGAACTCGGTCAGCTGTGTGGATGGCAAAAAGTATCGCAGTAACTATAAAAGCTATGTGACGGAAATTCGCGCGGTGTCAGATGAACTTTGCCGGAATTATAAGCTGTCCGTCATCGACACCGAAAACTCTAATCATGTGGCAAAGCCTTATGCGGAGTGGATGGCAGAAAAGAATGGTCAGCCCACATGGCGCACCGCCATCCGACAGGATGTAGACGAAGCGATTCAACAAAGCCTTACATGGCGGCAGTTTCTTAACGCGCTGGAGCGCAAAGGCTATGAAGTCCGCATGGGGCGCAAGTATCCCGTTTTGCGTCCAGCCGGAAAAGAGCGCTTTGTTCGATTCAAAACGCTGGGTAAGCGTTACACGCCAGAAGCCATCCAGACGCGCATCCTGTATCCACGAACATACCGCCCTTATGTGGAAAATCCACCAACAATCCAACATGGCCGTCTGCGCAGCGGCAAGCCACGCCGCAAGTTGACCGGCCTGCGGGCGCTGTATTATCGTTACCTGTACGAATTGGGTGCGCTCCCTCGCAAGCCGCGCCGTCCAAGTTATGCCGTGCGGCAGGATGCCTACAAGTTAGACCAGCGCATCCGGCAGATGGAGTTTTTATCTAAGAACAACATTGACACGCTGGCACAGCTGGAAACCTACCGACAAGCCAAGCTGGGTGAAATTGTCCAGCTCACTGCAGAAAGAAAATCGCTGTATAAAACAAACCCGGACAGCCCACGCATCCAGCAAGTCAACACAGCCCTAAAACAGCTTCGCCAAGAGGAACGGCTCTGCCGCAAAATTGCTGAACAATCCCTAGAGGTGCAGCAACACCTCACCGAAGCCCGCCGTGACCGTGCTGAACAACAACAGCGCGAACAGGAGCGTGCGCGTGACAGCCGTCCCAACATTGATTTGACACTATAACCATGAAAGGAAAGATGCCCATGAAATACCCCAACAAAGACTACATCGAACACCTGCGCCGCAAGTACCCTCCCGGTACGCGGCTGCAACTCAGCTGCATGGAAGATGAGTTTCCCGTGCCGCCCGGCTCTATGGGTACTGGGGTTGCTGCGGGGCACAACCGGGTCGGCCAGCTGGGCCAGCCCACTGTTGATGGTGAGCTGCATCCCGCTGAACATATCGCTCAATCCGCTGCTCATGCTGTCAAACATACCGCCAAGCGCCTGGCTTACCGTCACTCTGGGGGTAACGTCCGGCAGCTGCTGCACGGGCTTTTGCACCGTACCAACGCCGCCAAAGAACCCGAACCGCCACAGCGCAAAGGCCAGCATTACGGCGGCAGCCGTGGAAACATAGCGGTTTGTCATAATGCGGAAGCTGCGCAGCCGCATCAGGGCCTGCACCTGGGGGATCAGGTCCCGCATGGGCTGTTTCAGCTTTTCGGGGGCCAATTCAATCAGGGCGGTATAGCGGGCAAGGCAGTAATCACAGAAGGTCAGGTGCTCTGCGGCCTCCAGGCTGCCCAGTTCATCCAGACGGCTCTCCTGCAGGGCGTGCAGCCCCTCATCCGTCAGGTGGCCTTCAGCATCAAACAGGGCTTCGTTATCAAATGGGGTGTTATTTTCGTTTTGCGGAAACATTGCCTGTTCCATTATTCCTGCCTCCTTTCCATGATCTGTTTGCGCAGGATCGCTTTTGCGCGGAACAGCTGGTTCTGAACAGTGGGTGCCGGGCGGCCCAGCTTTTGGGCTATGGCCGCCACGGGCAGCCCGTCCAGCAGATACATGGCCGCGGCCCGGCCATAGGGTTCGCGCAGGGTGCGCACCATCGTTTCCAGCTCTGCGGCATCGGTCTGGCGCATAAATTCATCCTGCGGGTCCGGCTCCGCGCTTTGCAGGCCGCTGCCGGGCGGCGGTGTGCCGCGTGGTTCCGGCATCGTTTCGTCGGATTGTGCCTCCACCCTGCGCGCCCAGGAGCTTTTCAGGTGGTCCTTGCATTTGTTGGCTGCCACACGCACCAGCCATTGCTTATAGTATTGGGGCTCGCACCGGTCAATGGACGACCATGCCGAAAGGAAGGTATCCTGGGTCAGATCCTCGGCGGTGTGGGGGTTGTGGACAAACTGCAAACAAACGGTATAAACCAGTTTTTGGTATTGCTGCATCAGCTGGGTAAAATCTGTTTGGTTCAGTGCCCCACACCTCCTTTCGCATTCATCTGCCGGCGCGCTTTCTTTGTTGGAAGCGCTTCTGTATACTAATACGAAAAATGCTCCCGGCATTTTGCAGCGGGAGCAGATATTTTTGAAAAAATTATGAAAATTTCAGATTGTCGAAAAGGTCTTCATAGGGGGCGCATTGTGCGCCCGATGCCTTGCGGAGAATGATGTGATGGAATATATGGCAAGGTCCGGCATGCGGGACGATGCGAAGCATCGTCCACTACATGTTTTATACCCACATGCTCTGCAAAAGAAAGGCACAGTTTTTTCGACACACCGAATATTTCTTGGACGTTTTGCAGCTTTACAGTTCCAGCAGCACCGGGCAATGGTCGCTGCCCTGCACATCCATCAAAATCTCGGCCTTTTTGATCTGTGGGGCCAGCCGGTCCGATACCAGGAAATAGTCAATGCGCCAGCCTGCGTTCCTCTCTCTTGCGCGGAACCGCATGCTCCACCAGCTGTACATGCCGGTGGCATCAGGGTACAGGTAGCGGAAGCTATCGGTAAAGCCAGCGGCCAGCAGCTCGTTCAGCTTGCCGCGCTCCTGGTCCGAAAAGCCCGCAGCACCGCGGTTGGGGCCGGGGTTCTTCAGGTCAATATCCTCATGGGCCACGTTCAAATCTCCGCACAGGATCACCGGCTTTTTGCTGTCCAGGTCTTTCAGGTAGGCGCGCAAGTCGTCCTCCCACTGCATGCGGTAGTCAATGCGGGCCAGCTCGTTTTGGGAGTTGGGTACATAGACATTGACGAGGTAGTAATCCTCAAATTCCAGTGTGATGGCACGGCCTTCGTGGCTGTGGGCTTCTACCTCGGCGTTCAGGGGCTTTACGCGGGTATAGATCAGCGTGCCGGAATAGCCCTTTTTCTCAGCGCTGTTGATGTATTCGGTATAGCCTTCGGGGGCAAAATCCGCCTGGCCGGGCTGCATTTTGGTTTCCTGGATGCAGAACACATCCGCATCCAGCTGGTTGAAAGTATCCTCAAAGCCTTTTTTCAGGCAGGCGCGCAGGCCGTTCACATTCCAACTGATAAGTTTCATCGGGGGTTCCTCCTGTTATTTTGCCACACATTTTTTCTTCCACGCACCAGATACAAAGCGGACCACAAAGCAGGTCACGCGGCACACCCAGTCCACCACCATGGCGATCCAGACGCCGACAGCACCCATACCCATCTGAACGCACAGGATGTAAGAGAA
>OMBM01000520.1_pt1 | contig 20831 bp, 20 predicted proteins | sample 1644861 | NCBI WGS metagenome assembly OMBM01 (sample SAMEA103958165, study PRJEB25191) | human gut metagenome | biome: human-associated habitat [ENVO:00009003]; feature: intestine environment [ENVO:2100002]; material: feces | place: Germany | collected 2013/2015 | reverse complement strand
TCTTCAGTGCTTTGTGATTTTCTTTATTATTTATGAGGGAATCATGGTGAGCTTGACTTGGTTGGCCCATAAGCAACTTACAATGTATTTGAAAAATAAGGAGTAGTTATGTCTATTCGTGATAACCATTTGCATACCCATCATTCCTATGATTCGGATGCGAACTTTACTGATTATTTGACGCATTTTGATGGGGAGATTGTAACGACTGAGCATTATGATCTCTCTAATCCTTATACCAAACAGGATGATGTGCCCGAGTATGAGGCCTATAGTCGTGAGATTGAAAGTCTTAACCGTAAGTATGGTAATCGTATTAAACGTGGTATCGAGATTGGTTATTACCAACCTAGGGAAAGGGATATTTTAGACTTTCTGGATGGTAAGGACTATGATCTCAAACTTTTATCTGTTCACCATAATGGGGTCAATGATTATCTTGATGATGAGGTAGCGGATATGGACAAGGCAAGCATTATTCAAGAGTATCTGGACAAGTTGGAGTACGCTATTGGTCGTGTGGACGCAGATGTTTTGGCCCACTTTGACTATGGTTTCCGACTGTTTGACGTGACTATTGATGAGCTAAAAGCTTATGAAGAACAACTCAAACGTATTTTCCAGAAAATGATTGCTAATGATTTGGCTTTTGAACTGAATGCAAAGAGTATGTACCTCTATCATCACGAGGGCCTTTACCGTTATGCCCTAGGCCTTGTTAGGGATTTGGGATGTCGTAAGTATTCTATTGGGTCTGATGGTCATAAGTTGGAGCATTTCCGTCTGAACTTTGAAAAGATTGAGGAGCTCTTGAGAGAATTTGGCATTACAGAAGATATGATTATATAGCGTAGACAGCTTCAACTGAAGCTGTCTTTTTCTTAAGGAAAGCTTAAAGAAAAAGCGTGGTTATGGGAATTATAGAAGATTTTAAGCTTTGCTTGTTATTCTAATGTCAAGTAAAAGGAACTTATGGTTTCAATCTTATCTTTCAAAATTGGAGGTCTTCTATGAAATTTCTCAAAAGGCATGCCTATGCCTTACTCTTTACACTTTTTCTGATGGGGGCAAATGTCTACTCTCTCTTAAAGGTCTTTGTCATTCCCTCAGCGGTCTCAACGGTTTCAGCCAATACGACTAGTTCAACCACAGCGTCGTCGACGGCATCTACCAGTACTGGTAAGGTAACTAAGACGGATACGACTTATAAAGATGACAATATGGATATCAAAATCACGACAGGTAAAACCAGTGATACCACATACTATGTGGCAGATATCAAGCTTTCGAGTGCAGATTACCTTAAAACGGCTTTGGCACAAAATACCTATGGGACTAACATCACCGACACTACTTCAAGTATTGCCCAGCAGAATAATGCAATCTTTGCCATCAATGGTGACTATTATGGGGCTAACCAGTCAGGTTATGTGATAAAAAATGGTCAAGTTTATCGTGATACTGATCGAAACAGTGATTATGAGGATCTTGCAGTGTACTCAGATGGTAGCTTCAAGACCTTTAACGAGAGCGATACAACAGCTCAAAAATTGGTCGATTCAGGTGTGGTCAATACCTTTGCCTTTGGTCCAACCTTGGTTGAAAATGGCAAGATAGCTGTATCGGAAAATGAAGAGGTTGGTCAAGCTATGGCTGACAATCCGCGTACAGCCATCGGGGTCATCGAAGAGAGTGATGGCAGTGTGCATTATATTGTCATTGTCTCTGATGGTCGTACCAGTGAATCGTCAGGGTTGACCCTCTATGAAATGGCAGAGTTGATGAAATCATATGGTGTGACGACAGCCTACAACCTTGACGGTGGTGGCTCATCAACTATGTACTTCAATGGTCAAGTCATTAATAAGCCAACCACAAACGGAAACAAAATTTCAGAAAGGGCGGTGAGCGATATTGTTTACATCGGTTACTAAAAAATCAGCCAGCAAGCACTTTTTCACTTATATCGGTCTAACCATTTTTAGCCTTCTATTTACCTTTGTTTATGAACGCTTTTCTTATGGGGAATCGTCCATGTTTATGCGTATGATGTTTTTTGCCCCATTGGCTGGAGCACTTATCTATCTGCTAACAGGAGTGGGAATGTCTTGGGTGAGAACACGTCTTTCAAAACTACTCTTTAATTCGTCTATTGCAGTTGTTGCTAGTGCCTGCTTGGTTAAGGGAATCGTTGAGGTTTCAGGTCGTACGACTAGCGTGGATATGCCTTATTGGTATGTTGCTGTAGGGCTGCTCTGTTTGAGTGTTATGACAGGATTTATCAGACCTAGAAAATTGGCTTAAAATAAGAGCTTGGAGCTGTGCTTCAGGCTTTTTGTCTTACTTTGAAAAAATATTTAGGATAAATATACAAACCATGATAGGAAGAAATTATTTTAAATTGGGAAATAACTTAAAGATATTTTCATAAAAATAACTGAGCCTGATTTTCTTGTGGTAGGAATTTAGATAGAACAAGACTGTCTGTAGTGATGGAAATACCTGAATTTATAGTATTTCTGGTGCTAGGAACTTTTGAGACATGAGGTTCAAAACTTAGGCATGGAACTTTTTGGATGGCTAGAATCATCCACCGAATCATTTCACCCGCGTCCGTCATCACCTAAGGAAAGTCTTAAAAGGCTTGTTTCTGCTATTAAATATACATGATTTTCAACTTTTTATAAAAATATACAAAAAAGACTTGCTTTATTCTGAATTTTCAGGTAAAATAAATTAAAATCGAAATCGTTGATAGAAAAAGTCAGATCGTTTCACAGAGAATGCGGGAAGCTGAGAACGCATGAGATCAAAGACGACACATTCTTGAGAGCGTATGCGAACTCTGGATGACAGTAGTGTACGACGGTTGGTTCCGTTAGAGACTGGGAGTTACAAGAGAGACCTTGTGACTTCATGAGGAAGAGGGGGTGACCCCTGTTCGAATTAAGGTGGAACCACGTGCCAACGTCCTTGCAAAAGTTGTTTTTGCGAGGGCGTTTTTTGTTATACTTGCTTTTAGTATTTGTAGCTAGCCGTACACTTAGTTGGAGTTGAACAGAAAGGATAAACTATGGAAATCAAAGGATTACGAAAGATTGAACCCTATGTGGCAGGTAGTCAGCCTGCTGAGAAAAATATCATTAAGTTGAATACTAATGAAAATGCCTATGGACCAAGTCCAGCAGTCCATCAAGCTTTAGCATCCTTTGATGCCCATCAGTTACGCAAGTATTCGACTTTGGATCAAGCGGCTTTGCGTCAAGCCTTATCTGAACAGTTAGGTGTTCCTGCCGATCAAGTGATTATTGGAAACGGGTCAGACGATATTTTGTCAATGGCTTTTCTTGCTTTCTTTAATAGCGAGGAAGAAGTCTTGTTTCCAGATTTGACCTATGGTTTTTACAAGGTATGGGCAGATTTGTATCGCATCCCATTTAGAGAAGTGCCCTTGAACTCTTCATTTGAGATTGATACTCAAGATTATCTGGTTGAAAATGGTGGGATTGTCCTTACTAACCCAAATGCGCCAACAGGTATTTATAAACCTCTCGATCAAATTGAAGAAATCGTAAAGGCCAACCAGTCAGTAGTTGTGATTATTGACGAAGCCTATATTAACTTTGGTGGGGAGACTGCTTTACCTCTCCTAGAAAAGTATGACAATGTGTTTATCACAAGGACCTTTTCTAAGGACGCCTCACTTGCAGGCTTGCGTGTTGGCTATGGCATCGGAAGTCCAAAGCTAATGGCTGTGATTAATGCCGTTAAGAATTCGGTCAATCCCTATAATGTGGATAGCATCGCAGAAGTTTTGGCGACTGCAGCCGTTCAGTCTTGGGATTATTATGAAGATAGCTGCTCTAAGATTATGGCCACACGTGACTGGTTTAGCCAAGAATTGAAGGCCATTGGCTTTGATGTGCTTCCTTCAAAAACCAATTTTGTTTTGGTCAAACCACACGGAGTGACTGCAGGCCAATTGTTTGACTATCTCCAAAGTAAGAAAATTTATGTCCGTTATTTTCCAAAAGTGGAGCGTATTTCAGACAGGCTACGCATCTCTATTGGAACTCAGGATGAGATGGAGCGAGTACTAATGACAATACAGGAGTTACAAGCATGAAAAAAACGACATTAGCCTTAGGAATGCACGATAAACTTTTCAAACGTGCCCGTACCATGTATCAGATTGAGCATCGTATCTGTGACTTGTTGATGACAAAAGGTTTCCTTCGAATAGAGACACCAACCTTGGAGCATTTCGAAGTCTTTAGCGATGTTGTGGACAATGGTAACTACAATTTCTTTGATAAAAATGGAGATCTTGTTAGTTTACGTCCGGATATTACCAGCCAAATTGGGCGCGTGATTGCTTCGACACAAGTTCATACACCCATTAAATTTTCATACTCTGGAAAAGTCTTTAACTACAATGAGGAGATGCGTGGCCTATCCAATGAGCATACGCAGGCTGGTATTGAGATTATAGGCTTCCCCGTTCATCAGGCCATGGAAGAAGCTGTGATATCTGCTAAAGAGGCTCTGGATGCTGCCGGTGTCAAAAATTATAAGTTTGAGTTTTCACATGCTCGCCTCTTGCAACTCATTTTTGAAGAATTAGACCTTCCAGCTGTAAAAGAAGCAGAGTTGGCGGCTTATATCCGTGATAAGTCAATCACAGGGCTCAAGGAATTCACCAAAGAAAATCCAAGTCAATATGACAAGGTCTTGGAACAGTTGCCATTCCTCTTTGGTGAGACCAAGGCTGTTTTGACCAAGGCTAGAGAGTTGACAGACAGTGAAGCCTTTTTGACGGCCTTGGATAGTTTGGAAGTCTTAACCAATCGCTTATCAGATAGTCTTCCAGAGACGACGCTTGATTTGGCTCAATTGCCAACAGTGCCTTACTACACGGGCATGATGTTTAAGGTCTTCGGTGATAAGGTACCAGATGCCTTTGTATCAGGTGGCCGTTACGATAAACTGTTTGAACGCTTTGGTGCTACCGAGTTAACAGCGGTTGGTTGGGCGATTGATGTCGATTCGGTCTATCAAGCAGTGCATGATGATGTGGAATTTGGAGGTGACTTGGATGACTAGCAATCAAATCACAATTGCCTTGACCAAGGGGCGTATTGAGAAAGATACGGTTAAATTACTAGAGAAAGCTGGCTTTGACATGTCCTTCATGGCTGATAAGGGCCGTAATTTAATTTTCGAAAGTCCTGACAAACGTTTTCGTTTTCTCCTAGTCAAAGCACCAGATGTGACCACCTATGTCCGACATGGTGTCGCAGATATTGGGATTGTCGGAAAGGATGTTTTGGTTGAACATCCGACAGGCTATTTGGAAATGTTAGACCTTAATTTTGGCCTTTGTAAATTCTCCGTAGCATCAACAGAAGACTATAACCCTGATGACCATAAGCGTAAACGTATCGCTACCAAGTATCCAACTATTGCGACGGACTATTTTAATCAAAAAGGTGAGGATGTTGAGATCATTTCGATTCAGGGGAGTGTTGAGATTGCCCCGGTCATTGGTCTAGCGGATGCCATTGTCGATATTGTGGAAACAGGGAATACCCTTGTTGCTAATGGCTTAAAAGTTTATGAAGATATTTGCAGGATTTCAGCACGAATGATTGTTAATAAGGCTTCTTTGAAAAATAACAAGGAAGTTCTACCATTCATTTGTAAGATTGAATCACTTGTAGGGAACGAGGAGGTACCGTTCGAATGAAACGATTAACTGGAACAAATAAAGAAATTGCGGAGCTTCTTTATCAGGAGCAATTGGAACTGTCAAAAGAAAATAGAGATGTTGAAAGCACGGTTCAGGCTATCATTGAAGACGTTAAAAAACGTGGAGACGAGGCCCTTCGTGACTATTCAGCTAAATTTGATAAGGTTGGCTTGACTGATTTTGAAGTTGGACAGGACTTGATTGATCAAGCCTTTAAAGAGATTGATCCAGAGGTTTACCAAGCCCTAGTTAATGCCAAAGAAAACATTGAATCCTATCACAAACATCAGTTGGAGACTGGTTTTGAGGACCAACCAAGTGAGGGCGTTATTCGTGGTCAATTGATTCGTCCCATCAATCGTGTGGGTGTTTATGTGCCTGGAGGAACCGCGGCTTATCCGTCATCAGTTCTTATGAATGTTATTCCTGCCAAAATTGCTGGGGTTAAAGAGATTATTATGATTACGCCGCCTCAAGAGCACTTTGTTCCTGCGATTCTGGTAGCTGCAAAATTGGCTGGTGTGGATAGCATTTACCAAGTCGGTGGGGCTCAAGGGGTTGCGGCCTTGGCCTTTGGTACAGAAACGATTCCAAAGGTGGACAAGATTACAGGTCCTGGTAATATTTTCGTGGCGACTGCTAAGAAACAAGTTTACGGTATTGTCGGTATTGATATGATTGCAGGGCCATCAGAAATTGGTGTTATTGCTGATAGTAGTGCCAATCCAACCTATGTGGCAGCTGACCTCTTGTCTCAAGCAGAGCACGACACACGCGCACGTGCCATTTTGGTCACAGATTCTGAAGCCTTGGCTGATGCGGTTGAAAGTGAGATTGAACGTCAACTCAAGCTTTTGCCACGTGAAGCGATTGCGCGTCCATCTATCGAAAATAACGGTCGTATTATTATTGCCAATGATACAGATGCCATGTTCGAACTCATGAACTTGGTTGCGCCAGAACATTTGGAAATTGCTATGGACAATGCTTATGATTACTTGGAAAAAGTGGAAAATGCTGGTTCCGTCTTTCTTGGTCACTTTACCAGCGAACCAATTGGCGACTACTATGCAGGTGCCAACCACGTTCTTCCAACGACAGCGACTAGTCGCTTTTCATCAGCTTTAGGCGTGCACGATTTTGTCAAACGCATCCAATATACGCAATACGACAAGGCAGCAGTCAATAAAGCTCAGCATGATATCACAACCTTGGCTTATGCGGAAGGTTTGCAGGCCCACGCCAAGGCAATTGAAGTCAGAAACGACAATAATTGAGAGAGTAGAGGAAGAAGTTATGAGACAAGCAGAAATTGAACGTAATACCTTTGAAACCAAAATTAAGTTAAGCCTCAATTTAGATGCTCAAGAACCAGTAGACATTCAAACAGGTATCGGATTTTTTGACCACATGTTGACCTTGTTTGCCCGCCACGGTCGTATGTCTTTGGTGGTTAAGGCTGATGGCGACCTTTGGGTTGATAGTCACCACACCGTTGAAGATGTCGGTATTGTCCTTGGTCAAGCTCTTAAAGAGGCCTTGGGCGATAAAGCAGGAATCAACCGTTATGGAACGGCTTTTGTACCTATGGATGAAACCCTCGGAATGGCAAGTTTAGACTTGTCTGGACGTGGCTTCTTGGTCTTTGATGCTAGTTTTGATAATCCAAAATTGGGTAATTTTGACACAGAACTGGTTGAAGAATTTTTCCAAGCCTTGGCTTTCAATGTTCAAATGAATCTCCACCTCAAGATTCTCCACGGAAAAAACAATCACCACAAGTCAGAAAGTCTTTTCAAGGCTACAGGACGTGCCTTGCGTGAGGCAATCACAATCAATCCTGACATTCACGGCGTAAACTCGACAAAGGGGATGCTATGATTATTGTCATTGATTACGATGCGGGGAATACTGCAAATGTTCTGCGTGCCCTTGAAAAGATTGGTGTGACTGCAGAATTGTCTGCCGATAAAGAAAAAATCCTAGCGGCAGATGGTTTGATTTTACCTGGTGTAGGTGCCTATCCAACGGCTATGGCAGAGTTGGAGCGAAGAGGCTTGGTAGCTGTTATCAAAGAGGCTGTCGCACAGGGAGTTCCTCTTTTGGGAATTTGTTTAGGCATGCAGATTTTAACAGAAAAAGGACTGGAACATGAAGAAACAGATGGTCTTGGCTTTATTCCAGGTGTCTGCCGTCCTATTCCAGCCAGCAAGGAGCAACCTGTCCCACATATGGGGTGGAATGATTTGGCTGTTAAGCAAGCCAGCCCTTTGACAGATGGTTTAGATGGACAAGCTGTCTACTTCGTTCACAGTTATTTCACAGATGTCCCTAGCCAATACATTGATGTTACCGCAGATTATAGTATTGAAGTGCCAGCCATGATTCATAAAGATAATGTTTATGGGGCCCAATTTCATCCCGAAAAATCAGGGGATATTGGCTTAGGTATTCTTGAAAAGTTTGCAGGGTTATGTAAAGCCTAGAAGCTAGTGAGAGCAAAGACTTTTTAGTTAGAAAGGATGGTAGGGGAGATGCAAATTCTACCAGCAATTGATATTAAGGATGGACAGGCTGTTCGTCTCTTTAAAGGAGATTTCAACCAACAAACCGTTGTCAATCCAGATGTTATTGAGCAGGCAAAGACCTTTAAGGATGCGGGCATTCAATTTATTCATGTCGTCGACTTGGACGGTGCCCTAGATGGTCGTGCCACTAACCGTGACTTGATTGCAGAGGTCAAGAAGGTTTCTGGACTTGGCATCGAAGTTGGTGGCGGTATCCGTACCTTGGAGCAGATTCGTGACTATTTGGAAGTTGGCATCGACCGTATCATTATCGGTTCAATGGCCGTTAAAAATCCTGACTTCGTTCGAGCAGCTTTAGAGGAATTTGGTGCCGATAAAATTGTCGTAGGTATTGATGCCAAGGCAGGGTTTGTCGCTACCGAAGGTTGGTTGGAAACCAGCAATGTGGACTACATCACCTTAGCTAAGGAAATGGAAAAGATGGGCGTAACCCTCTTTGTCTATACAGATGTTGATCGAGATGGCACACTGACAGGACCCAATCTTGATCACTACAAACGTTTGGTATCTGAACTCACAACCGCCAAAGTCATTGCTTCAGGTGGGATTGCAGAAGTAGCTGACTTAAATCACCTAGAAGAGATTGGTGTGGCAGGAACCATTGTCGGCAAAGCCTACTATAACGGCAACATCACATTAGACCAACTCAAGTCTTTCGGAGGTTAATATGCTTAAGAAACGTATTATTCCCTGTTTGGATGTCAAGGATGGCCGTGTCGTCAAGGGGGTTAATTTTGTGAATCTGACAGATGTTGGAGACCCTGTTGATTCTGCGCGTGCCTATTATGAAGCTGGTTGTGACGAACTTGTTTTCTTGGACATCACAGCGACCTCAGATAATCGTGAAACAACGGTTGACATGGTGCGTCGTGTTGCCGATCAGGTCTTTATTCCTTTCACGGTTGGGGGTGGTATCCGTTCAGTTGAAGACATGAACAAGATGCTTAAAGCCGGTGCTGACAAGGTTGCCGTCAATTCCTCAGCCCTTGCCAATCCACAACTAATCGCTGATTGTGCTCAAAAATTTGGGAATCAGTGTGTAGTGGCTGCGATTGATGCCAAAAAGATGGCTGATGGGAGTTGGCATGTTTTTGTTGCGGGCGGCCGTAAGGATACAGGTAGGGACCTTATCCAATGGGCTCAAGAAGTCGTCGCCTTGGGGGCTGGAGAAATTCTCTTAACTAGCATGGACAAGGATGGCACTAAGTCTGGTTTTGATTTGGAAATGCTTAATCGTGTGGCAGAAGTCGTCGATGTTCCGATCATTGCCTCTGGAGGTGCAGGAAATATTGAGGATATTGTAGAAGTCTTTGAGAAGACAACAGCGACGGGTGCTCTGGCAGCCTCTATTTTCCACTTTGGTGAGGTAAATATAGGCGAAACCAAACAAGTCTTGGCAGATGCAGGAATCGAGGTGAGACAATGACAGAGGTTAAACTTGATTTTGACAAACAAGGCGGACTGGTACCAGTTATTGTGACAGACTACAAGACCGGGCAGGTGCTCATGTTGGCCTATATGAATGAGGTGTCCTATCAGTTGACCCTTGAGACCAAACAAATGCATTACTGGAGCCGTTCTAGAAATGAGCTTTGGCATAAAGGTGCCACATCTGGTCATTTCCAACATGTCAAAAGCATCAAGACAGATTGTGATCAGGACACCTTGCTTATCGCTGTGGAACAAGAAGGAGCAGCCTGTCATACAGGAGCCTACAGCTGTTTCTTTACGGATATATATGATGACAATCAAGATAAATAGGAGTAGCTATGTTAGAAACACTTTATAAGGAAGCCTTAGATCGTAAAAAAAATCCCAAAGAAGGATCTTATACCAATTACCTTTTTGACAAGGGGCTAGACAAGATTCTAAAAAAGGTTGGCGAAGAAGCAACAGAAGTTGTTATCGGAGCTAAAAATGCTGATAAAGAAGAAATTGCCAACGAGACAGCAGACGTCCTCTATCACCTAGCAGTCATGCTCGTTGAAACAGGAGTCAGCCCTGAAGACGTTGAAGCCGTACTTAAAGCCCGTCAAGGCAAACAAAGCAATGTCCATGACCGAAAAGAAGTAACGGATTATTAAGGATTATATCAATCGATTTGAACTAAGATGAAAAGCCTGAAGTGATATTCAGGCTTTTTTGCTGGATACATCCTAATCTTTTATCCTTCTAACCACCATAAGAAAGCGCTTTAAAATGCTATAATAGGAGTGAAGAAAGCTCGTTTTATTTGAAGGATTTGGTGTGCTTATTTATACAAATCATTGAGGAAAGGAAGGATGTCCTATGAAGAAAAATACTCCTAATATTTTAAAGCTTTCTTGCTTAGCTATTCTCCTCCTCTGTTCTAGTCTTTTAGTTGGTTGTAAAGTTGTACTGCCAAATTCTTACTTCAAGGCTAGGGGAAAAAACGCAAAAAATCTTGGCTCATAATGGTTTTAAGGGAAAGGTCCAAGTTAAGCTTATCAAAAAGGTGTTTCTAGATTCAGATGGTATTTATGTTGATTATACCTATTCAGAGGAAACCTACGATAATCAAACCATATCATTAGATTCACAAATTACTTTTAACCTGGACTGGACAGTTAATGGTGAAGAATATAAGACCCCTGGTCATTACTGGGAAAGCTACTTACAACAAAAATCTGTAAAAAAAGAAGAGCAGAAACTCTTTAAGGAGCTTAAGAAGCAATCGTTAGGCCTTGATATCGAAGAATTCTCCTTCAGCGATAATACTACGATTGATCAAGAGGCTGGTAATCGTAAAAAGCATTTAGCTGAGGAAAACCGTAAAAACCCTGATAGATCAAGAGGCTTCTGATAATTTAGTACGCATAGCCAAAGAAAACCGTAAAAATGGCAAGCATGATTTTTATGGCTATTATCAAATTCCCTATCAAACAATGATTGATGAACATATTGTTACTATGTCAATAAGAGTAAGTGATACAGAAAATACTAGTAAGAAAGATTTAGAAGAGGCCACAACTAAACTGGATGCTAGCAAGCTACCAGACGGAGAGTACGAATTTTATTTTTTCACAACTGATAAAGATAATTCTGCTAACTATGACAATTCCGGATATATTAGCTATACCTTTAACATTCAAGATGGTAAGGTTGTCCAAGATGACGATGATTAGATGATACTTTGATTCCTGCGATAATCTCGCACTCCATACTGGTGGCATAGAAGTATAGGCTACAGCTAAGTGAAAATGTTAACCTCAAAACATGTAAAAACATCTCCGAAAATCAGTCGGAGATGTCTTTTTGTCTTACAAATTCTTTTTCTTCTTAGCCTTTTTGGTTAGGGCAAGGTCACAATTTTCAATACTTGAGATAAGATGATTAGTCAATTGGAAGTCGTCCACTTGGGGATTCAAGTCCACTTCGTAGACCAGTTGCATGGTCTCGCCTCCACCTGTGGTATTAAGGGAAATCAAGTCGCATTCACTGGTGAAATTGAGCAGGGCTTTAGTGATTTTTTGATCAATCAGGTCTTGGTAGGAGACGTTAATGGTCAGGAGTCTACGACGTTGGTTGTCGGTACGACTTTGACGATTTTCCAAAAGAAGCCAAACAGCTAGAAGGAAAATGGTAAAGAGGACAGCCAGTAAGAGATATCCTGTCCCAGATGCCAGACCAATAATCATGGCCATAAAGACGGCGATTAGCTCTCTGGAACCACTAGTCGCTGAACGAAAACGAATGAGACTAAAGGTCCCTGCCACGGCGATAGAGGTCCCCAAACTGCCATTGACAAGGAAGATAACTAGGGTCATCAAACATGGAAGCAGGGTCAAACTAATGACAAATTCTCTGGTGTAGAGGGTTCGGTATTTATAAGTCCAGGTTAGAGCCAATCCTAAAACAAGGCTGACCAGTAAGGCCAGCATGAGTTGAAGAGGGCTAGCGGTTGCGGTAGCATCGTTAAAGATAGAATTGAAAAGATTAGACATAGGCAGTAGCTCCTTTTTCTTGTGCTGGACGTGGTCCGTAGTCTAGACCTTGAGATTTATGGTAGGCACAGCTGTATTTTGAGAACTTTTGCTCTTCCAAACCATGTTTGTCTAAGATAGCTTGAAGCCAGTCTGGTTTTTGCCCAGGTGCCTTAATTTCCATGATTATCGTATCTTCATCTAGAAGGGGAGAACCATGATTTCCCTTAAAGAGACTGACGTCTTCATCACGGTAAGTCAGATTTTGGTCAAGGGTAACACGTACTTTATTGTAGGCATAGCCTTCGATAGTCTCTTTTTCTTTCATCGAAAAACGGTCGTAGTAGATATACATACGAGGTTTGAGCCCCTCATCGTAGCGTTGACGTAAGTGGTGAATATCCTGTAAGAGCTGGCGGTCAGTGATTTGACCATGGTTCTTACCATCTGTCATCAAGTTAGTGATGGCAAGCGGAGTTGAAACGAGACGAAACTTATGGCCGATTCCTTCATCATCTTTGGCTTTTACCTCTAAAAAGACCTTACTATCAATTTTGGGATTGGCTAGGTAGGTACGCATGCGGATTTTCTCTTGACGGTGATTACCATCTAGGGCATCTTGGATGACGTCGAAATTATCCGTATCAAAGTAAATATTTGAAATGGTAGAAGTCGGATAATCGTCCTCCACTAAATACTCCTTAAGATCAGCGAGCAGGTCTTCAAGATTGTCCTTTGAGACCACATATTTTGTTTCAATACGTTTAAAACGTGTTTCCAATTGTTTAACCATGAAAAACTCCTTTTTTAGATAAGATACAAAGCCGTAAAGCAACTCCCAGGAAAATAGGGGGACCAGCCGCAGGAGTTTATCTCCAAGCAGGGCCCATCTTTTTCCCCCGAGTTGTAGGCGTGTTCAATTAAATAAGATACAAAGCCGTCAATTCAAGATTTGGCTTTTATTTTTTAGTAGAAAATTAAGTTGAGAGCAAAAGTACTACTATACAAAGTATTCATTTGCTCGCCTATTAGTCTATGGGACTTTTCTGAAAGAAGTCCTAAGCCAAACTTTCACCAAACTTAACTTAAGATAAATTTTAGTTAACCTTTAGAAATGTTTTAGGTAAGTCCCGTAAACTGTAATCATCCAAACGAACACGAGAGGAAATAATATGAAATCAAAAAAACTAAAAAAATGGACGACTTTATTAACTTGTGCGACTGCCCTAACAGTCATGACAGCTTGTAGCCAATCAAGCAGTCAGTCAACTGGGACGACGTCAAGCACGACATCAAAAACAAGTGCTGTAACAGCAACGACCAGTAAGAAAACAAATAAGAACAACAACAGCAACAGCAACTATTTTACTTCTAAAGATTCTGATACCTCTTATAACGAAAGCTCAGCTACTAAGATTAAGTTATCAGGCTCATCTGCGGATGTTTCAGGTGATGGTGCAGCCCTATCAGGTTCAACTGTAACCATCTCCAAAGCTGGGACCTACGTCATTTCAGGAAAATCCGACGGTGTGCAAATCAAGGTAGACGCTGGTGATTCAGACGATGTCCATATTGTTTTGGATGGTGCTACCATGACAAATACAAATGCAGCAATCAATGCCACAAAAGCTGGTCATGTCTATCTGACACTTAAAGATGGCACTACAAACACACTTTCTGATTCAAGTTCTAATAGTGATGAAGATGCGGATGCTGTGATTTTCTCTAAAGGAGATTTGACCATTAACGGTACAGGCACCCTAAACATTGATGCCAAGAAAAACAACGGTATTAAAGCCAATGACAGCCTTCATATAACTGGCGGTACCTATAAGATTTCCTCAGTCGGTGATGCCTTCAATGTCAATGATGAACTCAATATCACAGGAACAACTATGACCATTGAAGCGGAAGAAGATGGTGTCAAGGTCGACAATGATGACGACACCTCAGTAGGTACCATGTATCTGTCTGACAATACCATGACCATCAAGGCTGGTGACGACGGTATTCATGCGTCCGGCGACCTGATTATTGATAGTGGTACTTACAAGGTTGAAAAATCAACTGAAGGTATCGAAGGTAAATCTGTGACCATCAATGGCGGAGACATCGATGTCTATGCAACGGACGATGGTGTTAATGCTGCCAATGCTAATGCCAGTCAAAGTGAGATTTTCTTCAAGATGACCGGTGGAACCCTAAATGTTGAGGTTGGCCAAGGCGATACCGACCCAATCGATTCTAACGGCGATATTATTGTATCGGGTGGAACGATTAATTTGACTGGTCAGTCTGGCTTTGACTTTGATGGTTCAGCGACCTATACCGGTGGTGACATTACTATCAATGGTGAGAAACAAACTAAGATTGAAAACTCAATGCCTGGCGGCGGTGGCCCTCAAGGTGGCGGTGGTCCCCAAGGTGGTGGGCAATCAGGTGGCTTTGGAGGAGGTCGCTAAAGAGTCATAGGATGAAACAGAAAGGAAGTGCCTATGTATATTATTATTCCAGCTTATGAACCAGACAAACGCCTGATTCAGGTGGTTCAAGATATTACCATAAAACTCCCTAAAGCCCGTATTATTGTTGTTAATGATGGGAGTGGCCCAGGCTATAACGACTATTACGACGAAACGGCTTTTATTGGAGCGACTGTCCTTACCCATCCTGTCAATAAAGGAAAAGGAGCTGCTCTCAAAACTGCCTTTGCTCACATTCAAGAAGAAGTAGTCAGTCAGCACCTTTCGGCGCAACCTATTGTCACAGTTGACAGTGATGGTCAGCATCTGATTAAAGATATTGTCCGTGTGGCCAAGGCAACCGAGGAAAATCCAAGTCATCTTGTTTTGGGTGCGCGTGCCTTTGTTGGTAAGGTGCCAGCACGTAGCCGCTTTGGAAATAAGGTAACTGCTGGACTTTTCCGTCTAGTAACTGGCCAAAAGGTAACAGATACTCAGACAGGGCTTCGAGGCATGTCAACCGACCTGATTCCATGGCTTCTTAATCTGGATGGCAATCGTTTCGAGTACGAGTTTAATATGTTGCTTGAAGCCAAAAAGTCAGGCCACCAAATCTCTGAAGTCCCTATCGAAACCGTTTATCTGGAGGAAAATAAAAGTTCGCACTTTCGGCCCATTCGTGATTCCATCCGTATTTACAGCCCTTTTTTAAAGTTCTCTGGCACGGCCGTCTTGGCCTCAGTCATTGATGCAACAGCCTTATTTGTGCTCTTTGCCTTGACGAAGAATCTGCTCCTTTCGGTCGTGCTAGCTCGTGTGATTTCGGCTTCCAGCCAGTGTCTACTGAACGCTAATGTGGTCTTTAATCCGACAAGCTCTCTCTTTAGATCGAGTGTTCGCTACTTTATGTTGGTCTTGGTTCTCCTGGCCTGTAACTATTTCTTACTTAGTAGTCTAGTTGCTATTGGTTTAGGACTGGTTCTGGCAAAATTAGTCACAGAAACCTTGCTCTTTTTAGTTAGCTACAGGGTCCAACATAACGTCGTTTTTGCTTAATAGCTGACTTTTAAATTGCTACTGATTGAATAGAGATAGCTTATTAAATTACCTCTAAAAACTTTCCTAAAAATAGAAAAAGACTACCGTTTTCTACATTTGGTAGTCTTTAATATTTGTCGAAATGTTAATCAATTTACAATATGATTAAAAATTGAAATGATTTGATAAAGACTCTAGTTGACTGAAAAAAATATGCTATAATGAAATTGTTTGAATTATGTAGATTTTATTCAAACTAGGAAAATGAAATGAGGACCTAAAATGGGAAAAAAGGTACATTATAAGCTTCACAAAGTTAAGAAGCAGTGGGTGACGATTGCCGTCACTTCGGCAGCACTTGCCTCTATCGTAGGTGGTGCTACAGTTGCCAATCAAAAGGTTTCAGCTGATGAAACAACTCAACCAGTTGCCTCTACGACAGCTGAAAGCGATGTTGTCGTTGAAACGCATGAAGTAGCCGCTCCTGCAGCAACTGCTACGACAGATGCGACAGCAACAACAAATGATAAGGCTGCTGATGCTGCAACAGTCGAAACTCCTGCGGCAGCAACCACTGCAGCAGATACAACTACTAATACTGCAACACCAGCAACAACTGATCGTGCAGCAGTAGCAAATGGTGCGACAACAGAAACACCAGCTGCAACAGCGACAGATACAACGCTTACAGTAGCTGAAAAACCAAAATCTGGTGTTACTGAAAAAGAAGAAACAGCAGCGCTCTCTTTGAACAACATCAAACAAGTTGATGGTAAATACTATTATGTCAAAGAAGATGGTTCATACAAAACAAATTTTGCTGTTTCAGTTAATGGCCAGTTGCTTTACTTCGGTAAAGACGGTGCTTTGACAAGCACATCAACACACTCATTCACACCAGGTACAACTAATCTAGTTGATGCTTTTTCTTCACATAACCGTGCTTACGATTCTAAGAAGGAAAGCTTCGAGTTGGTAGATGGGTACTTGACACCAAACAGCTGGTACCGTCCAGTCACTATTTTGGAAAATGGTGAAAAATGGCGTGTGTCAACTGAGAAAGACTTCCGTCCACTTTTGATGGCATGGTGGCCTGATGTAGATACACAAGTAGCCTACCTCAATACTTTCTCTAAACACTTTAATCTTAACGCAACTTATTCAACCAGCCAAAGTCAATCTGAATTGAATGCAGCTGCTAAGACAATTCAAATTAAGATTGAACAAGAAATTTCAGCTAAAAAATCAACTGAATGGCTTCGTCAAGCAATTGAGTCTTTTGTAAAAGAACAAGACCAGTGGAATACTACAACTGAAAACTATACCCTTGCTGACCACCTTCAAGGGGGAGCTCTTCTTTATGTCAATAATGACAAGACACCTTGGGCAAATTCTGATTACCGTTTGCTTAACCGTACACCAAGTAACCAAGATGGTTCTCTAAATGGTACAGGAAGATACTTGGGTGGTTATGAATTCCTACTTGCCAATGACGTTGATAACTCAAACCCAGTTGTGCAAGCTGAGCAGTTGAACCAAATTCACTATCTTGTGAACTGGGGATCAATTGTTATGGGTGATAAGGATGCTAACTTTGATGGTATCCGTGTTGATGCAGTTGACAATGTCGATGCTGACCTTCTCCAAGTTTATACAAACTACTTCCGTGCAGCCTTTGGTGTGGATAAATCTGAAGCAAATGCACTTGCTCACATTTCTATCCTTGAAGCTTGGGATTTAAATGATAATGCTTATAATCAAAAACATGATGGTGCAGCCCTTGCCATGGATAATAACCTTCGTTATGCAATTATGGGTGCACTTTATGGATCTGGATCTTCATTGAAAGATTTGATTACTAGCAGTTTGACAGACCGTACAAATAATAGTAAGTACGGAGATACACAAGCTAACTATATCTTTGCGCGTGCTCATGATAACCTTGTTCAAGATATCATTCGTGATATTGTTCAAAAAGAAATCAATCCAAAATCAGATGGTTATACCATGACTGATGCTGAATTGAAACGTGCCTTTGAAATCTATAATGAAGATATGAAGAAGGCAGAAAAACGTTATACTATTAACAATATTCCAGCCGCCTATGCTTTGATTCTTCAAAATATGGAGCAGGTAACTCGTGTTTATTATGGAGATCTTTATACGGATAACGGCCAATATATGGCTACCAAGTCTCCTTACTATGATGCTATCACAACACTCTTGAAGAACCGTATGAAATATGTTTCAGGTGGACAATCGATGAAAGTCGACACGTTCAATGGAAAAGAAATCTTGTCATCTGTTCGTTACGGTAAAGATATTATGACTGCTGACCAAACTACGGGTGTAGCAGAAACAAGTAAACATTCTGGTATGTTGACCCTTATTGCCAATAATCAGGATTTCTCATTGGGTGATGGTACTTTGAAAGTTAACATGGGTAAACTTCATGCTAACCAAGCCTACCGTCCATTACTTCTTGGTACTGATAAGGGAATTGTCACTTACGAAAATGATGCAGCAGCAGCTGGAAAAATTAAATACACTGATGCTGAAGGAAACTTGTCTTTCAGTGGAGATGAAATCAAGGGGTATCGAACTGTTGATATGAGAGGTTATCTTGGTGTTTGGGTACCAGTAGGTGCGCCTGATAACCAAGATATCCGTGTTAAAGGTTCAGATAAGAAACTTGACAAGACATTTTCTGCTACTGAAGCATTGGACTCACAAGTTATCTATGAAGGTTTCTCAAACTTCCAAGATTTTGTTGAAAAAGATAGCCAATATACTAATAAATTGATTGCAGAAAACGCAGAACTCTTCAAGTCATGGGGAATCACATCATTAGAGATGGCTCCTCAATTTGTATCGGCTGATGACCGTACCTTCCTTGATTCTGTTATCCAAAATGGCTATGCCTTTACTGACCGATATGACCTTGCCATGAGCAAGAATAACAAATACGGTTCTAAAGAAGATCTTCGTGATGCACTTAAGGCGCTTCACAAGCAAGGTATTCAAGCAATTGCTGACTGGGTTCCAGATCAACTTTACCAATTGCCAGGACAAGAAGTTGTAACAGCAACACGTGCAAATAGTTATGGTACTCCAAAGGCCAATGCTTATATCAATAACACTTTATATGTTGCAAATTCTAAATCATCAGGTAAGGACTTCCAAGCTCAATATGGTGGTGAGTTCCTTGATGAGCTCCAAAAGAAATATCCACAGTTGTTTGAAGATGTGATGATATCAACTGGTAAGAAGATTGATCCATCTGTTAAAATCAAGCAATGGTCTGCTAAGTACATGAATGGTACTAATATCCTTGGTCGTGGTAATCGTTATGTTCTCAGTAACGATGCTACTGGTCGCTATTATCAAGTTACTGATAATGGCATCTTCTTGCCAAAACCTTTGACAGACCAAGGTGGTAAGACAGGTTTCTACTATGATGGTAAGGGTATGGCCTACTTTGATAATAGTGGTTTCCAAGCTAAGAATGCCTTCATTAAATATGCTGGAAATTACTATTACTTCGATAAAGAAGGTTATATGTTAACTGGTCGTCAAGATATCGATGGTAAGACTTATTTCTTCTTGCCAAACGGTATCCAGCTTCGTGATTCTATTTATCAACAGGATGGTAAATATTATTACTTTGGTAGCTTTGGTGAGCAATACAAAGATGGTTACTTTGTATTCGATGTACCGAAAGAAGGTACTTCAGAAACAGAAGCTAAATTCCGTTATTTCTCACCAACTGGAGAAATGGCTGTTGGCTTGACTTATGCTGGTGGAGGATTGCAATACTTTGATGAAAATGGCTTCCAAGCTAAAGGTACTAAGTATGTGACTCCAGACGGAAAACTCTACTTCTTTGATAAAAATTCAGGTAATGCCTACACAAATCGTTGGGCAGAAATCGATGGTATCTGGTATGAATTCAACGATCAAGGCTATGCACAAGCTAAGAAGGGTGAATTCTACACAACAGATGGCTCAACATGGTTCTACCGTGATGCAGCTGGTAAAAATGTGACAGGTGCCCTTACTTTGGACGGTCACGACTATTACTTCCGTGCAAATGGTGCCCAAGTTAAAGGTGAATTTGTTACTGAAAATGGCAAGATTAGCTACTACACTGTAGATAATGGTTACAAGGTTAAAGACAAGTTCTTCGAAGTGAACGGCAAGTGGTACCATGCTGATAAGGATGGTAACCTCGCTACAGGTCGTCAAACGATTGACCACCTTAACTATTACTTCAATGCTGATGGAAGCCAAGTCAAATCTGATTTCTTCACTCTTGATGGTGGTAAGACATGGTACTACGCCAAAGATAATGGTGAAATCGTGACAGGTGCCTATAGTGTTGGTGGTAAAAACTATTACTTCAAAGAAGATGGTAGTCAAGTCAAAGGCGACTTTGTTAAGAATGCTGACGGATCACTTTCTTACTATGACAAAGATTCAGGTGAGCGTCTCAATAACCGTTTCTTGACAACTGGTAACAATGTTTGGTACTACTTCAAAGATGGTAAGGCTGTAACAGGACGCCAAAATATCGATGGTAAAGAATATTACTTTGATAATTTGGGACGTCAAGTTAAAGGTAGCCCAATCAGCACACCAAAAGGAGTAGAATACTACGAATCAGTTCTTGGAGAACGTGTGACAAACACATGGATTACTTTCCAAGACGGTACGACTGTCTTCTTCGATGAAAATGGTTATGCTGATTTTGATAAATAAATAATCAATCAATCTAATCTTAATCTGAGAGATTAAGTGAAAAACGATATGATTTGACATGAATTTATAGGTGAAATTTCTTGAAAACGAGAATCGTTTAAAGAAATTTTGCCTTTTTATGCTCCTTAAAGAAAAAATCTGACAAATATCAATTTTGAGTCAGAATCATTGTAAAAGCTATTGTATCAAGGACTTTGGCGGCTTTTATGAAAAATAGTTTTAGTTATCAAATGATATGAAAATGAGAATTGAAAACCTATGAAATAGGTGTGTTACAAAGTTTTTCTAATAT